>Ga0207433_10001457_pt1 | contig 50947 bp, 46 predicted proteins | sample YelNatPaOPGAMG01_FD_187559 | JGI IMG/M metagenome (GOLD analysis project Ga0207433, IMG submission 187559) | Hot spring thermophilic microbial communities from Obsidian Pool, Yellowstone National Park, USA - OP-RAMG-01 (SPAdes) (version 3) | ecosystem: Environmental > Aquatic > Thermal springs...
GCAGCCCTTCCTTCTGTGCGGCGATCAGCAGCGCCTTGCGGTCGATCTCCTGGTTGACCAGCAGCGGGAAGAGCTGGTCGGGCGGGAGCTGCTGCACCTGCGGCGGGGCGTTCTGCGCGTCGGCCTGGATGTCGCTCATGTAGATTTTGATGCCGTTAACGGTGGCGACCACCGGGTTGGCGTCGGCCGGGGCCGGGGCGGTGCCGGATTGCGCGCCGGATTGCGCGAGGGCGGCCGGGGCGGCGAGCAGGGTGGCGGCGGTGAGCAGGGAACGCAAAGTGTGACGGCGCATACGGGCGGAACCTTCGGTTTATGGTGCGCTTCCTATGCGGCAAAGCGGGAAGAGCGGCAAGACTGGCCCTGGCGGGCGGGCCGCGCCGGAGGGCTGAATTGACCCGTTACCCCCCCGCGACTATGTGAACGGGCAGATTTCCTATCTCTAATAGCGGATTCCGCCCTGCATGTTTGCCCGCATCGCCCGCGCCGTTCTCGGCACCAGTAACGACCGTGCGCTGAAAGCGTATCGCCGCCGCGTCGCCGCCATCAACGCGCTGGAGCCCGAGATCGCGGCGCTCGACGACGAGGCGCTGCGCGGCAAGACCGCCGCTTTCCGCGCCCGGCTGGACGCCGGGGAGACGCTGGATGACCTGCTGCCCGAGGCCTTCGCCGTGGTGCGCGAGGCGGCCAGGCGCGTGCTCGGGATGCGCCATTTCGACGTGCAGCTGATCGGCGGCATGGTGCTGCATGACGGCAGGATTTCGGAGATGAAGACCGGCGAAGGCAAGACGCTGGTCGCGACCCTGGCCGTGTATCTCAACGCGCTCACCGGGCTGGGCGTGCATGTGGTGACGGTGAACGACTATCTGGCCCGGCGCGACGCCGCGCAGATGGGGCAGGTTTATGGCTTCCTCGGCATGTCCACCGGGGTGATCGTGCCGGGGCTGGACGAGGCGGCGCGGCGCGACGCCTATGCCGCCGACATCACCTACGGCACCAATAACGAGTTCGGCTTCGACTATCTGCGCGACAACATGAAGTACCGGCTGGAGGACATGGTCCAGCGGCCGTTCCATTACGCGATCGTGGACGAGGTGGACTCCATCCTGATCGACGAGGCGCGCACGCCGCTGATCATCTCCGGCCCCTCGGACGAGCCGACCGCCCTCTATGCCCAGGTGGACGAGGTGGTGGCCGCGTTCCTCGCCCGCGGCCGGGTGGGCGAGGACGGCAAGCATGAATTTTATGAGAAGGACGAAAAAGCCCGCACCGTGACAATGACGGAGCCGGGGGCCGAGACCGTGGAGGAAATGCTCCGCGCCGCCGGGGTGCTCACCCAAGGCGGGCTGTATGACCTCGGCAATGTCTCGATCGTGCACCATGTGCAGCAGAGCCTGCGCGCGCGCACGCTGTTTGCCCGCGACGTGGATTACATCGTGCGCGACGGCAAGATCGTGATCATCGACGAGTTCACCGGCCGCATGCTGGAGGGGCGGCGCTATTCCGACGGGCTGCACCAGGCGCTGGAGGCCAAGGAGAAGGTGCAGGTGCAGCAGGAGAACCAGACCCTGGCCTCCATCACCTTCCAGAATTATTTCCGCCTCTACCCCAAGCTGGCCGGCATGACCGGCACGGCGATGACCGAGGCCGACGAATTCGAGCAGATCTACAAGCTCTCGGTCGTGGAGATCCCGACCAACGTGCCGGTGGCGCGCGACGACCAGGATGACGAGGTGTACCGCACCGCCAATGAGAAATATCAGGCGGTGATCAAGCTGATCGAGGAATGCCAGGGGCGCGGGCAGCCAGTGCTGGTGGGCACCACCAGCATCGAGAAGAGCGAGCTGATCGCGGAGCTGCTGAAGAAGCGCAAGATCCGGCACAGCGTGCTCAATGCGCGCTTCCATGAGCAGGAGGCCACGATCATCGCCCAGGCCGGCGCGCCGGGGGCGATCACCATCGCCACCAACATGGCCGGGCGCGGCACCGACATTAAACTCGGCGGCAATTATGAGATGCGCCTGGCGCTGGAGCCGGGGGTGGACCCGCTGGCGCTGAAGGCCGAGATCGACGCCAACCACGCCAAGGTGAAGGCGGCGGGCGGGTTGTTTGTGATCGGCACCGAGCGCCATGAGAGCCGGCGCATCGACAACCAGCTGCGCGGGCGCTCGGGCCGCCAGGGCGACCCCGGCGCGTCGCGCTTCTTCCTGTCGCTGGAAGATGATCTGATGCGCATCTTCGGCTCCGACAAGATGGGCGGGATGCTGCAGCGCCTGGGCCTGCAGGAGGGGGAGGCGATCATCCACCCCTGGATCAACAAGGCCCTGGAGAAGGCGCAGAAGAAGGTCGAGATCCGCAATTTCGACATGCGCAAGAACGTGTTGAAATATGACGACGTGATGAACGACCAGCGCAAGGAGGTGTATGCCCAGCGCCGCGAGTTCATGAGCGCCGAGAGCGTGTCGGATATCGTTGCCGAAATGCGCGAGGATGTGATCGCCGCGCTGGTGGCCAACCGCATCCCCGAAAAGGCGTTCGCCGAGCAATGGCAGAGCGCGGAGCTGGCCGAGGACATTAAGCGCGTGCTGGCGCTGGAGCTGCCGATTGTCGAGTGGGCGGCGGAAGAAGGCATCGACGAGGTGCATCTGCGCGAGCGCATCGAGCAGGCGGCGGCCGAGGCGGCCAAGGCCAAGGCCGAGACATTCGGCGAGCAGCTGACCAATTATGTCGAGAAATCGATCCTGCTGCAGACGCTCGACCATGTGTGGAAGGAGCATCTGCTGGCGCTGGACTATCTGCGCCAGGGGATCGGCCTGCGCGGCTACGGCCAGCGCGACCCGCTGAACGAGTATAAGCGCGAGGCCTTCGCCATGTTCGCCGCCATGCTGGAGGAGCTGAAGGAGCGCGTGAGTGGCACCTTGGCGCATGTGATCGCCGCCGAGGCCCCGGCCGCGCCACCGCCCGCCCCGGTGCCGATGCAGGAGAGCCATCCGCTGCCCGGCCACATGGCGCCCGAATTGGCGCTGACCGACCCGGTGGTGCATGAGAGCGACCGCATCCGCCCCTATCGCGAGGAGGAGGTGGACCCGGCCCGCCCCGAGACCTGGGGCGCCACCCCGCGCAACGCGGCCTGCCCCTGCGGCTCGGGCAAGAAGTATAAATATTGCCACGGAAAAATCTGACCGCGCCCGGCGTTGCAGCCGGGCGGGAATGCGGCTAAACCCAGCGGCGAGGACCCGTAGCTCAGCTGGATAGAGTGTTGCCCTCCGAAGGCAAAGGCCGCGCGTTCGAATCGCGCCGGGTCCGCCAATTTTTTCATATAAATCAAGATATTGGACATCACTTAGAATCGGACAAGGTTCTGCGTCGAGGCGTTGCAACCACATTGCAACCAATTCGACTTTCTGGAGAGACGGTCGAATCCCGCACAAAATGCTCCCGGTCCCTTCCGTCAAAGCGGGTTGAGCTGGGCGAAGTAGCGTCAGACATTTCGTGAAGGCATGAAGCATGAGAGTCATGTGGGGCCATGGAGCGGAGCCTCGAATCTCTATGACCTGCATGACCTAGATGAATGGGGACATGACGCGGGATCACAGGGCGGCACCGAGCGACGTCTCGTCGCCTACTCGAACTCCGTCCCGTGATCGATGCGGCCGACCTCGCACACGCCGTCGATGTCGCTGATGGCGGCTACGAGGTGCGAAATCGGCCGCTTGCCGCGCACCAGCATGGTCAGAGTCACGTTACCTTTGGGCGGCGGGAGTTCCCTTTCTTCGTCCGCGTCCTGGCCGATAGCCTCCAACGCGCCGCTCCCGATCTTTGAGCCCTGTTCCAGGCCTACTTTGTCGATGGAGAAACGCAGGTCAGTGCATCTGATCAGGATCGTCCGCAGGAGTCCCCGTCCGTCCTGGTAGGAAACCTGGATCTCGGTCGGCAGCTTCTTCGACCTGGGCAGGCGCCGCGCCAGCAGCGGGAAGGCGAGCATGATGATGAAGTAGCCAACCACAGTGGCGAGAGCGAGCACGACCAGTCCGGCGCCGCATGTCATGCCAACGGCCGCCGTGAACCAGACCGAGGCTGCCGCGGTCAGGCCGCGCACCACGTCGCGGCGCATGAAGATCACGCCGCCGCCGATGAAGCCGATGCCGGACACCACCTGGTGGCGACACGAGACGGGTCGAGCACAACCCGTCCGTAGGAAAGGATGTCGTTGAAGCCGTATTTCGAGATCAGCATGAAAAGTGCCGCGGACACGCCGACCAACGTGTGGGTTCTGAGGCCCGCACTCTTCTGACGGATTTCGCGCTCCACCCCGATCAAGGCCGACAGTACGAGGGCCAAGCCAAGCTCAGTGATCTGGAGCAGGCCCTGCCCCGGGAAGTCCAGGAATTGTCCGACCATCCGTTGCACTCCCTAGTGGATCGGTAGAATATCAAGAGGTGGGCACCACACAAGCCCACGGCCTAGGGAGGACAACGAAGCGTGCAGAGACTGAAAAATGCCCCGCGCGGCGTGTTCCGGGCCGTCAGGTTCATCCTCACCGACATGGACGAAACCCTGACGTACAAGGGGCGGCTTGGCGCTCGCACCTACGCAGCCCTGGAGCGGCTGCAAGACGCGGGCATCAAGGTCATTCCCGTCACGGCAGCTCCGGCCGGCTGGTGCGACCAGATGGCGCGCATGTGGCCGGTGGACGGCGTGATTGGCGAGAACGGAGGCTTCTTCTTCCACCGTGAGGGCGCGCACGACGTCACGCGCAGGTACTGGCACACGCCGTCCGACCTGGAAGGCGTCACAGCGAGGCTCACCGCCGTCAGCAGGCAGATCGTCGAGAACATCCCAGGCGCCGAGCTGGCCGATGATCAGCCGTTCCGCTCGACGAGCCTGGCGTTCAAGCGGTCGGGGAGCGCGGAACTACAGCAGAGGGTGGTGGCCGCCATGCGTGCCGACGGCCTGGATGCCACGATCAACAACCTGTGGCTCCTGGGCTGGAGCGGCGGGTACGACAAGCTCGCCATGACGCGGCGGATCATGCGGGAAGTCTACGGTGTGGACATCGAGCAGGGGCGAGGCGAGATTCTATACTCTGGCGATTCGACGAACGACGCGCCAATGTTCGGCTTCTTCGAGCACACCGTGGGCGTCAGTACCGTGCGGGAATACGAAGCTGAGATCCCCAAGATGCCGAACTGGATCACGGATGGTCCGGGCGGCAGCGGCTTCGTGGAGATCGCGGACGCCGTGATCGCCTCGAAGAAGACGGGGCACGAGGCGTAGCGCCATGTGCGGCGCACGAGTCCGAGCCTTGCGGTGGCTACACCAGGGCCTATAGACCCGCGCAATGGACGAAATGGCGAGACAATCCGGGGTCATTCCCTACCGGCTGGAGCCGGACGGCCTGCGGGTGCTGCTCGTCACCTCGCGGGAGACGGGTCGCTGGGTGATCCCCAAGGGCAACATCGGGAAGGGACGTGACGCGCGCCAGGCAGCGGAGCACGAGGCCCGCGAGGAAGCCGGCGTTAGGGGCGAGGCGGAGAACGTGCCGCTTGGCTTCTACACGTACAGGAAGGTCCTGCCGGATGGAACGTCCCGGCCAACCGTGGTCGAGGTCTTCGCCATGCGCGTGAGGAAGGCGGCAAACACCTGGCCAGAGCAGGCGCAAAGGCGCCGCGAATGGACAACGCCACTGGAAGCCTCGCGACGCGTCCAAGAGGCGGGGTTGGCGGTGCTGCTCCTACGGCTGTCGGAGCGCCACCTACACGACGAGTCGGCGCCGTAATTCATTCCGCCCACCGCCTACCAACTTCCCCTACAATCCCCAGGCGACCGGCGGCGACGGACGGCGATCTAGGGCCAGCGCGGGGCAGCCCGGAAGGGTTGCATTCCGCGTTGAGGTGACGGAAGGTCATCAGGGGTCATCGCAGGTGGTCAAGAGTGATCTTGATTTAGCTGCGAACCCATTACAGAATCATCTTTCTGTATTATCTCACGGTAGCAAAAAGCATTCTCTTGTAAGAAGTGGGTGAGCTAGACAATCGTGGAGACGTCCACGTCCCGGTTGCGGCCTTCGTTAAGATAGGGGAAGCGCGCAACCCGGGCGCGGACCGATTTTATCCTGCTGCCGAAATCGCCCCACAGTACGGTTACCTCGTTGCCGATGGTTGCCTCGCCGAGATCCAGTGTTGCCAGTGAGATCACCTTGCGGAAATAATAGCTGTAGATCGTGCCCGAGGAGACGCCGATTTCGTGCCCGTCCTTCAATACATGATCGGCATGGGCGTATGTGCGCCGGTGGGCGGGGGAGCCGGGGATTTCCAGATATTTGTATTCCTCGGCGGGGCGGAACAGGGATGCGTAGATATCCAATACGTCATCAGGATCCCATTCCAGCGTCACCACCGTGCGTTTCGGCGCCGCCAGCTCGTGTTCCAGAGCGGCGCGGCCGATGAAATCGTGATCCAGCTTGACCGACCCTTGCCAACCGCATTCCATCGGGGTGCGGTAGCGCGCCCGGCGGTTGGCCGGATCGATGCTGCCAACGAAGGGGGGCAGCTTCGGTAGGAAAGGATTTCTCGCGGCAAATTCCTGATAGCCGGGATGGTCATGGACCGAAGGGGTGAAGGTCCAGAATTGCTGCGGGAAGCCGCCTTCGACATGATTGACGGGAAAGCTCTGCCAGCCCAGCCGTTCAATGCCGAATGGCGTACCGGCGCGCACGACGGCGTCGTATACCTCAGGCCCGTCCGCGGTCGCGCCGTGGAGTTCGTAGGCCAGAGTGCCGGCCATGCCCAGGCGCATGATCTGTACGGTATGGCCGGCGATGCTGATGTTCCGGTAGCGCAGAAAGCCGATGTCACGCAGAGTCTCCCCGGCAGCCGCCTCCAGCGTGGCCAGGGCGGTGGGGCCAGCGACCTGGAAGAGGAAGCGGTCTAGCGGTGTCTGGGTTACGTCGAAGCCGGTGAGGCTATGGCGGAAGAGTGTCCAGGTGCCGGCGACATAGACGCAGAATTCGTCCTCGCCCAGACGCTGGATGACGCCATGACCGGCGATCAGCCCGTTCTCGTCACAGGCGATGCCGTGCTTGGCCGTTCCAGGGCGGAAGTTTTTGAAGCCATTAACAAAGATTTCGGAGAGGAAGCGCTCCGCATCCGGGCCCTTGTAGAGAAGCTGGCCGGGCATCGAGAGGCCGCCATGAATATAGCAGCTTTGCTTCCAGGAGAGGGTTTCACGCTTCCAGCCGTTGAACTCCCATTGCCGGATGGTAGAGCCATCGAGGAAATACATCCCGTATTCAGGATAGAAAGGTATCGGCGACGGGCGATTGAACGGCGACGGCATAGGCATGATGATCACGTTTCCTCAGTTTCTTGCTTTGTTCGCATTAAGATAAAAGAGCTTTAGTTCAGTGGTCTACATTCAAATTCGACAACATTATGTTGTGGGAGCGGCCAGTTGCTTTCGGACGGCTTACACGTGCTTACAGGGGCCGCCCCGTCGTCTCGCCCGACTGTTCGATGGCCGCCGTCGCGCGGCATTACAACTTCAAAATGTGAAGGACGGTGGAGGCAACTCTTTATAAGGTTTATGTTGAGTTAGATCTCATCAGACACTCGTCGTCGAGCCTGGGATTATTATGCCACGCTCTTGTACCAGAGCTAATCTTGCCATTCCGGCTTCGCTCATTTATGAAAATTTCAGCGTCCGGGATGGAGTCCCCCCGTAACCGCCCGCTCGGGCTGATGACTCCTACTGCATTTATGCGGTGGGAACCTGTGCCTAAAAAGGCGATGGCCTGCCCGAAGATTGGGAGTCAGGCAATGTTGAAGAGATTTTTCTCTAAGCTGTCTTTCGCGGGAAAATTGGCCACGCACAATTTGGTCCGCGTTGAGGCAGAGAGTTTTCTGATCGCCACCAGAAAATTGCCCTGCGGAAAATGCCAGAATAACACAAACGCCCAGGCATTCATTGTTACATCGGCGTCCAAGAACTTCGAGCAATGTGGCTTGCCCACGGTTCCCAGTTACATGGCGGTTCTTTCTTATATTGAGGACCTATCCAGTGAGGCCGCCGCGTATTTGAAAGAGAATGTTCCAAGTTACTTCCTGGATGATTCGCCCCAGTGGCGTCCTCGTCCCTATTGGACGAACCATTGCGAGTATTGTCATACTAAAATGAGTGATTTTGGTATTATTGAATCTACCATCGCGCCGCTACGTCCGACCGTCATTGATTCGGATGAGGTCTCTCTCACGATCATCAACAAGTCTTTGCGCGCGAAGGCGATATTGCACCGGCGCGGTCTCAAGGGTGCCGATCCGGGGTTTCTGGCTTCCCTCATGATTGATACGAATCAAACACGTCATGATGGCTGAGCGGACCAAGAGGTCTTCATTCGGGCCATCCACCTCGTGAAATGTTTGCAAGGTTCTATATGCTCGGGTCACTTGCTGGTATGGACGTTTGACAAATTGCCAAGTCTTGGGCGTTGCGGTAGGCCCCATTGACCCTAACAAATACTTGTGGTTGGCTGATCCCGCTGGGAATGGAGTCTCCCGTATAACCGCCCTGTTGGCTGATGACTCCTACTGCATATTAAATATGCGGTGGGAGCGTTTGTCCTTTTTTGGACATCAAAACCCTTCCGCTTGAAAGGAAGGTGGCGGTTTGTGGTTTTTCTTGTAATCAATTCAATAGCTAACGAACGCGAAGCACCATCTACGCGGTCTGCCTGATGCGGGATTTTCGTGGTGCGCGCGGTATCTACCTATGTCGGATGCAGTGCACTGTCGCTCTGCGTCGGCTAAGGTGTCGTGTTGCCTGCCGAGAGGCTATGTTGGGGCTAGCCCCTAAGATATTCACTTCAGAGTCACATCAAACGACATTCTAAAAAGATACCGGGTCGTGCTGAAGAAGGTGATCGGAAAGCCTACCGCCGTGATGGCGCAAAACAATCCGGTTCACAGAAAGAGTGCCTGAGGACCGGCATCTGCCGGTTGCAGGTCGACAATAACGGCTAAACTCACCGTAAAATCCAAGAGGAGAACAAAATGTCCAGCACAATTCATAGCGCCGGCTTTGATAAGACAGGAGCATCGTCTGGGGTTACCGCAGCGGAAGCCATCGCGGGAGCGATTGCCATCGTCCTGACGATCCTTGGCCTCGCCCATGTCGCACCAGACCTGCTTGTCGCCGTTGCGACTATTGCCATCGGTGTTGCGCTTCTCGCGCAGGGTACGGCAATCGCAGGAGAATACGCTTATCTGACGACCACCCAGAGTAACGCTGTAATATTTGGCGGCAGCAGCACCTGGTCGATTGAGCTTCTCACGGGGGCCGCTGGGATTGTACTCGGCATCTTGGCGCTTCTGGGCGTTGTATCGCTCGATCTCATTGCAATCGCCGTTATCGCTTTTGGCGGCGGTCTTGCGCTCAGCAGCGGTGCGGCCGCGCAAATCGCGATCTCGAGGTCAGGTGCTCTTTCACCAGACGATCATACGCGCCGCTTTGCGATCGAAAGTGCTTCCACTGGCTCGATCACACAAGGCTTGACCGGCTTACAGGCGGTCGTGCTTGGGATATTGGCTCTTGCAGGATTCAGCTCTTTGACCCTTGTTCTGATCGCTCTGCTGGTGACGGGCGTCTTTGTCCTGGTAAACGGCTCAACGTTCGGTGCGTTTATCCTCAGCTTCTTCCGCCGTTGACGGCGGAACTGCCACGAGGCCAGCCGAGGTGCGCCAGCCCAACTTGATTAGAGGGCCAGCGCACCCCTTATCCTGGTAGAATCGTTATCTCCCGGCCCCGCGCGCCCCGTGCGCGCGGCCATGCATTCAAGACGACAAGAAATGGAAAAGACAATGATATCGAATCTTTTTCAACAAGATGGTCGTCACGAAGGGCTTGTCGATCCTCTAGAGAGTTCATCCGAGCGGAGCTTCCGAAAGGACGTGGAGTTCTTGCGGGCTTGGGAAGAAGGCAAGGTACGCTCCTTAAGCGGGACGCTTAGAGCGCGTCAAATCAAGAGGGCCGCGGTGATCGGACAATGCTCCGATCCCGTACCGCTTGATAGAATTTTCCTACACGATGTACGATACGGTAAGTAATACGCCCCGTCAGATTGTTTGAATTCACGTTGCCGCTCAGGAGCACTAAATGGATCTTTCAAAAATCTCCGTAGGTCGAGACATTCCTCATGACATCAATGTCGTGATCGAAATTCCGCAATATAGCAATGTAAAGTATGAGATCGACAAAGAAAGCGGTGCGCTTGTCGTCGATAGAATTCTGTTCACCCCCATGGGCTATCCAGCGTCCTACGGATTCATTCCCAATACATTGGCGAAAGACGGCGATCCGGCGGACGCTTTGGTTCTTTCGCCCATACCTTTAGCTTCCGGCTCCGTGGTCCGTGCGCGTCCGATCGGGCTTTTGCAGATGGAGGATGAAGCAGGGCAAGATGAGAAAATCATCTGCGTGCCTCATGATAAGGTTCACCCGCAATTCACCGATATCACGGAGGTGTCCCAACTCCCGCAGATCACACGGTCGGTCATCGAGCATTTCTTTGAAAACTATAAGAGCATCGAGCCAGGTCGATGGACAAGGATCTCAGGTTGGGAGGACCGTCAATTCGCGGAACGTCTGATCGTTGAATGCCGTGAACGATTTATTCACGAGAAGCATGCGTAGTATGGCTACAAGTGCCGTAGAGACTGGAATTATTCTATGGCAGCCCACGGATTGCTAGCGCTCAAACCTGAGCGGAGGAACTGCTATCGGAAGGGCGCTCCAAGAACCGCTCCCTTTCATCTTCGGCCGCGCGTGGATCACCGAGTAACGCCCGTAATCCACGCTTGGCCGCGGTGAGTTCCTCTCGGCTAGAGAGGTAGCGTTTTGCCCCTTCTTGCTTGAGTGCAAATCGGCGCATGTCAGTGGCCAGATAATCGAGAATCAGAGCCTGTCGCTCCAAAATCTCCCTGCTCCGATCCGGTGGAAGATGAAGAAGAATCTCGCTCAAATGAGGCAGACAAAAAATGCTGTGAATCTCCTTCTCCGCGCCGGCGGCTTCGAGCCTCTGAGCGGTAGCTCGCGCCCTTTCCGACGTTGCCTTGCGGGCGATTTGACAGGCTTGGCACGTATTCGCCCTTGGCAGCAATTTGGCGACGGCGGTTCCATAACCGAAAGAGGTCTCACTCAGGCCTATCGCTTCGCGAATCTGTCTGGCCTGCCGTTCCAGGACAGGTGCAAAACCAATGCACGTCTCTTGCGGAGCAGCCAGCGCTTCGAACTGCGTAGCATGACGTCCGCAGAGGCCACCTGACGATGCGTGTTCTCTTTGCACGTCCAAATCATCTCTGAGCCGACCTTGGAAAGATGCAAGGAAATCGAACAATGTCTCGGACACGTGCCGGCAAATTTCGCAATCTTTGAACTCCGCCAGTGAGAGCCCATGGTCCGTTTGAGTCTCGCGGTCCCGCTGATGGGAGGCCACATCCGTTATGCGCCCCTTCAGCGTGGCGAGGCGTTGTTCAACGCTGGTGCCAGCGTTAGCATTGCGTCCGAACTCCGCGACACGCGCGATCATGCCGAGCAGAAATTCGCGCTGCTTTGCTGTCGTGAGAAATTCAATCAACGCGTCTTCCAACGAGGGTAGGCCGCTCAATCTCAGGGCTGCGCCGTCATTTGCCAGGCGCGCGGCCATCGCTTGACTTGCTGACACCGAGAAAAGCGTCGCGCTTGCCTCACCGAATATTGCGGAGAGCTCCCGCTCGACGTGAGCCTGCACTTCGGCACGCTCTGCCTCGTTGACACTGTCCTGCTTGTTTAAAACCACGAAGCAATGGCGTCCTGAATGTTGGATAATTTCAAGGATGCGGGTTTCTTCTTCTGATAGCGGGCTGTCGTAGCTTGTGACCAGGATGAAAGCGTCCGCTTGTGGAAGAAAAGCCTCAGTCGTCTCTGTATTGGCGCGAATTGATGAACCGAGACCCGGTGTATCAATAAAATGAAAGCCTCGGCGCAGTATATCGGCCGGAATCTGAACCTCTGCGGTACGAATGCGTTTGATGTTCCCAGGATTGCCTCTTTCAGTGATATTCTCCTCTAGCTGAGAGAGTGGAATATCAGAGAAGAGGCTGCTATTTTCGTAATAGAGAACGACTTTCTCATCACTGCCATATGTGACCGTCGTAACAACTGACGTCAGTGGAACAACCCCGGTAGGGAGCCGATCCGTGCCAAGAATGGCATTCATCAGCGTGCTCTTTCCTCGGCTGAACCGTCCAATGACAACAAGGTTGAAGCGATCTTCTGCTAAACGGGCCAGCAAATCACGAACTTCATTATAGCGCATTTCGCTGCGGAGCGGCAGGGCCGCGGCGGCAACTCGCACGATATCAGCGAGATCAAATTTGAAGTGCTCATACTCTTTGAGATCCACCGCGTCCCACCTCTGGATGCTGCACGGACTCTAGCGCAGGAGCCCGCGAGTTTCCACTCGGTATCTCGTCGCTTGCGGATTCGAACCGGGTGCTTGGTTGTGGTTCAGTGAGACATAAGCACCGGTAGGGTCATGTGTGTGAGCAGTTCTCGGCTGACACCGCCCACCACCATTTCACGCAGCCTTGAATGATGGAACGAGCCTGCGACCAGGAGATCGGCTGATAGATCTGCTGCGCGATTAAGGAGAATATCCGATACCTTCAACTCGCCCTGTATAGTTGACTCAACTTCGACCTTGATTCCCTGCGTCCGAAGGCGCAGTTCAACTTGTTCGAGAGACGTTCGCATTTCGTCATGTGCCGTTTCGTGGTGATAGACACCGATGATCGTGACCGAGCTGGACTCGGACAGGAACGGCCTCGCACTGCGTAAGGCGCGCGCCGCTTCGATACTTCCATCCCAGGCCACGAGCACCCGTTTCCCTATCTCCTCAAATGATCCTGCGTAGGGAATAACGAGACAAGCCCCTCCTGTCGCCAGCACCACCTCATCTGGATGTAGCACCCAACCTATGCTCTCCCCACGGGGAGGCGCCTGTCCAAGAACAACCAGATCGGCAAGCTGGCCCATTTGAATGAGCCTGTCTGTGTCCTGGTATTCGTAAGAATGCCAGTCGGTGACGATACCTTCGGTAGCGGCGCGGAACAGGTTCTCGGCGTTTGTAATCGCTTGCCCCGAGGTGGCCGTTTCGGGGTAACCAGGCTGGAGATCCGGGTCAAGTTCGGCAGCGGGGCCCAGTTGTTCGATTGCCCCCGTGCCCCACTCAGCGCTGAGCGTCTGTGTATCTTGGGGCGGTGGGGGCGCAAAACCGATGCCAGTGAGTCTCCCCTCTACACGGCGCGCAAGTCTCACGGCACATTCAAGCTGCATTTGGCGGTCTTCTCGTTCGTCCAGTACGACAATGATGTCCCGAAATTGCATAACGATGCCCTCCCTGACTAGCGTCTGGCCCGCCGTATCGCGCTTTCCACCGGGATCACAGCTAACCCAATAAACAAAATCACTCCCTTGAACAGCGGAGATATTATCAGGTGGGGAATTACAATACCTGCTCCGGCCAGCCAAATGACGATCGCGATGGCGAGACTTCCATCATCTATGAACAGTCCAAATATCTCGGTGCTGATGGTTTTGATGATTTTCACGTCGCCTCCTAATTGCTTGCGGTTGCAGATACCCATCGCTTTTGCCGCCGGCAGAGCCATACGCCGACACGTGACGCGATCAGGAATCCCAAAAGCAAGGCAAGGATGGATAGATCACTCCCTGGCCACGAGATATTCAGCCCTTCCCCAAACCAGAAACAGCCAAAAGCAGAGAGTAGGATGCCAACAATGAATTTAAGTGTATTTTCTGGCACGGCTGAAAGCGGCTTATGAATCGTAACGCCAAGCAGGATGACCAGGACGAATGCCGCCAGCGCACCGATACCAGCCGGCACGAGAAACCCCGTTCCGCCGGCGCCGACCGCGATGACGATGAAAACGACTTCAGTACCCTCCAGCATCGTAATCTGAAACGAGGCACCAAAAGCGACACGGTCGAAGCCCCTTACTTTGCCGAATTTCTGAATAGCCTGCCTCTCCTTTGCAAAAGCTTCAGCTTCATCATGAAGAGGAATGACACCCGCTGAGCGCAAGATCGCCTTTCGAAGCCAGCGAAGGCCAAACAATAAGAGAAGGGCCCCGACAACAATTTGGACGATGTGCAGTGGAATCTGGCTTAACGCCGATCCGAGCACCAGGATCAGAAGAAGCAGTATGGCACTCGCGGCAGCGGCACCTCCAATTGCGTCTCGCCACCCTCGAACACTTCCCACGGCCAGAATTATAGTTAGCGCTTCAACGAATTCCACCAGTGATGCAAGAAAGGCGGCGAGAACTGTGGGCCCCGCACTCAGCCACTGAGTGGTTACGACGTGCAGCATGTTCAGACTCCATTGCTCCTGGGCAAGTCGAATGCAACCATGATGGGGTAATGATCTGACGCGCGGCCAAGCGATGAAGGATCGTTGAGGACTTTGTATTCGGCCGCGAATTCGGAGAGAGACGAGCTGCTGAGTAGGTAATCGCACCTGAACGGCACGAATTCTCTATCTTTAAAGGAATCGCCGGGGACGGTCGCAATATGATTCTGGTTCAGCTTTACCGCGAGGTCAACAAGGCCTGCCTGCTCCAATCGTGATAATGTCAGCCTATGTGCTTTGCCCTGCTCATCGGCGTAGCGCACGCTATGATGAGGGGGCAATTCGCCCAAGGCAGGCTCCGGATCATGGGGCGAAATCGAATTGAAGTCACCGCCGATGACCACGTTGGGGTTTCCACCGGCAATACCTGCCAAATAGCTTGCTTCCCGCATCCGTACATCCGGACCATTTGGACAAAGATGGACACTGACCGCCGTGAGTGCCGTTTGCAGACCTGGAATCTGGAACGTGGCGATCGCGGCAGCATGGTGGAAGTGGATGTTGTCGACTTCAAACGAGTGTATGACCGTGTCCGACTTCACCAATATGGCGGTATTTTGGCCTGTGCCCGGCGCCGCAGCGATCAAAGCGCGACGCTTCAATTTGCGTTCTGCGTCGAAGAGCCGCCTCCCTCCATCGGACAGAAACTCCTTCCATTCCTGGACCAGCAAAATGTCTGGGTCCGCAGAGAGAATCGCGTCTACCTGCAGGTCAAAACGCGTGGAGTCGTCACGATCGTACCCGCCGAATAAAGTGTTATAGCTCATCACCCGCATGTCATGCCTCCGAATCGTTTGGTGAAGCCGATGAATTTTCGCTTTGGGCGGCAAAGACCTCCTGGGCATAGGCTTCGAGCAACGCTTCACATGCCGCGATGCGGGATGCCGCTTCCCCGCCCAGAGCCGCGCCGTAGAAATCGAGCTTGTGGATCTTCTCGAACCAGCTTTTCAGTTTTTTGAGATCCACCTCATTCTCTTCAAGTTCGGCATAGGTGAAATGGTGGATTGCCCGCTCATGGGCGATTTCAGCATCAAAGGCATCACATCTGCCGAGCAGTTCCCGGTATTCCTCGTCACGATCCGCCTTGAAACGGGCGATGACTTTGTCCGTCTGGATTTTGTCGCTTGGGACACTCTCCAGAAGCACTGATTCGCCATCTGCGCTGGCAATCTCGTTTTCGATGATTTTCAGCGCACGCCGATGTTCGTCGGTTCGCGGCAACAGGCAGACACCATTCTGTAGATACACCGCGCCCAGCCCCTTCAGCTTTCGCCAAATGGCAACGCGATGCCGTGGCGGCTCGGGGGGGATTTTGTATGTCAGAAGCAACCAAATTTCAGTAGCCATAGGACTTTTTATATAGTAACGGCCGTTACATCACAAGAGACGCGAGGATGAATTATGCCGTTTGAGCTGACAGGAACCGCCAAATACCATCTCAACCGGGCAATGCTGATCGTCGCGCTCCTGAACCTCGCCTATTTCTTCGTGGAATTCGCAGTCGCACTTACCATCGGCTCAGTCTCGCTTTTTGCCGACAGTGCCGACTTTTTCGAGGATGCGGCGGTTAATTTCCTGATTCTTGCCGCACTAGGCTGGAGCCCGAAACGCCGCGCCAAGGTTGGCATGTTGCTCTCCGCAGTGTTGCTTGCACCTGTCATCGCGTTCCTGTGGACGCTTTGGCATAAGATCGGTACGCCGGTTCCCCCGGCGGCGATACCGTTGAGCATCACCGGCCTGGGCGCCTTGATCATCAATCTGTTTGCCGCCTTCCTGCTGGCGCGCTTCCGCCATCATGCCGGCAGCTTGACCAAAGCGGCCTTTCTGTCCGCCCGCAATGATGCGCTTGCCAATGTCGCCATCATCCTGGCCGGCCTCGTCACCTTGCGTTTTCTCTCAGTCTGGCCGGATATAATTGTCGGCCTCGGCATCGCCTATATGAACCTCAATGCAGCGCGTGAAGTCTGGACGGCGGCGCGTGACGAACACCGTCTCGCCCAGGCCGAACCGTGATTGGCGTTCATGGATCAAGTACATTCACAGGAAAGCGGCCACCATGTCACCAAAACTCCAGCTTGGACCGCCACCGGCGCAATCATCTTCGGATATCTGGCGGCCATCACACAATCATTCAGCGGAACCGTCGAAACCCTTGCCTGCGTCATGTCGCTCTATGCCGTTCCAGCGATCGTGTTCGTCTGGCTGATTGCATCACGGCGATGAACATGGATTCGGCACGCAATCGTGCGGTTGGCCATCGGAGGCTCCTACTACAAGTCAAAATGCAGCCAATCGAATTCGTCCCCAATAGATGCGACATCGGAAGCCGATCCGTCACTCTCGCTGGCTTTGATCAATGATCCCCAAAAGTGCCTGTCAAATAGCTCACTCAGAAATATGTACCTGCATGCGTGAATGAGCACCGATCGCTTCCAAGGGCCGCCATCACTTCTTACGAAATGGCTCTCAATTTCTGCAAATAGCAACGGATCTCGCATGTACCAGCGTTCTTGTAGGAATGTGACCAGTTGACCGCCCATCTCTGGTGTAACCAGGAATTGTTCCTGAAAGGGACGATGAAGCTGCACATCCTCGTGCAGCCATGGATAGATCCCAGCGTGCCAGGCGTATGCATAGGCAGCCGGAATATCCGATGACGCTGCATGCGATATTGCCCTCGACAACAAGCTGAAACGCGCGATCTGGAAAAGCTGCTTTTGTTCAATTTCGCCCATGCGCTTCTCTTCATCCAGACAAGTCGTTATGGATCTGCGCGTGCCGGTATAATGGCAGGCGAACTTATGCCGAGTAGTACATCTCGAACTCGACCGGGTGCGGCGTGTGCTCGAGACGGTAGACTTCGTTCCACTTGAGTTCGATATACGACTCAATCTGCTCCTTGGAGAACACATCGCCCGCGAGCAGGAATTCGTGGTCGGCCTCCAACGCGCCCAACGCCTCGCGCAGCGAGCCGCACACGGTCGGGATGTCCTTCAGCTCCTCCGGCGGCAGCTCATACAGATCCTTGTCCATCGGGTCGCCGGGATGGATTTTGTTCTTGATGCCGTCGATCGCCGCCAGCAGTAGGGCGGAGAAGGACAAGTACGGGTTGCAGGTCGGGTCGGGGAAGCGGACTTCCACGCGCTTGGCTTTCGGGCTCGTCGTATACGGAATACGGCAGGAGGCCGAGCGGTTGCGGGCGGAATAGGCCAGCAGCACCGGCGCTTCGAAGCCGGGGATCAGGCGCTTATAGCTGTTGGTAGAGGGGTTCGAGAAAGCATTGATGGCCTTCGCGTGCCTGATAATGCCACCGATGGCGTACAGGCAGGTCTCCGACAGGTCGGCATAGCCATTGCCCGCGAAGAGCGGTTTGCCAGCCTTCCAGATGGACAGGTGGGTGTGCATGCCCGAGCCGTTATCGCCATAGATCGGCTTCGGCATGAAGGTCGCCGTCTTGCCGTAGGAATGGGCGACGTTATGGACGCAGTATTTATAGATCTGCATCTGGTCGGCCATCGTCGTCAGCGTCGAGAATTTGGTGCCAAGCTCGTGCTGGGACTGCGCGACCTCATGATGGTGCTTCTCGATGGGCAGGCCCATCTCACCCATGGTGGAGAGCATCTCGGCGCGCAGGTCGGAATCGCCGTCAACGGGCGGGACCGGGAAGTAACCACCCTTCACGGCCGGACGATGGCCCATGTTGCCTTCCGGGTAGTCCTTTAGGCTGGAGCCGGGACCCTCGATGCTGTCGAGCTGGTAGGTGGCGTGATTGCCGCCGGTGCCGAACGTCACGGAGTCGAAGATGAAGAACTCGGCCTCGGCGCCGATGAAGGCGGTGTCGCCGATGCCGGTGGATTTGAGATACGCCTCGGCCTTCTTAGCGGTAGAGCGTGGGTCGCGGCCATAGCTTTGACCTGTGGCGGGCTCGATGATGTCGCAGAACAGGATCGCGCTCGGCCTGGTGGCGAACGGGTCCAGCACCACGGTCTCTAAATCCGGCTGCAAGATCATGTCGGACTCGTTGATCGCCTTCCAGCCGGCGATCGAGGAGCCGTCGAACATGAAGCCATCACTCAGCGCATCCTCCGTTACCGTGCTGACATGCTGGGCCTGGTGTTGCCACTTGCCCTTGGGATCGGTGAAACGCAGGTCGACATATTCGACACTATTTTCTTTGATCAAACCGAGTACCTTCGAGACGCCATTTTCTGCTGCGGCTTTCGTCTTCATGCCTAATTCCTTGATAAAAATTGGTAGCTCGCCGTGCGATTTTTGCCCTGCGACCGGCGTCGGCTTAGAATGGCCGTGTCCCTCGATGATACGGTCGCGACGGCGACGGAATCGCCGCTTCAGTCATCTCGTCGGGAATATAACTGTGGGCAGTGCTGATCAAACTGCTTTGCGCAACTTCAAACTGCTTTGCACAATTGAAGAATCCGACAAAGCGCGTTGGTGATAACCAACGCCACCACTTCAGTTCGAAATCGCTTGTATCGCGCCTCACCCTTCTCCCTCCGACATTTGCAGCGGGAGTGACAAGCACAGATTCACCTGTTGGCGAATTAAGGCATGACTCCTACTGCGCTTCTCACGCTGTAGGAGTCATCAGCCCTCGCGGGCGGTTACGGGGGGACTCCATCCCAGATATACCACGACAGTATAATGAGCTTCCCGGCCTCGCAAGAGAAATGTGAGGGGGGGGTTGGGTCTCTATAATCCGCCAAGCAGCCCGATCGGCGCGTCAGCATTTCCCGGCCAGCGATGATGTCCGCGGGCATGCCGCATCGTTTTCAAGATGCGGCTCAGGCGCTATTTGTCACGATTGGTTTCGTCCGGCTGGCCGCCGCGCCAACTGCGAAACGTCCCGAACCGCCCCGCGAGCGGCGCTCGTGGTCAAGGCGGCATATGCTTGGAGAGCGGGTGAAATCAAACGCTCGCGCGCTGGTTGCCATGATGCTGGGCCGAGCGCCTCCATCTCCGTTCGGCGTTGAGTCAGCATATCGTCTGGCAGCGCAACCCGGAGAATCCGGTGTGGAATGTCGATTTCAATTTGATCACCATCTCTCAGCAGCCCGATAGCTCCGCCCTCGGCTGCTTCTGGTGAGACGTGACCGATTGAAAGGCCCGCCGTACCACCGGAGAATCGTCCATCCGTTATCAATGCACAAACTTTTCCAAGGCCCTTAGATTTGAGATAGCTGGTCGGATACAACATCTCTTGCATGCCGGGACCGCCTTTGGGCCCCTCGTAGCGAATCACGACAACATCGCCTGGGTTGATTTGATCGCCCAGTATCGCCTCGACAGCGGCTTCCTGGCTTTCAAAGATGCGCGCGGGGCCGGTGAAGACGAGCACCGATGGATCGACACCAGCCGTTTTGACGATGGCGCCGTCGATCGCAATATTACCCGCGAGAACGGCTAGGCCGCCGTCAGGACTGAACGCGTGCGCCAGATTTCGGATTACGCCGTGCTCGCGAGCGAGATCGAGAGTCGCGTAACGCCTGGATTGGCTAAATGCCTCCGTGGTGCGAACGCCGCCAGGTGATGCAGCGAAAAGTGTTGTCGCGGTGTCGCCGGGCTCTCGCCCAGGCGCGGCGACGTCCCACCGGGAAAGTGCAGCCTCTAAACTGGCGGCATGAACGGTCGGAACGTTAGCATGGATCAGGCCGGCGCGGTCCAGCTCCCCTAAAATGGCCATGACGCCACCCGCACGATGCACATCCTCCATATGCACATCAGCCTTGGATGGCGCGACCTTGCATAGATTTGGCACGCGACGTGAAAGCCGGTCTATGTCCGCCATGGTGAAGGGTACGTCGCCTTCCTGCGCGGCGGCGAGCAAGTGCAGCACTGTGTTGGTCGAGCCGCCCATGGCAATATCGAGAGACATCGCATTTTCGAATGCCTCAAAACGCGCGATGCTTCGCGGCAAGACGCTGCTATCGTTCTGCTCGTACCAGCGACGGGCGAGGTCCACGATCGTCCAGCCTGCTTCGACAAACAGCTCGCGGCGGTCGGCGTGGGTGGCAACGAGAGTCCCGTTCCCCGGTAAGGATAGGCCGAGTGCTTCTGTCAAACAATTCATCGAATTGGCGGTGAACATCCCCGAGCATGAACCGCAGGTCGGACAGGCGGAGCGTTCCAGTGCCGCGACTTCGGCTTCCGACACATTCGGATCGGCCGCGGCAACCATTGCTGTGATCAAATCGACAGAACTCGTCTTCGTTCCATGAACCACCTTGCCCGCCTCCATCGGACCGCCGGAGACAAAGATAGCGGGAATATTCAGGCGCATCGCGGCCATCAGCATGCCGGGCGTGATCTTGTCGCAATTGCTGATACAGACAATCGCATCAGCGCAATGGGCATTGACCATATACTCGACCGAGTCCGCGATCAGCTCTCGAGAAGGGAGACTGTACAGCATACCCGAATGCCCCATGGCGATACCATCATCCACGGCGATCGTGTTGAACTCTTTGGCAACACCACCAGCCGCTTCTATCTCTCGCGCGACAAGTTGGCCAAGCTCCTTCAGATGTACATGGCCTGGAACAAATTGCGTAAAGGAGTTGGCAATCGCAATAATCGGCTTGCCAAAATCTCCATCTCGCATGCCGGTGGCACGCCACAGGCTACGTGCGCCGGCCATGTTAGGACCATGGGTGGTTGTGCGGGAGCGGTATGCAGGCATCTCTTATTCCCATTACTGAAGGAAGATTGCGGAAAGCTGTTTTGTATCTCAGTTCGGAACGAAATATTGTCGGCAATCCCCGTTTGATTATCATGTGTTATATGAATTTTAGCTAGGTCAGCATCTAATGAGTCCCTGACAAACTACGATCACGCTCATGACGACGTGCGACCCAGATGAAAAACGGAATCGCGCCAAGTTCTGTGATCACGCAAAATCCAATCGCGGCGGCAATCGAATGATCGTAGAGAATGCCGATTGCAGCACTTCCGAGAAACCACGCGATCCCATACCCGGCGGTGAACACTCCAAAAGCAGATGCTCGGCGGGCCGGCGACACCATCGGCGCAACGGCGGCGGGAATCATCGACTCCTGAACGCCCATACCAAGTCCCCAGATCGCGACACCCAGAAGTGCTACCCAGAAACCGCCCAGGAACACGAGGGGCGCAAAAAGCGCCGATATCAGTGTCAATATGATCAGCACGCGAAAGCCATACCGATCGAACATTCGCCCGGAAATGAGCGAGCCGGTGCCGCTAACGCCCATCGCAACGGCGTAAAACACCGCAATCCACTGGCCTGGGGCAACATGCGACTTGCTGAAATGATAAGCGATTAAGGGATAGTCAGCAAAGCCAACACCCGCAAAGGCCGCACCGGCAAGATAGACCCAATAGACGATTGGCAGGGTCCTGCCTTCCGCACGGATTGTAGAACTTTCGAGATCCTGAGGGCGCGGATATAGCAACCGGGCAAGGCCGACGATGGCGAGATTGATGACGGCGGGTATTAAGAGGACCGCAAATGCGAGATGATAGCTTCCCTTCCAGGCCAAAACAGCAGCGACGAGGAGCGGGCCAAACAGAGCACCGAACTGATCCATTGCTTCGTGAATACCGAATACCCAGCCATACCCCCCGACCTCCTTTGCCGCATGGGATAGCATGACATCACGCGGCGGGTTCCTGATCGCTTTGCCTACGCGCTCCAGGATGATCAACACGGCCGCAGCCGGCCAGCTCCCGGTCAGCGCGAGGGCCGGAACAGAGGCCATCTGCACCACATAGCCGCATATCGTAATCGGCCAGAACTTTCCTGTCATGTCCGCGGCACGACCGCTCACCAAGCGTAGGCCGTAACCAACCATTTCTCCAAAGCCGGTGACAATGCCAACGACTGTAGCGCTTGCCCCCAGCAGAGCGAGATAAGGACCAAGGACGCTTCGCGCTCCCTCATAGGTGAAGTCTGCGAAGAAGCTCAGAATGCCGATAAGGAGAACGAACCGCAAAGCAATGCGGCTCTTTCCCAAAGTGGGCGCGTCGGATATTGCCAAGATTTTCTCGGTCATTGTCTGAAGGTAGTGGCGCCACCGGAGCCAAGACCGGCGCCGCCACAGAGCTGCCAACCGTCACTATTCATAAGATCGCCCCCTTCTTCAGTCGGCTTCGGGTTAGTCACATTTTAGATCAGGTGATTTATGCTCGTGCAGTTGTCGACTCCGTATGACTCTCCGCCTCTTCCGCGAGCCTTTGCCGGTTGGCTGCTTCTCGATGCATCGAAGCTAAAGCGTGTTCTTTCGACCCCGAGAGGTGCGATGCCCATAGCTGCGATCGTATCACGACGTGCCGGCTGTCCCACCACGTCTCTAATGTCACCATGACATGCCAACTCCCCCTCACGGCAACATACTCCACGTGGCAGACTTCGAGCACAACAGTGTGTTGTGGCGATGTCAGGCTATAGCGATGACGTCGACAAGTAACATCGCCGATCTTCCACGTCGTTGCCTCCGAGTCAGGTTGTGTCGTCGCGCGTATGATCTGCCATGCTTGCAGATATTGACGGTCCCCGATGCGTTTCATAACTCAGCTCCAACCGCATTCTTGAATGCGCCGGGACACCAAAATCCACTTGACGACGCGAAGGCTCCACCCTCTCATTTTCATACGCGTTGCAGGGCATTCCCGCAATTAATATCTAGAAAACCTCTTTTCATTTCATGATGCACATCGCCCAGACCCGCCGGGAGTCGACATGCTCGAACATCGTCGAGGGTTTTTGATCGTAGAGCGTAAGACCAAATCGCTGATAGACGCGCGCGACTTGCTGTGGCCGAACAGTGATGATCTCGCCATAATAATGATCAATGCCGTGTAATCGAAGTTCGCGTTCGAACGTCATCCAGAGTCGCTGTGCCACAAAGCGACCGCGGTAAGCTGCCTGCACGCCAAAGTGCATATGCACTGCTGTCGAAGGACGGTGTACACGCTCCCGCCAACTGCGAAAAAACAACCATTGTAAAAATTGCTTATCTTTCAAAGATGCCGCGTTGTCCCGGAGGACGCTTGCGGTAAGCAGCCGGTATAAGGCGTAGCTTCCGCTCACGGCTTGTTGCCCGCAATAGCGGAAGCCGGGTGCGGCCGTCAGATAGCCCACAATCTCCCCGTCATATTCAGCGACGAATGTCCATTCGGGATATTGGTCCAAATACGGGTCGATAAAGATCGATGCATAGAGATTGCGATCGCTGAAAGCCCCATCGATTGGATCCCCGAGATATCCATTGTCGCAGCATAGCTGTCTCACTCTTTCGCGATCCGCATGCCGATAGCAGCGAATCAAAGCCTCCTCTCTCTTCGCTGAGAAGGCGTGCCCCCTGGAAATGTCTGAGCTGAGGTCGTTCATCGACACCCCTCTGTAAGCCCTTTGGGTAATCCTTCGACTCAGTTCACTCCATGACGATGAAAAATGTAAGCTGGAGCGCTCAGATAGTCTTAGAGTCTGATCGGGATCATTTTGTTGTTTTACATATTCTTCTTAGCATGAAGCGGACGGATGCCCAGCGCAGGAATGCGAGGGCATTTTTGTTCAGGCATTCCCAATCTTTTGCCAGGCGGCGGCAGCGGTTGAGCCAGCCAATGGTTCGTTCCACCACCCACCGTCTTGGGAGAACGGCAAAACCTTTCACGGCGTCCGACCGTTTAACGATTTCAACTTTGATTTTTCGCCGGACACGCCGCAAGGCTTCACGAAACTTTGGCCCCTGATAACCGGCATCGGCATAGAGCAGCCGCAGCAGCGAACGGTCTTTGAGTAACCTCTCCATCAATAGAATGCCGCCGTCGCGGTCTTGGATGTTGGCCGCATGAAGCATCGCCAAAAGCAATAATCCCTGCGTATCTACAAGAAGATGCCGCTTCTTGCCCTTGATCTTCTTGCCCGCGTCATAGCCCGGCGGATCAATGCAGACCCCCCTTTTTCAGCGCTCTTTACACTTTGGCTATCGATGATCGCCGCCGTCGGTTCGGCATCTCGACCCGCCAGTTCCCGGCAGCGAACATACAGCGCCTGATGCAGCCGAGAGAGCGTCCGGTCGTCATCCCAGCGCCGAAAGTAATCATGCAAAGTCGTGCTCGGCGGTAAATCTTTCGGAATGGCCCGCCACTGGCAACCGGTACTCAAAATATACATCAGACCGTTCACAACTTCACGCACGTCCACCGTCCGCTTGTTGCCACCGCGCTTGGCCGCAGGAATCAGCGGCTCAACCAGCGCCCATTCAGCGTCCGTCAGGTCACTCGGGTACCGCAATTTGCCACGCTCGTAACCAACACGATTGTTGTTCGTCCACATCTCTATGCTCACCCCGAATCGGACAGAAGCATCGAATCATAACCGACTCCGTTGATTCAAGATGTTTTCGAACAGACACTTAGGCAATTTGAATGAGGCCGCACAGAAGCACGTCTATTGATTGCAAGCAGGCTTCGTGGATTCGAGAATGCAGGGATCGATGGACATCGACGCACTAACTGTGTGAATCTCCTGAAGCCAATCGTGCCTGGCGATCTAATGCCGGCGACACGAAGGGCGACCGATATAGGGCTGCCTTTCCGAGTTCTCGCTCGATTTCGAGTAATCGGTTATATTTGGCAGCCCGCTCACCGCGACAGACCGAACCTGCCTTAATTTGCCCGGCACCTGTTGCAACGCTCAAGTCGGCAATAAATGTGTCTTCGGTTTCCCCCGATCTCCCAGAGATGATCGCACGCCAACCGGCATTATGGCACATCGCCACTGCGGCAAGTGTTTCTGTCACTGTGCCGATCTGGTTTGGCTTGATCAGCGCAGCGTTTCCGGCTTTCTCGTGGATACCTTGTTGGATCAGGAGCCGATGGGTGACATATGCATCGTCGCCGACGATCTGCAATTCGTCGCCGAGCTGCTCGGTGACGGATTTGAAACCACCCCAATCATGTTCCCCGAAACCATCTTCGATGGAAACGATCGGATAATCCTTGTGCCAGTTCTGATAAAGTTCGAGCAATTCCTGGCTTGACAATTTGCCAACACCGGAACGCCAAAGGTCATAGCCAGCTTTGATTTCAAATGAAGTGGCTGCCACATCGAGCGCGATGGATACATCGGTTCCCGGCCGCAATCCCGCAGCCTGGATCGCAGACATGATCATGTCCAGTGCGGCCTCGTTGCTGGATAGAGGTGGCTCGAATCCACCTGCATCTCCAGTGGCTGTCGGCATCGCGGTCGCACGAAGGATATCCTTCATGGCGTGGAACACTGCGACACCATATCTGAGGGCCTCGGAGAAAGTCGGGGCCCCGTGTGGTACAATCATGAATTCTTGAATGTCCAAGGAATTCTCGGCGTGAGCTCCGCCGCTGATGATATTCATCATTGGTACGGGCAAGACGTACCGGGAGTCCGGCGAAAGGGCCTTGTACAGAGGGCGATTGGCCGAGGCTGCTGCCGCTCGAGCCACTGCCATCGACACACCGAGCAGGGCATTTGCGCCGAGATTTGCTTTATTCCAAGTGCCATCGGCATCCTTCATAGCGGCATCGATCGATTCTTGGTACTTCGCGTCCATTCCTCTCAAAATAGGACATAATTTCTCTACTACATTTGCAGCAGCCTTCCTCACGCCCATCCCGGCGTACCTGTTTGCGTCGCCGTCTCTCAGATCGAGCGCCTCGTGCGTGCCGACAGAGGTTCCGGATGGAACTGACGCTGTGGCACGTGTTCCATCCTTCAATCGGATCATCACGCGAAGGGTCGGCTTCCCGCGCGAGTCGATAATTTCCATCGCGTCCAGTTCGGATATCGCGGTCTTCGTCATGCCGAACTCTTATGCGCTGTTGCCGGGAAGTCCACGACGTTTCGTTGATCTCCCGAAGCCTCGCGCCGGCGCAAGGAGGTTTCGTAGCTGTCGATATATTCTCGAGTCCGCGGCACAGCATCGATCGCCTTAGCGATTTGAATCTGGAAGACCATCAGCCCGCCATGCCGGAAGCTCATCTCGCAAGCCGCTAGATAGAACTCCCACATCCGGCAAAATGTTTCATCGTAGATTTTTTTGATCTCTTCCCGCTTGGCTGTGAACCGATCAAGCCATGCTTGTAGCGTGTCCGCATAATGAAATCGCAGGATTTCGATATCGGTGATCCAAAGCCCGGCCTTTTCAATGTGGGGGATTACCTCCGACAGGGAGGGAATATACCCGCCAGGGAAGATATATTTGCGGATCCATGCATTTGTGGGGCCTGGCACTCCTTTTTGCCCGATCGAATGCAGGAGGGCCACGCCATCATTCGTTAAAAGCCGCGCCACTGTCTCGAAAAATGTCCCATATTGCTCCGCGCCGACGTGCTCGAACATACCGACGGACACGATCCGGTCGAACTGTTCCTGAACGTCTCGGTAATCCTGTAACCGGAATTCAACACGATCCGCCAACCCGTTCTCCTGCGCGCGCTGACTGGCCACGCCAAGCTGCTCTGAGGACAGTGTGACGCCTGTGACGTGGCCCGCGCCCTGTCGCGCCATCGCCATAGCGAGCCCACCCCAGCCGGACCCGATATCGAGAACACGCTGTCCGTCTTCCAGCAAAAGCTTTGCCGCGATATGTTCCTTTTTTGCCCGCTGCGCGTCGTCGAGGGAGAGTCCCGGCTGCCTGAAATATGCACAGGAATATTGCATGTCCTCGTCGAGGAACAGGCGATAAAGTGTGTTCGACAAGTCATAGTGGTGGGCAACGTTTTGCCGGGATCTGCGCCTCGAATTGCGGCCTTGAACCAAGCGCATCCAAGCGTTCGCTATCTTCCGCCAGATCTTGTTGCGATGGGTCTGTTCGAAGGCCGCCTGGTTGCGGCCGCAAAGTTCCAGGAAGTCCTGCAGGGTGCCATGCTCAATCGTAAGATCCCCATGCATGTAGAGTTCACCCACCTGGAAATCCGGGTTCAGTGCCAGCTTCCAGAGAGACCGTTTGTCTGTGAGGTGGATGGTCACGTTAAGGGGAGGCTCATTCGAGCTGTTCGTTCCAAACGCGCCATATAGCCGGCCACCACAGCGGATGGTCAGCTCTCCGACCTGGATGATTTTCACCAAGAGCCGCTTCAACATCACCTACCCCTCGTCGACGGGCAGGCTACCATGTCATTTGGACACAGGCTCCCACCGCATGATCAATGCAGTAGGAGTCATCAGCCCTCGCGGGCGGTTACGGGGAGACTCCATTCCCGGTATTTGTCCAATCCAAGCATACGGATTTGAACTGGTCAATCTGGAATGCTATGAGCCGTGCGCACGAGGTCAGGGGTTGTCCTGCAAAAAGCGCTTGATCGCTTTCCGCGAAGCGAATAAGTGAAGTGCAACACAGATTCGGGATGGAGTCCCCCCGTAACCGCCCGCGAGGGCTGATGACTCCTACTACGCGAAAGCGTGGTGGGGTCGGCTGTCTAAACCCGCCGCTAGGCGGGTTTTTTTATCCTCGCCCCTTCCGCGCCGTGACGTAGAGAAGGAGGGGGATATGCCGTGGAGGCAAGAAAGCGGTTCGAAGCGCGGTGGGGCCGCTCTCGCGACCTCACGACATCAAGCCGTCAGCACAGGGTGCCGGGCGCCCTGGGGCGCCCACTGGGCGGGTTTGACGTCCCTGAGACAAGGAGCTTCCTGTGCTCACTCCAGCTCCACTGCGACGCTCTGGAATGGGCGGGTGCCATGACCGATTCCTCGCTCGGCATTTGGCTCACGGCGCAGGTCACATTCACCGAGCTGATCAGCGCAACAGCAGGCCTCGACGCTGGTAGCCGGCGCCATGGGGCAAGTTCCGTGATGTGGGGCGCCGCGGCTGCATTGCTGGATTTTGGTCTGATCGGAATCGGCCTGTTGGGCTTGGCCTTCTCCATACCCAAAGGATTTGATCCCCCGCTCGCAATGTTTCTGCTCTACTTCGCGGGCATCCGTCTGGCGATTAAATCCCAGGCTCAACACAACGCGGAGCGCACCCGTTCCGCCCCACTGCCGTTTGTCCCAAGATTCCCTTCTTTGCCGGTCACCAGACTTGGCTTTGCTGCGGGATTTTGGGTGCTGATGGGCGACGGCCCGGTACTGCTCGCCGTCTGGCTTGCCATTAGTCTGGGGTTCGGGTGGCGAAGCGCGACTTTGGGTGCCCTCTTCGGCGTCATCTTGGTCCTCTTTCTGATGCTACAAACCAAAGAGATCGGGTTGTCGAAGAGAACAAGGCCTTCGGCCTTCTCGTCTTTCGCTGGCGGCGTCGTCATGGGCTACGGCGTATATTATTTCCTCCACTTCCCCAATCTTGGCCATCATTGAACAACACATCATCTACACCCTTCTTAACGCCTTATCGGCGCCGGTCCCGGCCGATGGATTCAGAGGATTGCTATGTTCAAATTTGATGATAATCGAGATAAGATTGTGCACTACGCGCACAAAAAGCCCGCTGCGAAAGCCGCATCACGTGAGGAGTTCGAGAAGCGGCTCTGCCAAGTCGCGGACCTCCTGAATCTGATCACATTGAGCATCGCAATTTTCCGTCTTGTTGTATTGACCGCACCCTCCTTGACCTCCGTGGCATCCGTCGGAGACATGTCAAATTTCCCCAAGCCTTCGCTTGGTTGGATACAAAAGATCGCTGTCCCCGCGCGGCAAATTGCTGGACCATTTTCCGCGCCTGGCCAAGCCTGCGAATTGGACCTTGCGACGATGACGAGGCATGATGGCACGCTGACGGTTTCAGGGATTCGCCCCGAAGGGATCATGCTGATTTGGACAGGAGGACAAACGGCGCCGGGAAACGCTGACTGCGGCAGTCATGCTCAGATTCTTATCCCGGAGGCGAACTATACGCGGTTAATTACTGCCGAGACGCCGGCTTATGTGCGTTAACCAGGATACAATAAGGCCTGACGTGCCGCGTTTGATCGCACAGATTTACTAGGGTCAGGACCCATTAATTTCTTGCGTCGACGCGGCTTGGTGTGATTCTGGAGATGGCGGAGGTTTCTTTGCCATGTCTGATTTATTTCTGTTGAGTGAGCGCCAGATGGCGCGGATATCGCCGTTTTTTCCGCTGTCGCACGGCGTGCCACGAGTTGATGACCAGCGGGTGATCAGCGGGATTATTTACGTCATTAAGCATGGGCTGCAATGGAAGGACGCGCCAAGGGCTTATGGCCCGCACAAGACCTTGTACAATCGCTTTGTACGTTGGAGCTTGCTCGGCGTGTTCGACCGCATCTTCGTGGCACTGGCCACGCAAGGCGGTAAAAGGATATTCTCTATTCCTCCCGCACGCGAATCGTCACGGATTATTACATGCAATCGCATAAGCTCAAGGAAGAACTTTACAGCGCTCTCCGCCGCATACCGGAAAATGAACTGACCGACGCTGAACGTCACAGGAAGGAAGAACTCGCGGCCTTGCCGGACATCAATATCATGCAGTTGATATACCGGCAGAAGCCATACGAAGGCGATGCAAAGGATTTCGAGTTCAGCAGGCTTTCAATGAGAGAGCATTGGAGGACGGGATACCACGATACACGCACGACGCTTCATCACAAGGACTGGCTGCAGATGACAGAGGTCGGAAACGGAATCCGAACTCATGATATCCACCGGGTGCATGAATAGCGGATGCCGGGGTACCAATCACTTAGGGCGGAGAGTTCTTCCGGCCTCCCTAACCCCGTTCGACGACCGACAAATGAACGCCGACTGAAACGCAGTGGAGACACAAAGGGCTTAATCCGACGAGGCGGCATGAGTCCTTTCGTGTCTTTGCCCGCCCCAATGGGCTGCGCGGCCGGCCGTGCGCGCGGGATCCGAGGCGCAATCGCTAAAGCTGACCTCTTCATCGTGAAGGAGTAGCCGCGCAGCCTCGCCGAAGCTGGTCCATATCTCTTCGGACACCTCATACAGTCCAGTAACGACGCGCTCCACCTCACGCATATTCCTGGCTGACTTGTCGCTCTCGACCTTATCCGTATCGGCTGTAAATAGGGTGGGTTGCATCGCGGCGAGATTGATCTGCATCAGCTCCTGCCCCAACTCCATTTCGCGTCTCGCCGCGGCAACCATACCGCGGAATATTCGTTCGTTGGCGTGCACCATCCTTACGGCGCTGTGCTGCCAATAGCGCATAAAGGAGTCCGGTTCTAACCTCACTGCGGTCCAGTCAGTCGTTGTCTTATGGGCGTTTCCAGTTGTTCGGCTCATGGCCAAGTTCCTCTTGCTGGGACGGGGAAAGACTCTACTGCCGCGCGGTATAATCCGCACGTCAAGATCCAAGGCTGAACAGAAGTTAATTATCCAATAATCGCCAGATCAGAAACTGTCCGCGGTCCTCTTGCTGACTAAGCGGGAGCGTGAATTTGAAGACGCCTTCCGAAAGAACCTTGTACAAACCTCCAGAACCTTATAATTGAGGAGCAACATAATCGGGATGGAGTCCCCCCGTAACCGCCCGCATGGGCTGATGACTCCTACGGCGCGAAGGCGCGGTGGGAATGCTCGTCCAAACTCACCGCGTGGTGGGTTTTTTTGTGCTCATCACTCGGCGCTAGATGACTGCCATGCGGAGGAGGGCACGTGGGAACACGAGAGACGCACGGGGCATTTGCGTGACGATTCCCCCGACATTCGGAATGACGATCGTCTGCGAGGTGACCTTCGCGGCGCTTCTTGGTTCGACCCCCTCGGTTGAATCGGGGAGCCGGCGCTTTGGATGGCAAAGCATGGCACTCGGCTCCGCCGTGGCCACAATGGACTTGGCGTTTCTAGGCCTGGCATTCTACTTCTCCGCGTTGCGGCTGCCAAAGAATGCTATCGGGCCACTGACCGTCTTTCTCCTCTTTTTTGCGGGAACCTTTTTAGCCAAGAAATCATCTCTTAGTTTCAGGGAAGAGCAGAAGCGTACCGAGCCAGATGTGTTTTCTCGGCGGATCAAATCACTTCCGCTGACCAAAGATGGGTTCTCCTTCGCATTCTGGCCCATGATGGCTCTCGGGTTGCCAATTCCCATCGTCTGGCTTGCCATCAGTTTGATACAAGGGTGGCAGTCCGCGACCCTGGGTGTTTTCCTGGGCGCAAGCGCTATGGGCTTCTGGGCTCACCAAGCCAAGCTCATGGGGTTTCAGGCTCGACCATCCTCATTGTATTCGCTATCCGCCGGCATCGTGCTGGCCTATGCGGCATTTTTCTTCCGAACAGTCATAGGATGATGTTGATTCGGCAATAATGGCCGTGTGTTAGGGTAGCGTGTCACTGACGATCCTGCCGTTCCGTAAGGTCACTTGGCGGTCCATCCGGGCGGCGAGGGATGGATTATGAGTAGCGACCAGCATCGCCACATTTTCGGACTGCACCACACGCAAGAGTTCATCGAATACGATATTTGCGATTCCAACATCAAGATTACCCGTTGGCTCATCGGCCAGCAGAAGCATCGGGCGGTTCGCCAATGCGCGCGCGATGGCGACGCGCTGCTGCTCTCCGCCCGAAAGCTTGCCTGGCGGGCGCATCGCACTTCCGGCCAGACCGAATTTCTCTAATAGTTCGATCGAACGCTTATTCGCCACCGCCTCGGGTACGCCAGCGATCATCTGCGGTATGGTCACGTTTTCGATTGCCGTGAACTCGGCGAGCAGATGATGGAACTGGTAGACGAAGCCGATCTTGCGGAGGCGGATCTCGCTACGTGCATTGTCGGAAAGTTCACCCACGTCACGGCCATCGATGATCACTCGTCCACCATCAGGTTTCTCCAGCAGTCCTGAGAGATGTAGTAGCGTGGATTTTCCTGACCCCGACTGAGCAAGTAGCGCGACTGTTTCACCTGAATGTAATGTGAGGCTGGCGCCGTCTAAAATAATGAGTGCGTCATCGCCTGATTTGTAAACGCGCCGGATAGCTTCCAGTTGGAGAAGTATTCCAGTCACTGTGTTATCGTCTCCACGGGCCGAATTTCTCGACCATCACATAGGAATTACCTGCTAAATCCACTCTTGCTGAGAATACCGACCACGTCCATGAGACGTAAAGCGAGAGCGGAGAGGTTGAATGGCAAATGCGTTCTCGATGTTGAGAAGCCCGTCGCGAAGGCTCTAAGAGCATCGGCTGACGACAGAAGAGTGGGCTCGCTCATGGAATGCATGTGGCCACCGCCATAGCGAATGCCTGGATCGAGAAAAACGCCGCTCAGCGTCAAATGGTCTTTCTGCCCAAAGGATATGCGCTGAGGTGCTCCGAGACCTGATTGTGCTTCCAGATATGCGGACCGATAAAACGGGTAGAGTGTGGCACGGCGCTCGCGGATGCCATGAATGACGACGTCAGGAACGGTCCAATAGACCCGCAAAGACAGGATAAGGCTCATCTCCATCAGATGCAGGAAATTGTAACGGGCGAGCTTCCGGCGCCCGTCTTTACCCATGAGCTTATCGAACGGCACCCCCATCTTTCGAAGCGACTTGATATAGTGATTGAATGTTCCTGGCGTTATTCCATCAGCAAAGCCGAGATTCTCCAGCACGAGCAGCGTTTGCCCGTGAGACAAGGTAAAGCCGAGTTCCGGTGGTAACGCTTCATCATCAGGAACGACAGCCGTGCTCTTAGATTTTTTTGCTGTCCTCAACGCACCTCTCCCATTAGGTCTGGCCTCGCTTCTCGCCGGCGAGCGATCTCGCAATGCGGAAAACGCCGCCGGATCGTCGAGTGCGGATCGTGGAGTCAGACCACAGCATGATATGCTATATGTCCCCCAAGCAACAGCAAGTGCAAGCACCTACCGATCATTGACGGCCTTAGGGCTGCTTCCTATATATCATGGCATAGGGATGGAGTCCCCTAAAACCGCTCCTTCGGGGAGCTGATGACTCCTGCGGTGTGTTGCACACGGCGGGAGCGGCTACCCAAATTCTCCGCGCCGGCCTGAAGCTATGAATTGGAGGCGGCGGCTGTGATACTTAATCATTCATTTTGGCCAATATTCGTAAGCATCGTGATATGCAGGGGGGCGGCGGTCCTGTTTCGTCGTGCCGCCCGCGCTAGGTTCCTGGTCACGCGCGCCGACCCAATACCCGTGAAGGGGAAGTCTCCATCCTAGTGGTGTAAATTATGCCAACATAACGCCGATCGCAATAATTTGGTCTGGCGGGTCTATTGCTAATTTTGAGCGGGAGTTCATCGTGAGAAGTTCGATTCAGTCCATCAAGGCCCTGGAGATTCTCGATTCACGCGGCAACCCAACTTTGAAGGTAACCGTCGAACTTCAAGACGGCATAAAAGGCGTTGCCAAAGTTCCTTCGGGGGCATCGACCGGTAAACACGAGGCGAGAGAGCTTCGAGACAACACGGATACGCTAAGCGCGAAAGCTCGATTTGGGGGCAAAGGTGTCCGGCGAGCCATCGCGTCCGTCGAGAGCGAGATATCTCGCTTTCTCCACCTCGCTGACGTTACGCGCCAGAGAGAGATCGATCAGGGCCTTGTTGAGCTGGACGGAACGCCGGATAAATCCCGATTAGGTGCAAACGCGATTGTAGGTGTCTCCATGGCTGTCGCGGCTGCAGCCGCGAAGGCCAGAAGACTTCCGCTCTACGCTTATCTCGGCGGGCCAAATGCCCACTGGCTTCCAGTGCCGCAGATGAATGTCATCAACGGCGGAGCACATGCAAACAATTCTCTCGACTTCCAGGAATTCATGATCGTACCGCACGGTGCTTCTTGTTTTGCCGAATCACTGCGCTATGGCGCTGAGACCTATCATGCCCTCAAGGCTGTTCTGAAAACGGCGGGCTACGCTACCGCGGTGGGAGATGAAGGGGGATTTGCACCGGACCTCAGAAGCAATCAAGAAGCGTGCGATTTGATCGTCAAGGCGATTGAGGAGGCTGGTTTTCGGCCCGGACCGGATGTCGCTATCGCCCTTGATCCCGCGGCCTCATCCTTCGGTGGCAGCAGAGGTTATGATCTCAAAAAATCGGGCGAAGGTCTCAAATCCAGCGATCAGCTTACGGGTTTGTTTTCTGAATGGATCGACGATTATCCTATTGTCTCGATTGAAGATGGGCTCGGCGAGGATGACTGGGCGGGCTTCAAAGAACACACCGCGAAACTGGGCGGCCGCATCCAGATCGTGGGAGACGACATCTATGTCACCAATACCGACTTCATTCGGCGGGGAATTGCCGAGCAAACCACGAATGCCGTGTTGATCAAGCTCAACCAGATTGGAACGGTGAGCGAGACCATCGATGCCGTTGAACTCTGCCGTTCTGCCGGATGGAGCTACATTGTCTCGCACCGGTCCGGTGAAACCGATGATACCTTCATGGCGGACTTCACTGTTGCGATGGGCGGCAGACAAATCAAAGCTGGAGCGCCGTGCCGCGGGGAACGTGTCGCAAAATATAACCGGCTTCTCGAGATCGAGTATGAGTTGGGCTCAATTGCTCGTTTTGGCAGTCCCTATCAAACTAACGTCGAAAGCGTGATTCCTCTGAAAGCATCAACGATCTAAAGTGTCTGGAAAATTCGTTGTACAGTCCGAAAGCTACAGACTCTGGATTCGTCTTGGAACAGAGGGCGGAACCCATGGAATGTGAAACCAGAGCACCCGATTAAACGTCAAATGCTCTGGGTCCACGACATCAAATGGAAGACCGAATGTCTAGGCCGGTGGAAGCGAGATTAGCCGAAGGCTGGCGCACGGGGGCCTTGCGAGAAATCCAACCCGTCCAACATCGCATAGGCAGTGGCATCTCGTGTAGCGAGAGGCTTCAACCCGAAGCGCGCATTGATGAAGGCCAGCACGGAGGTGGTGTCACCAAATTTATGGTCGACATAGCCACGCCTTGCATAGGGACTGACCAGGAGCGTCGGGATGCGTGTGCCGCAACCATACTCATCCGGCTGGGGCGGGGCTACATGGTCCCAGAATCCGCCACCTTCGTCGTAAGTGATGATGACGGCGGTGCGGCTCCAGGCCGAACTCTGCGCCAAAGTGGATAGAATGCCCATAACCCAGCTCTCACCCCATTGCGGCGCGGACACCGAAGGGTGCTCCTCATGAATGCCGACCGCCTTAATGAAACTGACCTGCGGCAGCTTGTTGCTTTTCAGATCTTCATCGAAATCCTCAACATCACGCATATGCCCGGAGCGGACATTATCGCCCCATGTCGGATAAAATTGAAACGGATTACGGTGCGGCACATAGTCATTGCTGTTATCGATAATAGCCGAACCATCGCCTGGGCCAAAGGCATCTTTTAACGCCCAGGATTTTACGCCGTTCCAACCCTCATTATACCAGGCCCAGGAGATACCAGCCGCGTTCAGCCGGTCGGCGATCGAGGGATAGGTCTGTTCTTCGGGCGGCGGAGCGATCTTGAGGCTGGCGAAATCGGCGTCGGTTGGACCCAGCAGCGGCGGGAGATCGTTAATGAGAATACCCTTAGCGTCGTATGGCGGGTCAGAAAGCGCCAGCGTCTGTGAAATCTTCAGCTTGTCCGGCGCAGCTTTCCATTGTGCGCTGCGCCCGGCAGCGAGATAGAGCGCGTTACCGGTGGAACCGCCTGACATGGCTTGGAAGAAATTATCGAACAATACATACTCGTCAGCTAGACCGTGGTAATGCCGCAAATCTTCACGTTCGTAATAACCAAGTACAGCGCCGGAAGGTTTAGAAAGCTCGAAGGCCAGTTGCACTTCGTCCTGTTTCAGCATCGCGGGCGACGATGGAGGGGCCTTCGGGTTCTTCAGCGCCAGCGCCACGAACTGATCCATCTTGCCGCTATCCACTTGAGCGAACATGCGGTGGAAGTTATGCGCCGGATCCCAAGGAACATTTTGGCCGGCAGGAATGTATGGCGCTAAATGGAAAGGCTTATTTTCCAGAATGGCATTGAAGAAGCCGGGAATATCCGCGGGTACAGGTAGGTAATCATAGGCAGCTCCCCCCGGCGTTTTCTGCAAATTGATAAATTTTGGATCAAGAACCCCTTCCGCATTTAGCAGGTTGTCGACTTTTCTTCCCCCGCGCGGGTTGCGGTACGTACCAAAATAATGATCGAAGCTGCGATTTTCCTGATAGATCACCACGACATGCTCGATCTTTTCGCGTAAGCCTTGTAAGTCCGGAGCGCCCTCGGCCGCCCAAGCAGGCTTGGTCAAGGCCGTCGCAGCCACAAGGCTGCCTGTGCCGCGCAGGAAACCTCGCCGGCTTTGTACTATTTTGGTCATTGCTTGTTGTCTCCTAGGTTCGATTAGAAGCCGCGCCGCTTTGTGCATGTATTGGCGCTAGACTAGCTTATGCGGATAAGAAAAGACCTAGGACAAGCAAAGAAGTTTTATCATTTTATGACAATAAGTCGTTGGCAAGATGAGCGAGCATGATGTAGCTCCAATATGTTGCGCGTTAGTTCTGATGAACGCCGCGAAACGTCAACATACCATAAACTCTGGAGCGATCTCGATTTTATCATTCAGAATTTGTTCTTGAAAAGCTACGAAGTGGAGTACGTCCGAGAGCTTCGTCGCCATGAATTTAGCATATCGGCAAATGATTCTGGAGGATACCCATAAGTGTCAAACAAATTTATCCGGATAAACGGCCTCGTAATTGACCTGGCGTTCCGCAGCAGAAAATTGACCCCGTATAAAGGGGGCTTTGACGTAACGGCAATGTTTCCAGTGATATCGTCCCAAGCGTAGAATCGGGAGTACAGGCCATCGCGGATGGAAATTCCTTTCGGGCTGAGTCTCATCTCAACTAATCCTGGGATCGCGCGGGGAAGGACATTCGCAATCAACACTCCGAAAAACAGATTGCCACTCTGGCTTTCCCGTAGTGTTATGAGATTGAGTCCGTGCAGACGGTTTAAGAGGACAACCAACGCTACAATAGCGGTTGAGGCGATGACCCATGGCCAAGCCTTACCCCGAAAGACTGCATGGTCGCTCTGATTGACGCCATACTCTTCGACAATTGCCATGGGTGACTTTCCCAAACTAGCGCGTAGCCTTTGCAACAGCATCAGGCAGACCCCTACAAGTGTGAACAGTTCTAAAAGGAGAACTGACCCGTGGATGGGGCACGAGGTCAGTCAATCAGGTTGCGGTGCCGTCTGGCGGGGTAGATTCCGACGAAAAATTCCCATCTTCCAGTGAAGGTCGCTCATGATCTTCGTTTTTGCATGTTATGATCTGAGAAACTCACCAATTCATGGCGCTCACACGGCAGTGCGCGCCACGCCGGCAACCCGAGACAATACGAAGTTACATCTTCCACCGCATCACTCCACCAGACGACATCGAAATGAATCCAGAACAATATTGCGAAGCTTCGGCCTCGCCTTTCTTGAAAAGTTGCCTTGTGGGTGGGCGCACAAGGCCTTGCTTTTTCTCCCTAAACTTGGCGATAACCCGTCAACCCTGACGAAGGATATCAGCTCACTGCCTCGCGCCTTGGTGCCGAGCCGAGCCAAGCTCCGGCAACAAAAAAACCCACCTCGCGGTGGGTTGACGCAAACTCCCACCGCGCTTTAGCAACGCAGTAGGAGTCATTAGCCCTTGCAGGCGGTTACGGGGGGACTCCATCCCGGATATGTCGTCTCAGCTATTCACAATCGGGGCAAATTGCAACCCCTATTTTTGCGTCGCGAAATTTTGGTACACTCCGCTGCCATCTTCGGCAGAAATAGATCACGATCGTCATTCAAAGAATAGCCGTTCCGACTGGCGTTGAGGCGCAGATGCGACTTTAGCGGGAAGTCTTTGGACGGATTTGATCAGGAAGATTTGGGCGGCCAAGCATGCTATGATAAACATCACGGCCACGAGAAACAATGCAGACATTATGACCCTACCTTTTTGGCGTCAAATATAAGGTAGGGGTCATCAGCCTGAAGGCGGTTATACGGCGAACCCCATCGCCACTTATTATGCTGCACAAATCTGAGACGAACTGTCAATCGCTTTTGATTGACGCTCTAATTAAGCTGCCATTCCAAAATGACATGTTGGCAAAAGATGTCCTTCGAGCCTGAGCAAGAGCAGCGCGTTTGCCAGGCCTTGGCGAAACTAAGTGGCCTATGGGAGGCGCACCTGGCGGTGGTGGAACTGATGGCGATCGGCAGTGCGGCCGTGCCCCAGTTGAAGGCTTTCGTCGCGGCGCCAGAGCCAAGCGGCATATTTCAGCCTCGCTGTGAGGCGGTCGGTGTTCTAGGTGCCTTAGGGGCAAAGGATGTCCTCCTTGACCTTCTGAGCCACCCCAGAGACGTCACCAACCCCGTCGAGCAGACAGGAGACGAAGCTGTGTTGAATGCCTGCGCCCGCTGCTTGGAAAAATGGCAAGACGAAGAGGTTTTTGACTGCCTCCTGGCGTCCGGCCACCGGAAACCTTTGGCCGGGATTGTTGAGGCTCTCGGCAACTATGCTCGGCCCGAAGCCATACCTGTGTACGATGCCGCTCTGGCCGAGGATTTTTCCAGAGCTGCGGCAGAGGAGGCTTTTCGCAAGCTCGGCCCTTCCACCATTCCGCACCTGATCTCGCTGAGCCAACTCCGGCTGCCGTCCAGGGGTGAAGAATCGGAATCGAATAAGCGGCTGCGCCGGAGCGCGCTAAAGTTGCTGACTGAGTTTTCCAATATTGGCGAGCATCTTGGGCCATTGATCGCGCTCACGAGGGATGGTGATCCGGAAGTCGCAATCCAAGCCTGTGCGGTCTGTTTGCCGCTTGTCTCCGGAGAGCAGAAGGAAAGCATGATCAGCCGCCTCAAGGACATAGCACATCATTGCCGCTGGCCACTGTGTGAGGAAGCAAGGCAGTTGGCGGATTCAGCGAGTGCCGGCTCTTAACAGAATCTTCACGGGGTTTCGTGGTCTCGGTAGGCGGTCCTCCGGTGGCCTCACTAAGCAAGGTGGCTCCTTGTTTCTCATTTTATGTAAAAGGCTTGAGCGAAGTGGCCGGACTTTGTAGCCTAAAGACTGGACATCAAGGACTGACCACCCCACCTGCCATCGTGAGATCGATGATCGAGCGTGCCCGGATTAGCTTGACAAGGCCATGGTCTGTAAGGTGGTATGCTTTTAGCTAGGCGATGGAGTTCGCCGTATAACCGCCCTCGGGGCCGATGACTCCTACTTTTGACCTGTTTGTCAGGAGTAGGTGGCGTGCGTGTACAGTTCAGCAGCATTTTTTGGCGTGACACTGGCCTTGCGAGGCTCCCGCCAACTCATCTTTGGCTGGGCGGAGCACGATAGCCATGCGCGACGTCCTGCTCCAAATCGCCCAGGTTCTCACCGTTCTCATTCTCGCGCCGCTATTGCAGGGCATCATCCTGCAATTCGAGGAGCGGGTGCAAAGGGCGCAGGGCCCAGGCATCTTTCAGCCTTATCGGGATCTATGGAAGCTCTTCCATAAGCAACTGGTCATCCCCGAGACCGCGTCATGGCTGTTCTGGATCACGCCGGTCATAGGCTTCACCACGGTCCTGACCGTGCCGATCCTGATCCCGGTGCTGACAAACTTCCCCCTGCCGCAATCCAATATGGGCGACATTCTCGGCGGAGGCCTGATCCTCACGCTGGGCTCGTTCATGATCACCCTTGCCGGCCTGGATTCCGGCAGCGCCTATGGCGGTCTAGGGTCGAGCCGCTCGGTAATGATCGGCATCCTGGCGGAACCCACCCTCATCCTTGTCTTCGTCGGCATCACGTTGTTGGCGCGCGCCATGCTGCCCTTCGTTGTTAATCACCTGCTTGTCAGCAGTTGGGCGGCTTATTTTAGCCCTGCCCATGTATTTATTGTGGCTGCCTTCTTCATCCTGCTCCTGGTCGAAACCGACCGTATGCCGATCCATTCGAGCACCCATATCGAGGTCTACATGATCGAGGAGGCCCGCATCCTCGAATATTCGGGCCCCCTTCTGGCGCTGCTCAAATGGGCCGGCATGATGAAGCAGTTCATCCTGTACACCATCTTCTGCAATGTCCTGCTTCTGCCCTGGGCGCTCTCGATCCAGGGAACGGCACTCGGCGCGCTGGGCGCCGCAGCCGGGCTGATCATTAAATTCACGCTGGTCGGCTGTCTCGTCGTCACCGTCGAGACCATGCAATCCCGGCTGCGCTTCTACCGCTACCAGGAGCCGCTCGCGGCCTCATTCCTGCTCGCCATCCTCTCCATCGTTTCATCACAGATCGCCTGACATGCAATTCGCACATCTCCCCCCGCTGGCCGCCTCATTGTTCAGCCTCCTGGCGACAGTTAGCCTGCTGCTGTCCTTCGTGATGCTTGGTTCGCGTTGGATTTCCAGTTACCTTTATGCCTTCGCGGCGGAATCCTGGACCATTGCAGCGCTGTCGGCCGCTGTCGGCTTCTACGGTGGCTATCCAGAACTCTATTTGATCGCCCTGCTGACGGCGCTCTTCCGCGGCTGCGTCCTGCCATATCTGATTTGGCAGATCGTGCGCAGCACGCGGATCACTCAGGAAATTCACGTCATGCTTCAACCCAGTACAAGCCTTGTGCTGGGGGCATTCGCCGTTGTCTTCGCCTTGCTGATTGGTGTGCGGATCGGTGCGCAGATGGGTCTATCACAGACCGTCATCATTCTCGCACTCACCGTGATGCTGTCGATGAAACTCATCGGCTTCCTGATGCTGACGCTTCGCTACGAAGCGATCAGCCAGGTTCTGGGACTGCTCGTGCTGGAAAACGGCATCTTCCTCGGTTCGCAGATTCTGGTCCCTGGCATGCCACTGCTCCTGGAATTGGTGATCCTGTTCGACCTGCTCGTCGTCGTCGCCTGTTTTGGGGTGCTGGTCCGCTACCTGATGCGGCATGTCGGCAGCACCAATACCATGCAACTGCGCAAGCTGGTCGGGTAGCATGATCGAAACAATTCTCTTCATCATGGTTGGCGCTCCGGCGGTTGCGGCACTGGTGGCACTCATTATTCCGTTGGCTCGACTTGTGGAAATGGTCAACCTGCTGGCCGCGATCGTGGCCTTTGTCTGCGTGATCTCGTTGCCCTTTCAAGTTCATAGCAACGAGACTTTCCTTCATAACTATGCCGGTATCGAGCCTCTATCAGCCTGGGTTCTGGTGTGTACGGGCATCGTCTATCTTCTCGCCTCCATATACGCGGTTGGGTATATGCGGATGCTGAACGAGCCTGAGCGCTTGCCACGTTTTTATACGCTATTCGCCCTTTTTGCGATGACGATGCTGGCGGCGCCGTTGATGAACAATATCGGTCTGTACTGGATCGCCATCGAACTGACGACGCTGGTCAGCACCTTCCTCATCGGCTTCGAGCATGCGGCGGAAGCCATCGAGGCGGCCTGGAAATATATCATGATCGTCTCCGCCGGCATCAGCCTGGCGCTGCTGGGCACGATCTTCCTGTACTGGGACGGCAGCCTCGTGCTGGGCCCGACATACGACATGACCTGGCAGGTGATGCAGGAAGCAGCACCGAAGCTCAGCCAACCCGTGCTGCTGCTCGCCTTCCTGCTGATGCTGATCGGCTACGGCACCAAGGTTGGCTTGGCGCCGATGCATAACTGGTTGCCGGACGCCCATAGCGAAGGGCCGGCCCCGGTGTCGGTCATGCTTTCGGGCGCGCTCCTGAACACGGCGATGATCGGCATCGCCCGCTTCCTGGCCATTGCCGATTCGGCCGGGATTGGCCCTATTTGTCATATCGCCCTTGTCGCGCTTGGTGCGCTCTCCCTGCTTGTCGCAACTTTGTTCATCATCCGCCAGAGCGGCGTGAAACGCTTGATGGCCTATTCAAGCATCGAGCACATGGGTGTCATCGCGCTTGGCTTCGGTTTTGGCGGCATGCTCGGCATCGCCGGCAGTCTTTACCATATGATCAACCACTCGCTGAACAAATCCCTGATGTTCTTCGGTGCCGGCAATGCCATGCGTGCCTACGGCACCAAGGACATCGGCAAAATCCGTGTCTTCGCGCAGTATTTCCCCGTTGGTTCGATGATCTGGCTCGCCGGTGCCGTGGCCATCACGGGAGCACCGCCGTTCGGCCTGTTCCTCAGCGAATTCACCATCCTACGTGCGGGCTTTGGATCGATCTCCGCCTGGGCCGCCTATGCGATGGCTGTGCTGCTCATCGCCATCTTCATAGGTTTCCTGAACCAATTCCGGCGCATGTATGACGAACCAGCGCTGATTGAAACCTCTGCCGCTGGCGCGATCCCCGTCTGGTGCACCGTACCGATGGTGCTGGCGATCATACCGCTTCTGGTTTTCGGTCTGTGGTGGCCGGCTTCGTTCTGGCACTATTTTCGATTGGTCGCCATGCAGCTTGGTGTGGGAGGCGCATGATGGAGGAAAAGCCCTACCCGGTACGAAAAATGACGGCGAAGCTCGTGTCAATTTCCGACAAAACGAATCATGCACCGCAGTCTGATGTCATGGTGGCCGCCGACGCCGACGCACAAATGGACGTTCCGCCGAAGCCGGGCGCGTTTGGCGAGACGGAAGGGGGCCAACCGAATGTAGTCTCCTGCCGCATTGACGATATTTTGCCTGCCTTGCAACAGGAATGCAGCAATGGCGGACGGCTGGAAATGCTCTATGTCCGGCCGAAATCCGGCTCCGCCTTCGAGCTTTGCTATCTGGTCAATCATGCCGAAAGTGGCCGGTTTGTCATGATTGTCAGCGAGGCGATGGACGTAGCACCAAGCATGGCGCGTCATTTTCCATTGCTTGGCTGGTATGAACGCGAAATCCAGGATTTGTTCGGAATCAAATTCGCGGATCACCCGGAGCCGTACCCGCTCGTGCGGCATGACCACAAAGACGGACGTAAACCGCTGTCGCACGACCCAGATGTGCAGCGCTTTCCATTCGGGCCGATCCGCGCCGACGTCGTCGAATCCGCGGAGTTTGCTTTCTACTATGCCGGCGAGGCGATCCTTCATTACCATCCGCATCTGTTCTTCAAGCATCGCGGCATGGAACGCCGGTTCGAGGGTCTGACGCCGCAGACAGGCGTCATCTTCGCGGAACGTGTCTCGGGCATCGGCAGTTTTGCTCATGCATTGGCGTTCGCGCAAGCTTGCGAGGTTGCCTCGGGCTGTGTCGTGCCCCAGCGGGCCAAGATGCTGCGTAGCCTGCTTGGCGAGTTGGAACGGATTTACAACCATCTCGCTTATCTTGGCCATCTGGCGGACACGACCACGCTCAAGGTCGGCCAGGCGGAGGGCAAATTGCTGGCTGAACGGGCCAAACAGATCAATGGCAAGCTGACAGGCAGCCGTTTCCTGCGTAGCGTAATCGCGCCTGGCGGATTGCGCCGTGACCTCGAATTGAAGGCCTGGTTCGAGCTTGACCTCGATCGGCTGCGCGGCCAGGCGGAGTGGTATACGAATTTCCTGCTGGCGTCGAATTCGTTCCGTGACCGCCTGCTGACCACGGGACCTCTCGACCAGCGCACGGCCTACGACCAGGGCGCAACGGGGCCGATTGCGCGCGCCTCGGGCATCGATCGTGATTTACGCCGCGATCACTCCTATGCGGCCTATGACACACTGACGGTCCCCGTGCCCGTGCGTCAAAAGGGCGATGCTGATGCGCGATTCCGTGTCCGTATCGAAGAACTTTTTGCGAGCTTCGATATGGTTAAGGCGCTGTTTCGAAGATTGGAGAAAGGTCCAGTCCTATCATCCTATACGCAAGAGGCTTATGCCGAAGGGTTGGGCTGGGCCGAAAGTCCGCGTGGTTCGCTGTTCTATGCGGTACATTTCGGGCCGGAAGGAAGATTGCAGCATGTGAAGATCAAGTCCCCCTCGTTCTCCAACTGGCGGGTCTTTCCGTTCACCGTGCAGGATTCAAACATGATGGATTACGCGATCAATGAGGCCAGCTTCGGTCTCTCCATCGCGGGCTGCGATCGCTAGGAGAATCGGGATGCCGTTTTGGACAATATCAGGGCTGTTTCGCGGCAATGCCTCCACCAAATGGGGCGTGCGGGATGGCGATGACGGGCAGGAAGGCGTGCTTGGCATGCCACGCTTCAATCCGGCACATTGCCTCACGGATTGCACGGTCTGCGCGGAGTCGTGTCCGACCGAAGCCATCACAATGGCGCCAAATGGTGAAGCCGGCATCGCAATCGATTACGGGAAATGCGTCGCCTGCCAGCTTTGCGTCGAGGCCTGTCCCACGGACGCGCTCACCACCTCGCATGACTGGGCGTTCGGGGTACGGCACCGCGAGGATCTGCATTGGGTGTCTGAACCGACGCCAGATCACGCCACGCACAAGACCCCTTCGGGCTTCTTCCGCAGCTTGCATGTGCGACACGTCGATGCGGGTTCCTGCAATGGTTGCGAGTCAGAACTCCAGGCCCTGAACAACCCGTTCTACAATCTTCACCGGCTCGGCGTCTTCTTCACCGCATCGCCGCGGTTTGCGGATGTGCTTCTTGTGACCGGCCCCGTCACCCACGCCATGCGCGGCCCGCTTCTTGCCGCCTATGAGGCGATGCCGGAACCGCGCTGGGTCATGGCGATCGGCACCTGCGCCGTTGCCGGCGGCACCGCAGGCGGCGGAGAATTCTGCGCGAACGGTTTGGAAGGCATCCTGCCAGTCGATCTCTATCTCCCCGGTTGCCCGCCGAACCCGGCCGCCATCATCGAGGCCTTCATGCTCCTGCTGGCGCGCAAGCAGCAGAGAGTCAAAGGAGGGCAATATGCTGGTTGATCTTTCGATCCTGCTTCCTGCCCTGCTGGTCCTTGCACTCATCGCAGCACTCGTGCCGCGCGGCACCGGCGCGGCACGCATCCTCCTGGCCTGTGCGGCTGCCGTTGGCGTTTTGCTGTGTTGCGGGGATCTTGTGATCCCTTCACCAAGCTTCACGCTGCCGTTCGGACCGAACATAGAGGGGACAGCGTATCAGCTCGATGCCAACGCCGCTTGGCTGCTCGGCTTTGGTTTCACCGCGGCCTTTTTCGTCTTTATCGCTGGGCCTCGTGGCCGCGCGCCGCGGGGCTGGTGTTTCGGGGCAGCGATGAGTCTGCTTGGTGCCTATGGTGTCGCGGGATTGCAAGATGGCATATCCTTCCTCGTCGCGTATGAAATCATGAGCCTGGGTGGCGCCGTGATGATCATGGCGGATGGCCAAACGCAGGAATCTGGGAGGCCGGTGCTGTTCATGCTGGCCTTGCTGGAAGCCGGCGCTGTGGCCCTCCTGGCTGCGTATCTTGCCTTGTCGGTCATGGGTGGTTCCACGGCATTTGCCAGCTTCCTCGCAGGTGTCCAGGCTCTGCCGGGCGGTCTTAGGCTATTCATTGGCCTTCTGCTGCTCGCCGGATTCGGCGCGAAGATCGGTATCATTCCCTTCCATGAGTGGTTCCCGGATGCCTATGGCGCCGCTGGCGGGGCCACGGGAGCCCTGATGTCGGGGATCGTCCTTAATGCCGCCTTCTTCGCCTTGGGCAGGAGCCTCCTGACCTGGTTCCAGGCCAGCCCTGAGGTCACACTGGAGCTTGGCATCATTCTGGTTGCGGCGGGCGTCATCAGCGCCGTGGTCAACGCGCTCTACGCCTTTCAGCAGGAGGGCTGGCGCCGGCTCCTCGCCTTCTCATCCGCCGAGAACGGCTCGGTTGCCGTCGCCCTGCTCGGCGCTTCGCTCATCTTCGCGCAAAACGGCTCCGGGCCGCTCAGCGGCCTGGCCTGGATCGCGGCCCTGCTTCATCTCGCGGGTCACAGCCTGGCCAAGACAGGACTATTCCTCTCCGCTGATGCCGTGGCGCTGACGGTGGGCGATGACCGGCTGACCCAGCGCGGGCTGCTGGCGGGCCGTGCGCCCTGGCTTGGCATCGGTGCCCTTATCGCGGTGATGAGCCTTGCCGCCATGCCGCCTCAGGCTGGGTTTGTCTCCGAGTGGTATCTCTTCCAGACCTTCTTCCAGGGCTTCCACGTCACCTCTCTTGCGGGGCGCCTAGCGCTGGTCCTGGGTGGCGCCGGGTTGGCGCTGACCGCCGCCATTGCCTTCGCCATGTCCATCAAGCTGTTCGGGCTAGGCTTGCAGGGCGACAATTCCCACTCGCCGAAATCCATGCCCGGCCGCCATCAGGGCACGGTCTTCGTGCTTGGTATCCTGGTGCTGGCTCTGGCCGTCGGCATGCCGTTATGGCTGCGCGATATGGCCGGAGCTGGTTTCGGCAGCGGTGTCGGCGCATCGCTCGCGATGCGGGATGGCTGGCTGCTGGTTCCGCTGACATCGAGCTTCGCCTTCATCTCGCCAAGCAAGCTGATCATCGCAATGCCCCTGTTGGCGCTGATCCCGCTGGCGCTTCTATTTATTTCCCGGAGCCGATTCCAGGTCCGTCATAGTGCCGTGTGGTATGGCGGTCTGCCTCAAGACCCGGTTCAATCCGCGACAACGCAGTTGACCTTCGCCAACGCGATGCGGACCTTTTATGGTTTCGTCTATCGTCCGCGCGTGCATATTGAACGTGACTATAGTGATGGCGAGGATGGCCGCGGATATTTTCTCAGCCAACTCAGTTTCTCGCATGACGTCGCGCCGATTTTCGGGCCCCTACTATTCCGGCCGCTTGAACGCCTGGCCCTGTTCCTCGCCAAAGTCGCCCGCCGCATTCAGTCAGGAAGCCTCAATCTCTACCTTGGGATTATTGGGGTGATTCTGGTCATCCTGCTAGCGACAATTCTTTTCTAGGATTTGGAGAATGCCTGATATTCGCGCCCTCAAGATGTATTTGCTCGTCGCCTTCGGTGGAGCGCTGGGCAGCATGGCCCGCTTCTGGTTGGGCAATCTGGGCGCGACTCTCACGAGTGCCGTCTTTCCCTGGGGCATCATCTGGGTCAACTGGATCGGCTGCTTCGTCATCGGCTTTTTCAGCGAGGCAACCCGCACCACCGGATTGCTCCAGGTATCCCCTGAAACAAGAAATTTCGTCATTGTCGGCATATGCGGCGGGTTCACGACCGTCTCATCGTTCAGCCTCGGCACGCTAGCATTATTGGACGCAGGGCAACTTATCCAGCCGCTCGCCAATGTCTTGCTTTCAGTCATTGGCTGCATGATCGCCGTCTGTCTCGGCGTGTGGCTGGTACGATTTACACACCTCTCAGAAGGTGAAAGCGAATGGAGCGATTAAGATGTCCAATGTCATTCTTGCAGTTCTTACCAAGGTAGAAACGGTCCCTTGCATTCTGGCGGCCGCTGAGCGTCTTGGGGTGCTTCTTGGTGGGGCAAAGATTGAGGCCCTTGTCATGAGAGTGCCTCCGCTTTCGACCATTCTTCCGACCGAGGAAATCCTAACGAAGGAACAGGAACAACACATCCGGCAGCATGAAGCCGAGCGCTCCGAAGCTATCCGGCACGTGTTTGACAAGTGGAAGGAACGGCATGGTGGCACCAGCGAACCAAGCTGGATCGATGAAGAAGGGATAATTGAGGCGCTCGTCAAGAAATGGGGCGAACGAGCGGATTATATCATCGTTGGTCAGCCGCCGGCACATGGTAGCCGGGCCGAGTATGATGCGTTGCATGCGGCTCTCTTTGTCTCCGAGCGTCCTGTTCTGATGATGCCTACGCAGGCGGGTACAGATTTTGGAAAAACCGTCGCCATAGCCTGGCGAGATGATAAGTTTTCGCTTCACGCAGTTATGGATGCGCTCCACTGCATTCAACGATCTGCATCGCTGCATGTCCTGATGGGCTACCGCGAGGGCGCTCAACTGCCCCAAATTCCAGAGGTACTGACCGAGCATGGCATGGCGGTAGCAGAACATGATCTGCTCATCGGAAAGGACCCTTTCGGCGCGCAACTTCTAGCCAAGGCCCATGAAGTGAATGCCGATCTCCTGGTCATGGGTGCGTTCGTCCACAGCGCTTGGCGCAACATGCTGTTTGGGGGCGTTACCAAATATATGCTCGATCATGCCGATCTACCCGTCCTGATGCGGCATTGATGCCGCATCAGGCGGCAACTGGTTCATTGTTCTCACTTTTTCTGGCAGGAAGTTATGCAACCATTTACTCTAGTTCTCGTTCGTCACGGTCATGTCGAAGGCATCCACCCGGAGCGCTTTCGAGGAAGGATAGACCTTCCGTTGACTCCTCTCGGCCGCAGGCAAGCCGCCGCGACTGCCGATTTCATTGCGTCTCACTGGCCGGCCGCGGCCATCTACGCTAGTCCGCTTTCAAGATGTGTGGACACCGCAACCGCCATCGGCAAAGCCCAGGATAAGATCGTACATCCGCTGCCGGAGTTGCTCGATATCAATTACGGAACATGGCAAGGCCGGGAACGCGAAGAAGTCAAGGCTGCGGAGCCTGAGCTGTTCAAAGCGTGGATGGAGCAGCCGCAACTGACCGTGATCGACGGCGCCGAGACGCTGCAAGATGTCCAGGCACGGTTGGCAAGAGCACTCTATATCATGCGCAAAGCTCATCCTGACGGCACCGTGATCGCCGTTGGCCACGATAGTACCAACCGCGTGTTCCTGACTTTGGCGCTCGACTTGCCGTTATCGAGATATTGGCATTTGCAGCAGGATCCGTGTGCCATCAATATCCTGCGATTCGGCGCGGATGGCTGCCGCGTGGTGTCGGTCAACCAAACATCTCACCTGACAGGCATCGCCGACTGACCATGTTCTTGGAATATCTTCTGGTCGCCATGGGGGGCGCCCTCGGCACCATAGCCCGCTTTTGGTTCGCGGCCACCATGACCGCGATCACCGGACCTGCGTTTCCTTGGGGCACGTTAATCATCAATGTCGTCGGCTCCTTCGTCATAGGCGTTCTCTCGCATTACGCCCGTGCCGGAGCCATCCCGCATATTCCGCCAGATGTGGCCGTTTTTACGATGGTGGGGATTTGCGGCGGTTTCACCACATTCTCCTCTTTCAGCCTGCAAACGCTCGATCTCGCGCGGGGTGGCAAGCTCCTTCATGCCGGTGCCTATATTTTGTCATCGGTTGTACTGTGCCTGATTTTCGTCTGGTTCGGAGCAAAACTCTAACCGGTATTGTCATCGCGTAAAATGACCCGCTCAGGAGGTTCAATGAGTGACGCGGAATCCATGCATCCGGTTAGTATTCTTTCTCCTGGACATATTGAACTTCAGGAGACTCATCATATTGACAAAGATCCCAATTATTTCGGCGATCTCGCGGTCGACTACATCCTCGATGCCGTGACGAAGGAATTTGAAGCCTACGATCTTCGTCCTCTCTACCGATATATTCCTCATCAACAGGACGTTATTGCCTATCGGCAAGCGACCTTGTTGGACCTGTCCGGTGCATCACTTAGCATACCGGTGAGAAATTTTGCCGCAGCGATGATACGTGTACGGGCACTCAAGGAACTCGCTAAAAAATGTTTCAACAAGTATCAAGCTGCAGCCTATATCCTCGCGGCTATCAATAAATATTGCGCGAGCGTGCGGGCGCTCGAAACTGGGTTGGCTGCCGCCAACCCGAAATCGGAAGGGCTTCAGGCGCTGCTCGCGGCACTACACGATTACATTATCTCGCCGTCGTTTGAGGAATTGGCCCAGGGGGCTATGCATCACCGGACTGCGCTCGACACGATCCGCTATACCGTTTTGATTCACGAGGGTTCAGTCACAGTCCGCGAATTTGTCGAAGAGCTAGATTATAACACCACCATCGCGCAGTTTTTCGCCCGCTTCCAACAGGGTGATGAAACCTCGCATGGCGAGAAACCTGCAAGAGATTTATACATGGGCAACGTCCAAGGTCGCATACTTGACGGCGTCGCGCAGCTCAACCCGGAGGTCTTCTCAGCACTTTCCGCCTTTGTCGAAAAACAGTCTAACTTCATTGACCCAATCCTTTCGCGCTTCGAACGCGAGGTCCAATTCTACTTGGCCTGGCTCGCCTTCACGGATCGGTTTGCCACCACGGGGCTCGAATTTTCCTTGCCGCGGCTGATCACGGATTACCGGATCGGTGCGCGGGCCGGTTTCGATCTCGCCTTGGCAGAGAAGCTTCGAGCCGAGGAGGGTAAAATCGTGACCAACGACTTCTATCTCGACGGCACAGAACGCATTTTTGTCGTGTCTGGTCCTAATCAGGGTGGTAAGACCACCTTTGCGCGGATGATCGGTCAGATGCATTATTTTGCGAACCTTGGCCTCACGGTGGCAGGGTGTGACGTCCGATTAAAATTCTTTGACCGGATATTCACCCATTTCGAGAGGGAGGAAGCACTCACCACCCTGCATGGCAAACTATATGATGATCTCACGCGAATTCATGCCATTCTCGAATCGGCAACGGCGGATAGTCTGATCATCCTCAATGAGATATTTAACTCGACGGCTCTGAAAGACGCGCTATTTCTGGCGGACGCTGTGCTACGGCGGATCATCAAGTTGGGCGCGCTCGGCGTATGCGTCACCTTCATGGACGAACTGGCAACGCTAGGTCCCG
>Ga0207433_10001459_pt1 | contig 50923 bp, 52 predicted proteins | sample YelNatPaOPGAMG01_FD_187559 | JGI IMG/M metagenome (GOLD analysis project Ga0207433, IMG submission 187559) | Hot spring thermophilic microbial communities from Obsidian Pool, Yellowstone National Park, USA - OP-RAMG-01 (SPAdes) (version 3) | ecosystem: Environmental > Aquatic > Thermal springs...
GATAACTCAATCCTGGCTAAATGTGCGATATACTTTACTGTCTGAATACTTATTTTTTTCTTTTCCATCTTAAATCTCTATTAATATAACATCTATTTTCAAAAAGTCAAAATAATCTTATAAGTTGGCTAAGATATAATCATCCCTTAAAGAAGACAATTTTACCTCTAAGAACCTATTTTTTAAATCCTCTTTACTAAGTAATTTAACTTTTAAATAATTATCCGTAAAACCAACCCAGCAGGCCTCTTTTTCTTTAGACTCAAAAAGGACCCGCATATTTTTCCCCAAAAATTCTTTCTTTACATTATAGGATATTTTTTTAACTTCTTCCTTTAAAAAATCTATCCTCCTTTTAATTTCTTTCTCATTTATTTTTCCTTCTAAATGAAATGCTCTGGTATAAGGGCGAGGGCTGAAACTGAATATATGCACTTTTAAAGGTTTTATTTTTTTAATTAAATTTAAAGTGTTTAAAAAATTTTCTTCTTCTTCCTGAGGAAAACCTACTAAAACATCCGTAGTGATAACCAAGTCGGGAATCTTTTCTTTTAATTTTTCTATCTTTTCTAAATAAAATTCTGGACTGATGGGGCGATTCATCAATTTTAAAATTTTTGAATCTCCGCTTTGCATAGGGATATGTAGGTGGGGGCAAAGTTTTTTAATTTTATTTATCTTTTCCATAAATTCATCATCTATATCCCAAGCTTCTAAAGAACTTAACCTTATCCGAAAATCTCCTTGTAGATTATCCAAACTTTCTAAAAGTCTGATTAAATTGGTATTTTCTTTTAAATCTTTTCCAAAACTTCCTAAGGATACACCACAGAGAACTATTTCTTTATAACCATTACTGATTAAATTTTTAAATTCCTCGATTATTTTCTCTAATTCCTTACTTATAGAAGGACCTCTTACTAAAGGCACTTTACAATAGGAACAGAAGTTATTACAACCATCCTGAATCTTTAAGAATGCTCGGGTATGCCCTTTAAAATAACTGATACCTTGATAATTATTAATCGGTAATCGGTAATCAGTAAAAGGTAATTTTTTCAATAATTCCTTTTTCTCCTTATTCTTTACAATAATTATTCTTCTATCTATACCCTTTATCTTTTCGCTATCTAACTCCGTCAAACATCCGCAAGCCACAATTAAAGCTAAAGGGCTTTCCTCTCTTGCTTTGCGGATTAAATTCAATGAATCTCTATCCGCACGGTGGGTAACTGTACAGGTATTAATGATATAGAGATCGGAAAGACAACTTCCCTCTACTTCCTCAAAATCTAAATGCGACAAAATTATCTCCCGCATCAACTGTGTCTCATACTGATTTACTTTACAGCCGACAGTAAAAAATTTAACTTTTGGCATATAATAAACGGATAAAACTCACTACAGAAATTACTGCGGTCTCCACCCTTAAAGTAAGTTCTCCTAAAGAAGCGGTTAAAAAACCTTTCTTTTTGGCTAAATTTATCTCCTTTAGACTAAAATCTCCCTCTGGACCAATGAGGATAAGGATAGAGTTAAATTTTTTTTCTTTAAAGAATGAATTTAAGGCTAAACCTTTCTCTTGTAAGGTGAAGATAAGTTTAAGTTCTGCTTCTTCATTAAATATTTCTTCCAATTTTTTAACCTTCTCAATTATGGGAAGAAAACTCCTCTTTGCCTGTTGGCTTGCATTTATAGAGATCTTTCGCCAACGCAAAATCTGCTTTAACTTCTTCTCTTCATCCCAATTTATCTGCGTCCTTTCACTGAGCAAAGGAATAATCTTATAGACTCCTAACTGGGTAAGTTTATCTATTAAATCATCCATAACCTTTGTTTTCTTTATTAAACTTAAACCTACAGAAAGATGGGGTAATATATCTAAAAGGGGAAGTTCTTTTTCTCTAATTAAGATAATCTCTTTATCTTGAATTTCTTTTATGCGAAAGAGATACTGATTTCTCTGATCAAATAAAATTATTTTCTCGTTTCTCTTTATCCTTAAGACATCTTTAAGGTGATGAACTTTCTGGGGATCTTTAAGGATTAGCTCTTCTGTTGCGGGTATTAGATCAACAAAAATATGAATAATACTCATTAAAATTCATTCTAAATCCTTTTCGGAAAATACCTCCGCAGTAAATATATAAAGTTCAGTATCTTTATCCTTCCAGGCATCATGGGGTAATCCTGCCTTATGACTGCAAAGATAAGATAAAAATTCCTCCTTCAACCAACCTGTCTCTTTAGCCACTTGCGGTAAAAAAACACCACTCCTAAAACCCCTCCTTACTAAAACCCCATGTTTTCCCAACTCAATCTCATCAATAGAATTTATCTTTTTTAAAGGTGAAAGTACGGAGATCTCAATTTCTACATCCTTTAACTCCTCTAATCTTAAAGGGGCAAATCTGGGATCTCCCACTGCTGACTCAACCGCCATCTGAGCGACAGTTAAATAAAGAGGCCGATCACCTACTAAGTTTCCAATACATCCCCGAAGCTGTCCAAACTTATGTAAGGTCACAAAAGCACCCATATTTTTCGATAAAACTGGATCACTTTCATTTACCTCTAAATATTTATTTTTCTCTAAATAATATTGGATAGAATTTCTGGCAATTTCCAATAATCTTTTTTTCTGCTGTTTATTTAACATCTCGACTCCTTTCTCATTATCAATTATACAACTGGAATATCCTACAGTCCATAAACCCTTAATCTTTTTTCCACTAACCATAGCAGAATTGGTATAATTCAAAACCTCTAATTTATTATGCCCTAATTCTTTGGCTAAAATTAAGCAGGTTACAACCGGAAAACCTCCACAGAGTTGAATTTTCCCTTCCTTTAGGCCTAAATATAAACTTTGCGGATCCATATTTTTTAGATAAGTTAAAGTGAGTTTATCGACAATCTCACATTCCTGGTAATCATAGCCATGGTACATATCCGAAGAGGCAACTACCAAAACATCCTTTCTTTCTCCGATCGCCTCTTTGATTAAAACCGCAAGCCTTTGGCATAAAGCATAACTACAATCACCCATTACTATGGGAACAATTTTAAAATCAGTCAATACTTTTTGTAAAAAAGGAAGTTGTACTTCAACGGAATGCTCCTTAGAAAAAGCAAGGGGATCAAAATATATCTCTTTATCTTTAGAGAGTAATTTTTGAGTAAATTCTTTATCTATCTCTACATCTCCTAAGGGAGTACGAAAAAAACCTTCCGGATAAATCGAAACTCCCTTAAATCCATAATAATGACTGGGTCCAAGGATAATTACTGTTTTATAGGGTTTATCTTTGATTAATTTATAACCAAAAGCCGCAACCTTTCCTGAATAGAGATATCCGGCATGGGGCAAAATTAAAGCAAAGATATCTCCTTCTTTCAGGGGGGGATTTACTTCTTTTAAAAAACCTTCAATCATTAAAGAGAGTTCTTGGGAATCATCAGGATAAAAAGCACCTCTAACATTAGGTTCTTTTACTTCCTCTGCCCTTAAAGAAAGTCCCCAAATCAAAAACAAAACCAAAAATAATTTAAACCGCATTTCCTTAATCCCTACCTACTTTTTTAAGGTTAATTTCGTTTTAGTTCGGTTATTATCGTTAATATCGTTATTTTCGTTATTTTACTTCCTTAAAACCTTAACACCTTAAAACCTTAAAACCTTAACACCTTAAAACCTTAACACCTAAAAACCTAACTCCCTAACCCCTATCTACTATCTACTAATAAATATTGGACCCGAGCGGATTTGAACCGCTGACCTCTACAATGCGAATGTAGCGTTCTCCCAACTGAACTACGGGCCCCTATTTTAAATTAACATAATTTAGTTAAATTTACAATAGAAAAGTTTATCTTATAGAAACATTGGGTAGGTTAATTTGCGTAGTCATATCTATCTGGGGATTCTCCGGAGTTCCGCAAGCATAAGGTTGCCCATCAGGATCAAAACAGGTAGTAACCGTAACTTCTATGTAACTTGCATTAAGAATATCACCACCGGGTTTTGTTACGCGAAGTCCAGAAACCGCATCCATTTTAAGACTTACTGGCTCCCAGCCGGTAGCGCATTGATTCCGGCCACATTGTTTATTTTTACAACGACTGCAGAATTGAACTTGATGTATGTTATTAAAATAACGATAAGCAATCCAATAATCTTGATTACCATAAGGATTATTAACTGGTTCTTGTCTTATCCCATCATTATTGCCATCGATATAGACTTTTATCCTTGTAGTTTCACCTTCACCCGTAGGATCATTTGTATCTATAATTGTATTTGCTCCATAAACAACCTCATTACCAATTGCCCGCGCAATATTTTTACTCATATGCTCTAAAATGTAACTTGCTTCATTTTGCACCTGTGCCCTTCTATCTGAACTTAAAACCTGAAAATGACTGAAAAGATGGATACTATAAAAACCGATCGCAATTATGGAAACCAAAGTGATGGCAATTAATAATTCTAAGAGGGTAATTGCTCTTTTAAGGAGAAGGTTCATTCCAGCGGATATTTACTACTACTTTACGGATATTAGGAGCATTGGGATGATTGGTAATATCATATGTGGCATTATATACAATCCTATCTAAAGTGCGGTTAGCTTCCGACGGACAGATAGGATTTTGGGGATTTTGCCCACAATAGGTAACTCCGATATTTAAAGCATTACCTCCTTGATCCCAGGTATCCTGTCTTACATACATCTGAAGGGGCTCTAAAAATAATCTTCCTAACTCTCCTCCCGCCATCCTGGCTCGACTGTGCAAAATATATCTTTTTGCGCTTACAAATATATTGGCTAAACCAATTAAAGTCAAAGAAAGAATAACGCAGGAAACTAAGATCTCTAATAAACTCAATCCTTTTTTAGACATCTAAATAACTACTTAGGGAATGTAAGCACAAGGCCCTGAAGCTACTACTGGTCTGTCCTGAGTTTGATTTATAGAATATGTACAATTTAAATAACCTCCACTTCCTATTCTATCCGCATAAGCAGTAAAACTATTTGTTCCACCGTCAATATAGTAATCCCAATTATTTTCATTAAGGGAAAGTTTTAAAGCGTTGTTGATATTAGTAATATTATCTTCTCTACCATTTGCCGGATAATAAGTACCCATCTCCATCCGATAGATTCTCTCTGCTTGTCTAATTAACTGAAGATTACTTACCGCTTCCTGCTCTAAAGCGTACTCTCTTGTTTTGATAAAATTAGGCAATCCTAGGCTTGCTAATATCCCAATAATTACTACTACTATCAAAATTTCTAACAGTGTAAATCCCCTTCTCACTATAAAAGATTAAAAGGATTAAATTAAAAAATTAAATATTAATAGTATCCTGGTGTACCGCTCCAGGTACCATTTATATCTAAAGAGATATTGTAACTGGTTGCAGCATTCGGTGTTTTACCACCACTTGTACATCTATAAGCAGTACAGGTTCCGTTACTACTAGAACAGGAATAATTAAAAAAGTGTGTAGAAGTACAGCTCGTAGGCGCCTCTACTGATAAATTAGCTATATCAGCATAACTACCACGTTCTAAATTATATGCTCTTTGTGCCGTTCTTAATTGACCTAAAATCATCCTTGCTTCGGCTGTACGCCCCTTCTCTACCACTTTAGTGTACTGGGTCATTCCCAAAGTAGCCAATACCCCTAAAATTATAATTACTATTATCAACTCTAATAATGTAAAACCTTTTTTCAATTTTACCTCCTTTTTTAGTTTTTTAAAAATTCCTTATTTTAAAAATTACCTAAAAATTACTCCTCACCTCCTTTCTTTTTTATTTAATATAACAAATTTAACTCTTTTGTCAAGTTTTTTAACTTAAAATTTCTAAAAAAATTTTCACAGATTAGCACAGATATCTGTGATCATCTTGCGTATTTTTATCTGTGGTCATCTGTGTTATATAAAGAATCTTATTTCACAGATGATCGCAGATTTTGAAACACAGATTAACACAGATATCTGTGATCATCTTGCGTATTTTTATCTGTGGTCATCTGTGTTATATAAAGAATCTTATTTCACAGATGATCGCAGATTTTGAAACACAGATTAACACAGATATCTGTGATCATCTTGCGTATTTTTATCTGTGGTCATCTGTGTTATATAAAGAATTTTTAGAATTTTTTAACTCATTAATCCTAATAACTTTGCTAAAATGCTCTTTTTTATAATAATTGCTTTATAGATACAGACCTCTTGACAACAGAAGCAATGGATACATTGAGAATAATTAATATGTATCCTTTTATTTTTTATCTCTATTGCTTTTTGTGGACAGATACTTATACATCTTCCACAGAGTGAACAATTTTTATGTTTTATCTTTGGATAAAATTTAATTAGCTCTCTTAAGACTTTTAAAATCGGTGAAGGGATTTTTTTTAATAAAGAGGTACTGGGTAATTTAAAATCCTTATTTAAAAAATCAAAAAGATTATCCCCTAAAATCTCTATATCCTCTAAGGATAAATTACTTAAATTTCTCTTTTTTGCCTCTTGATTAGTGGGGATATCTTGGGGTTTTAGCCCCATCAGCAAAGCCAAAATCACATCAATAGAAACTCCGTCATTTCCTACTAAAATAAAACCCGTATTTTTAGGGATACCTTTAGTTGCTGGACCGTCTGCCTCTAAAGCCCAAATCCCATCCACGATCGTTAAGTCGGGTTTGGCAGTAAGATATAAATCGATTAACATCTTAGAAAAATCCTCTGGGTTAGGATACTTGCGGTGCAATTCTATCTTATAAGGTCCACAGACTAAACCAAAGAGATTTTTTATTGCACCGGTTAAGATAGTAAAATTATGGGTTTTAAATTTAGGCAAAGATATAAAATAATCGCAAAGGTCTAAGTATTTAGTTAAAGGGAAATTGTTTTTCCATACCGGTTGATTAAAATTTATAAGTTCTATCTTCTCTTCCTTGGCAATCTTTTTTATCCCACATCTTAAATAAACTTCCTCAATATCCTCTTTATTCCAACTAGAAGGTGAATCACCCAAATATATTTCACAATCTATCTCTTTTAAAATCCTAATTACCGCTCTGATTAATTCCGGATGGGTAGTGATTGCCTGTTGGGGTAAAGCGGGTTGTAAAAGATTGGGTTTAACTAAAACCTTACTTTTCGGTCTAATAAAATTATTTATTCCTCCTAATAAATCAACTGCCCTCTTTAATGCCTTATAAAGTTCTTGTAAATCGTAATCAAAACAACTTACCAGGGCAAGTTTACTTTTCATTTAAATTAAAAAAATTCTTCGCGTTTTGGGTAGTAATCTGTGCTAATTCTTCTAAACTTATCCCTTTAATTTCGGAGATGGCTTCTCCTAGATATCTTAAGTAACTGGGTTCATTTCTTTTTCCGCGTAAAGGATGCGGTGCTAAAAAAGGGGCGTCAGTTTCTAACATAATTCTTTCTAAGGGTGTTTCTTTAACCAACTGCCTTAATTCTTTAGCATTCTTATAAGTGATATTAGCGGTAAAAGAGATAAAGAAACCTTCTTTTAAAAATGTCTCTAAGAAGTAATGATCATAAGAAAAACAATGTATAACTACTTTCTTAGGCTTTTTCTCCCTTAAAATCTCCAAGGTATCTTTTGCAGATTGGCGACTATGGATGATTAAAGATAAATTGAGTTCTTTGGCGATATCGATTAACTGAGAGAATACTTCCCTCTGGTTTTCTTTTAAAGCGTAATTCTTAAAATAATCTAATCCTACCTCTCCAATCGCTACAACTTTTTTATCCTGCGCTAATAATTTTAGTTTATCTTTTATCTCTTCATTAAAATTATCCGCTTCGTGAGGATGAAAACCTACACTGGCAAAGATAAATTCGTATTCTTTAGCTAACTTTAAAGACTTCTCTGAACCCTCTAAACTTGAACCGACATTGATTATATAATCAATACCTTCTTCTTTTGCCCTTTGGATAACTTCTTTTCTATCTAAATCAAAATCCTTAAAATCTAAGTGACAGTGGGTATCAATAAACATTTTAAATATTATTAAGGCGCATAAAAAGAGGAGGTTTTTTCTTTATATGTGGAGAACTAAATTCATCTAAAATAGAATCTGCGGTCTTTGGCATAAAGGGAAAAAGGAAAGTGGCAATCTCTCTTATCGTCTCAACCAGTGTCCCTATAAACCTTTTCAGCTCCTCTACTTTATTTTCTTTAAATAAAACCCAAGGTTTTTTATCCTCAATGTATTTATTAAGCATATTGACCAAATCCCAAATGCCCTCTAAAACCTTACTAAAATCTAAATCCTCCAAAAGTAGGTTTCTCTTTAATTTTAATTCCTCTAATTTTTTAAAGATCATCTGCGTATCCGGTCTTTTTATATCCTCAACTTCGGGGATCCTTGCGGAAAAATACTTCTCAATCATATTTACTGTCCGATAAACCAAATTTCCCAAATCGTTGGCTAAATCGAAATTGTATCTTTTTAAAAGTGAATCTAAAGAAAATTCACCATCCAATCCAAAAGGGATCTGTCTTAATAAAAAATAGCGCAAAACATCTGCTCCGTACTGATTAGCTATCTCTAAGGCAGAGACGATATTTCCGCGTGATTTTGACATTTTGCTTTCTCCCACCATCCACCAACCATGAGCAAAGATAGATTTAGGAGGCTCAATCCCCAAAGCATGTAAGATAATTGGCCAGTATACCGCATGCTGTCTTAAGATATCCTTACCGATAAGTTGAATATCTGCTGGCCACCAATTTGAATTATACCTACCCTCTTTATCAAAATCTCCCACCGCACTGATATAATTAATCAAAGCATCAAACCAGACGTAGCAGACATGTTTATCACTAAAAGGTAAATCTATCCCCCAACTTAACCTCTCCTTAGGTCGCGAAATACAGAGGTCATTGAGTTTATTAAGTCTTAAAAAACTTAAAACTTCCTGATAGCGTGTTTGGGGCTTTATAAAATTTGGATTTTTTTCTATATAATCTAAAAGCCAACCCTGATACTTAGATAATCTAAAGAAATAATTCATCTCAGAAATTTTTTCCAAAGGTCGATGACAATCCGGACAGAGATTATCGGATACATCTAACCAAAAAGTCTCGCAAGGAGTACAGTACCAACCCTGGTATTCTGAAAGATAAAGTTCACCTTTATTATAAAGGATCTCTAAAACTTTTTTTACTACTCTGATGTGCCGATCTTCGGTAGTACGGATAAAGTCATTGTAAGAGATATTTAGGTTCTGCCAAAGTTCTTTAAATTTTAAAACCATCTTATCTACAAACTCTTCTGGCTTTAAATTCATACTCAAGGCTACCTTCTGGATTTTCTGCCCATGCTCATCGGTACCAGTTAAAAACCATACATTATTTTCACCTAAAACCTGGCGCATATAACGGGCTAAAGCATCCGCGGCGATATTCGTATAGGCATGCCCAAGATGGGGATCCGCATTTACATAATATAAAGGGGTAGTGATATAAAATTTATTCATTTATACTCCAGCTGAATCTGTCTTCCATCCTCTAATTCTACAGTAACTTTTCGCGTGAATACATTTACTCCGATTACTTTTCCTTTCCCTTCTTTTGTATGGATACGTTCTCCTTCATGGGGTAAGCCTTTACTCAGTTGCTTATAATTTTCGTATTCAAAAGCCAAACAACACATCAATCTTCCACAGAGCCCAGAGATCTTAGTAGGGTTTAAAGAGAGATTTTCCTCTTTAGCCATCTTTATCGTTACTGGCTCAAAATCCTTTAAGAAACTTATACAGCAAAGCTCTTTCCCACAAGGTCCTAAACCACCGGTGAGTTTTGCCTCATCCCTTACTCCGATCTGCCTTAACTCAATACGCACTTTAAATACCTTGGCTAAATCTTTTAAAAGTTGACGGAAATCAACCCTTCCCTCACTGGTAAAATAAAAGATAATTTTTTTGTTATCAAAGGAATATTCCGTCTTAACTAATTTCATCGTTAATTGATGCAGTTTTACCTTCTCTAAAAATATACCCCTTGCCTCTTTTGCCTTTTCTCGGTTTTCTTTAATCCTTTTTATATCTTCTTCTGTGGCTTTGCGGATAATCTTTTTTAATGGCTCTCTGATGGGAAAATTTACTTCCGAAATAACCTGTCCATACTCAAGACCGCGGTCGTATTCCAAAATAACATAATCCATCTTATTTAAAGTAATTCCTTCGGGGAAAGTGGTATAAATATGTGGTCCGAAATCCCTTAAACGCACCTCATAAATTACATTCTTGCCCTTATCTTCAAATTGCTCCATAGTAAACGGGGGTTAATATTCTTTTCTAAAAATAAGTTAGCCTCAACAATAAAATCGATCATCTCCTCAATTTCTATTAATGGATAATATCGGCAAATACGCCCAATTTTTTCCTTAAGATCAATGTTTATCAATTCTTCAAAACCAAATCCTGTTTTTGCCATATATAAATCCCTAAACCAACTTAAAAGAAAACCCAATGTTTCTTTTAGATTTTCTTTTTTTATCTCTTTATCGTTATATAAATACCTACCCGATAAAAAATTCTCAATAATTTCATTTTTATACCTCAATATATCTTTTTGCTGTTTAGTTAAATCTATCACCCTGCCAATCCTTCCTTCAGTAAAATAAGCCAAAAAATGGGCTAAGTTCTGATTTAGACCTAAGGAAAGGATAAGTATCTCTTTTAGTTTATTTTTCTCCAAAGGAACAAAATTCAACTTATAACATCTCGAAAGTATAGTCGGTAAAATCCTCTGTGGGAAAGCACTGATAAGGATAATTAAAGAATATTCGGTTGGTTCTTCTAAAACCTTTAAACAGGCATTGGCTGCCTCACTAGTTAAAGTATGGGCATCGTCGATAATAAAGATCCTTTTTTCCGATTCATAACTCTTAAGATAAACCATCTCCTTAAGGATGCGTATTTTTTCTATCTTTATAGTGCCTGAAGGATCCGGTGAAATAAAAAAGACATCCGGATGTGTATTATCTTCAATCTTTTTACAATTTACACATTCATCGCAACAATCAAAATTATTTTTATTTAAACAGTTTATTGCCTTGGCTAAAGTTTTAGCGATTAAGCGTTTGCCAATCCCAGATGGACCCCAAAAGAGATAAACCCCTGACTTTTTTTGTCTTAAGAAAATATTTTTTAAAACCTCTATAGATTTTTGGTTTCCGATAATTTCCTTAAATGACATAATTTTTTAAAAATAATTTCTTGGATTATCTTCTGGGTAGATAAAGGCTCATTCTGGACCGCGATCACCTTTATCCTTTTAGGATAAAGTTTGGCTAATTTTAAATAACCCTCCCTTACCCGCTGATGAAATTTTAAATCCCTTATTTCAATCCGATCAAATTTTTTTCCTGCTCGCTTTAGCCCTTCCTCAACCGGTAAATCTAAAACAACGGTTAAATCCGGGGTTATTCCTTTACATACAGAATCAGCTATCTTTTTTATCAATTTAAGGTCTACCCCCAAACCAAACCCCTGATAAGCAAAAGTAGAATCCAAGAAACGATCACAGAGAATAATGTAACCTTTTTTTAAATAAGGGATAATTACCTCTTCTACCAATTGATTGCGACAGACCATATAAAGAAGCATCTCCGATAAAGGGCTAATCTCTTTAAAAGAAGGGTTAAGTAAAATCTTCCTTATCTTTTCTCCTATCCGTGTACCACCCGGTTCACGGATCTTCAAGACCTTAAGACCCCTTTTTTTTAAATAATTATAAAGCAATCTTATCTGTGTACTTTTCCCGCTTCCCTCTGGACCTTCAAAACTAAAGAAAACTCCCCTCATTTTCTTCTATAAATTGTTCCTTCGGGTGTATCCTCTAAAATGATCCCTCTTTCTTCTAATTCCTTCCTTATCTTATCTGCGGATAAAAAATCCTTCTTTCTTCTTAACTCTTCCCTTAATTTTATCTTCTTCAAAATTTCCTCTTCAACCGGTAAAACCTCTATAGAAATTCCAAATATTTTAAATAACGATAAGATTATCTCTTTTGCATAGAGGATCTTTTTTAGATTTTGTCGAAAATTAGTAAAATAACCATCAATGAGATTTAGCAATTTAAATAGAATACCTAAGGCTTTGGCGGTATTAAAATCATCATCCATAGCGGTAATAAATTCATCTTTCAATCTGTCTATCTCTATAAAATTATCAGGGATATTTTTAATTTTTATAAAATTACCTAAACTCTCTATGCGTTCCATAAGATTTATAAAACTGAGGAAAGATTTATGGCAATCCTTAAGTTTATCCCAATTAAAATCTATAGGATGGGAATAATGACAACTCAAGAAAAAAAGTTTTAAAACCTCTGGCGAATAATTTTTAAGGATCTCTTTTGCGGTAATAAAATTACCCAAAGATTTAGCCATCTTCTGCCCATTGAGCGTTAAAAGTCCATGGTGTAGCCAATATTTTGCAAAGGGCTTTCCTGTAAGAGCCTCAGATTGAGCGATCTCATTCTCATGATGGGGAAAGATTAAATCCATCCCTCCACCGTGGATATCTAAGGTTTGCCCTAAATATTTTATAGCCATAGTAGAACACTCAATATGCCAGCCAGGACGACCTTTTCCCCAAGGAGAATTCCAGAAAGGCTCATTCGGTTTAGAAAACTTCCAGAGAGCAAAATCTAAAGGCTCATCCTTTGTCTCGTCAGGCTCAATCCTTACCGCTTCCAACATCTTTTCTATTTTCTGCCCAGATAACTTTCCATAATTTGGAAATTTTTTTACCTTAAAGTATACACCACTTTCCGTAATATAGGCGAATCCTTTTTCTATTAATTTTTCTATATTTTTAATCATTAAGTCAATATGCTCAGTTGCACGCGGTTCAAAATCTGCTTTTCTAATATTAAATAATTTAAGTGTCTCCTGATAACTTTGAATATAGTTTTCTACAACCTCCTGCCAACTTACCTTTAGCTCTTGGGCACGCTTTATAATCTTATCATCTATATCGGTAATATTACGCACAAATTTTACTTTAAAACCCCTAAACTCTAAATAACTCCTGATTACATCAAAGATATAAAGACTGCGTAGATGTCCAATATGGCAATCATCATAAACAGTTACTCCACAGGTGTACATATTTACCTGACCTGACTCTAAAGGGATAAATTCTTCCTTTTTTTTAGTAAGGCTATTATAGAGATAAATTGCCATCACCTTTATTAAATTCTAAATCGGTCTTTATGGTATTAATTTTTTCTCCAATCTCTCTATTTTTTCCTTTAATTCCTCAATTAAATCCATCACGGGATCAAGGATATGGATATGGTCTAAACTTACTTCGATTTTTTTACCCTCCTGTTTAGTAAGTCGCGCAGGAACCCCCACGACTGTAGAATTTGCTGGCACATCCTTTATTACTACCGCATTTGCTCCGATATAAGAATTATCTCCTATCTTAATATTCCCTAAAACCTTTGCCCCTGCACCGATTACTACATTATTCCCAATTGTGGGATGGCGTTTTCCCTTTTCTAAACCGGTTCCGCCTAAAGTCACTCCCTGATAAATTAAAACATTATCACCAATTTCCGCAGTTTCTCCAATCACTACTCCCATCCCATGGTCAATAAAAAGACCCCTGCCGATCTTTGCTCCCGGATGGATTTCAATTCCAGTTAAAAAACGACTGAATTGACTGATGGCTCTGGCTAAAAAGTAAAGTTTTATTTTATAAAAGAAATGGGCGATCCGGTAATGAAAAATGGCATCCAAACTCTGATAAAGTAGAACTACTTCCAAAAAACTTTTTGCTGCGGGGTCTTTACTTTGCGCAGATTTTATCTCAGGATAAAAGAATATGGAAAAAATGATAATTTTTAAAATAAAAAGGAAAAATAAAATCCCTAAAATATATAAAAAAATAATCATCGCTTCTCCTTTCCTTTAAGTAAAACCACAACCCAACAGGAAACCGCATTCTTTTCACCCACCGCATCTAAACCTTCATTGGTCTTTGCCTTTATGTTTATGCTATTGAGATGGGTTCCTAAAATATCCGCTAAATTTTTCCTTATCTTAATTTTAAAAGGAACTAACTTTGGCTCTTCAATTATAATTACCGCATCTAAATTAACAATTTCAAATCCTAAATCTTGCATTATTTTTTTCACTTTAAGTAAAATTTTAGAACTTTCTATACCTTTATATTTAGGCTCAGTAGACGGAAAGTATTCACCAATATCTTTTTCACCCAGCGCACCCAAAATGGCATCAGAAATAGCATGGATCAAAACATCTCCATCAGAATGCCCACTAAGCCCCTTCTCATAAGGGATAGGTACTCCCCCCAAAATCAACTTTCTATTTTTTACTAAGCGATGGATATCATAACCGATACCCACTCTAAAATCCATATCCTTTTTTATTCTTTAAAATAAATTTTGCTAAAACTAAATCTAAAGGATAAGTGATCTTTATATTTAAAAAATCTCCCTCGAGCATTTTTACCTTAAACCCCAACTTCTCCACCATCTGGGCATCATCACTAAAATCATTACCTTTAAACTTCTGATGCGCTTTAATGATCAAGTCTTTCTTAAAAACCTGCGGGGTCTGTGTTTCAAAAAGGACTTTGCGATTTAAAGTTTCTTTTACAAAACCCTCTTTATCCACTAATTTTATTGTGGGAACCAAAGGGACTCCTAAAGTAACCGCTTTGTATTTTTCTGCCTCCCCAATAACCTTAGAAAGCAACTTTAAATTAATAAAGGGCCTTACCGCATCATGGATAAGTACAAAATCTATCTTTTTATCTACAAATTCTAAACTCTTTCTTACTGACTCCTGACGCTGTAAACCTCCTTCTAAAACTTCCTTTACTTTTTTAATCCGGTAATCTTTTATAATTTTTTTAAATAAATCTAAATAACCTCTTGGTACCGCTAATATGATTTCTTTTATCTTAGGATGTTTAGCAATAATCTCTAATGTATGAATAAAGATAGGTTTTTTTTCTAAAGGAATTAATGCCTTGGGTATATCTCTTTTTATCCTCAAACCAAAACCCGCAGCGGGAATAATTGCACTTACTAACATCTTATTATTTTTCTAATTTTGTAAAGATCATCCTTCCTGCGGGTGTCTGTAAAACCGAAGTGACTACTACTTTTACCTGCTGACCTAAAAAACGCAAAGCATCTTCCACCACAATCATCGTTCCATCATCAAGATAACCTACCGCCTGATTGTATTCTTTCCCAGGTTTAATCAATTTTACTTCGATTACCTCTCCCGGAAATACAACTGGCTTCAAAGCATTGGCTAATTCATTGATATTTAAAACTTTAATCCCTTCAAGAGTAGCGATCCGATTTAAATTAAAATCTACCGTTAGTATCTTAGCATCTAAGATCTTAGCCAGCCTTACCAATTTCGCATCCACTTCCGTTAAATCTGGAAAATCTTCCTCTTGAATTATCAGTTGTGCTTTAAGCTCTTCCTGAAGACTATTTAGTATCTCTAAGCCTCTCTTTCCTCTTTGGCGTTTAATCGGATCCGTAGAATCCGCGATCTGCTGAAGTTCTTTTAAAACAAAGCGAGGAATAATCAATTTTGCCTCCAAAAAACCACTTTTATATAAATCTTTAATCCTTCCATCGATAACTATACTTGTATCCAAAAGCACGCGCTCCTGTGCCTCCTTTTCCTGACGTAAGCGCACATAAGGGATAATGATATTAAATTCATCTTTACCCCGCAAACCCAAAACAAAACCCAAATAACAAAAAACTAAAGTAAAAATTATCCTGGCAAAAGAGATCACCTCTTGATTCTCAATAAATAAACTAAAGGCATCGGAAATTAACTTTGCCATAATCAAACCTAAGAGCAATCCAAATACCGCGCTGGAAAGTCCGCGCACAGAAACCTTATGCATCATCATCTCTAAAAGCACAATTACTCCTCCTAAAACTATACCCCCAAGCGTTCCAAAAATTGGTGAGAGATTATAACCTACTAATCCAGAAAGTAAAACAAAAAGGATCCTTACAAATAATAAAGTCATAATTCTACACCTCCTATATATAAGATAAAGTTTCTTTTAAGGTAGTTACTCCGATTAGATTAATCTTACCTTTATAATCTAAATTTTTAAGTGTGTTTTTAGGTAGAATCGCATTTTTAAAACCTAACTTTTCTGCCTCTTTTATACGCAGAGCGGGTTGAGTTATACTCCTTATCTCTCCTGCCAGACCTACCTCACCTAAAATTAAACTCTCTTTTAATACGGGTTTATCTTTAAAAGCAGAGATGATGGCAATTGCTACCGCCAAATCTACTGCGGGATCTTCAATTTTTATTCCTCCTACTACATTCACAAAAACATCTTCGTTTTCTAAATTTATTCCCAATCTTTTCTCTAATACCGCAATAATTAGACCTAATCGATTGTAGTCAAAACCCTGAGTTCTACGACGGGCAAAACCAAAACCTGCTCTTGCCACCAATGCCTGAATCTCTACCAGAATTACCCTACTTCCCTCTAAACTCGCAGAAACACAGGAGCCAGAAACATCCTCTGGTCTTTCCGAAAGAAAAAGTTGCGAAGGATTTTTTACCGCCATTAATCCCTGGGTGGTCATCTCAAAAATCCCTATCTCATTGGTGGAGCCAAAACGGTTCTTTACCGCCCTTAAGATCCGGAAATTGGAAAACCTCTCACCTTCAAAATAAAGTACTGTATCTACGATATGCTCCAAAACCTTCGGACCCGCAATATTTCCTTCTTTAGTTACATGCCCAATAATAATCAAAATGGTATCCGTAGTTTTAGCGATCTGAGTTAAAATCCCGGTGCATTCCCTCACCTGACTTACGCTTCCCGGCGAAGAACTTAAAGAAGGTTCAAAAATTACCTGAATTGAATCGATAATTACTATTTTAGGTTTTATCTTTTTAATATATTCCAAAATCAAAGATACATCCGTTTGACTTACGATGTATAGATTATCTTTTATGGTTTCCGAAAATATCCTCTTTGCCCTTAAGGCGGTCTGCTTTACCGATTCTTCTCCGCTTACATAAAGCAGGCGATATCCTTCCTGCGCTAACCTTTGGGAAATCTGTAGGCAAAGTGTAGACTTACCGATCCCTGGATCTCCACCCAAAAGTATAACCGAACCTAAAACTAAACCACCACCTAAAATCCGATCGAGTTCTTCGATCTTAGTCTTTATCCTTGATTTCTCTTCAAAAGATACCTCTTTTAAAAGCACAGGTTCATCCTCATAAAAAGATAACCTCTGTTTTAATTCCGAAGGCTCTTGATAATCCTCCTCCACAAAGGAATTCCAACTATTACAATCCGGGCATCTACCTAACCACTTTGAGGATTGGTATCCACAATTTTGACAGGTAAACACTTTTTTTATCTTAGTCATTTTATTTCTTTTTTGGTCGAAAGAAAAGTTTCCAAGGATTTAGTTTTAAATCTGAAGTTAGTTCCTTTAAATCATCTAAAATGGAATTTATTTTTTTATAAATTTCATCTTCGTAAAGCAACTTTCCTAAAGTGCCAGATTGGGTTTTCAACTCTTGAATTTTCTTATCTATATCCGAAATTATCTTTAGGGCAAGTTCCTGGATTTCGTGCATTGCCACCGGATCGTTTCCTGCGATTAACGCATCCTTAGTTAAAAAATTTAAATCCTTACCTGGCATGATCTCAATATACTTTTCACCCAAAATCCCTAAGGTATTAACCCAAACTGAAGAATCCTGAGGTATCTTTACAGAATTCTTTATCCAGCAGGAAACTTTTACATAAGACTGATTACTTTCTGTATCATTAATTATCTCTATTTTTCTTACCTCTCCTACATCCACTCCTCTAAATCTTACCGGAGCACCCACCTTTACTCCATTTAAAAAATTAAATTTTATAAAAATATTGTAACCTGCCTGCCAACTCCTAAAATCCCTTAAAGAAAAAACCAATCCTGCCAATAAAATTATCCCGATAAATACAAATATACCCAATTTTAACTCTAATTTTAAACCCTTATTCACCGAAACCTCCTTATTAATTTATAGGCATTTTAGAAAAACCATTTATAAACTGAAAAACTATTGGGTCTTTGGTATTTTGGATTTCTGAAGGAGAGCCTTCGTAAATAATCCTACCTCCATGGAGCATCGCGATAGTATCCGCAATCTTATAGGCACTGCGCATATCATGGGTAACTACTACGGAGGTGACCTTTAATTTATCATGAAGATTGCGAATCAAATTATTTATACTATCCGCGGTTACCGGATCAATTCCCGTAGTCGGTTCATCGTAAAGGATAATCTTTGGTCGCATACATATAGCCCGGGCGATCGCCACTCTCTTTTTCATCCCTCCACTTAATTGGTTAGGTAAAAGTTCTTCTGCCCAACGGTCTAACTCCACTAAACTCAAAGCCTCGCTTACCCTTTTTGAAATCTCCTCTTTAGGTAATCGGTAATGTTCTTTCAAAACAAAACCTACATTTTCTGCTACGGTTAAAGAATCAAAAAGCGCACCTCCCTGAAAAACTAATGCCATCTTCATCCTTATAGGTTTAAGTTCCTCTTCATTCAATTTAGTGATATCTTTTCCTTCTATAAAAATACTGCCTTCGTCTGGCTTAATTAAACCCATAATATGTTTTAAAAGCACACTCTTTCCGCAACCGGAGCGACCAATTATCACTTTAGTTTCTCCTTCCTTTATCGTTAAAGAAAGATTATTTAAAACTCGCAGAGAATTAAAAGATTTACTTAAATTTTCTATTTTAATCATCTTTTAAGGAAAAATAAAATAAAAGATGGCGGTAAAAAGACAATCCGCAGCCAAAATCAAAATAAAACTCGCCACCACTGCATTGCGCGTAGCGGTTCCTACTTCTTCTGCACCCCCTTCAATCCTAAATGCCTCAAAACAACTTACCAAAACAATAATCATACTAAAAATTAGTGACTTAAAAAGTCCAGTAAATATATCCTTAAATCTCAAAGCCTCCAAAGTGATATTTATATACAGCGTAGAGGAGATATGCAGTTTATAAACACAGATAAGGTATCCTCCCAAAATCCCAATAACATTTGCATATACAGTAAGTAAAGGTAACATAAAAGCCAACCCAATAAAACGCGGAACAACCAAATAATGCACTGGCTCAACTGCCATACTCCTTAAAGCATCGATCTGTTCAGTTACTAACATCGTCCCTAACTCCGCAGTCATCGCTGCTCCACTTCTTCCTGCCACAATCAGAGCGGTGATCACCGGTCCTAATTCTCTTACAATAGAAAGGGCAACGATAGAAGCGATATACATCTCTGAACCTAATCTCTGCATCTGTACTGCGGTCTGTAAAGCCAAAATTACTCCCATAAATATAGAAACTAAAGAGACTATGGGCAGACTCTTATAACCGGTCTTTTCTGCCTGCTCAAAAATAGCCTCCTTTTTAAAAGGTCTTACAAAGCAGAATCGCAAGGTCTTAAAAGATAAACTCGCCATTCCTCCAAAGAAATAAAACATCTTCAAAATCGGTCTAAATAATCTATAGAAAAAGGATGGATTATTCATTCAAAAATAAGTTCACCGTTTTTAAAGAGAACTTTGATGTGTGAGCCTTCCTTAAATCTCTTAGCGATTATCTCCTGTGCCAAAGGATCTTCGATATAACGCTGAATGGTGCGTTTTAAAGGACGGGCACCGAATATGGGATCAAAACCTTTATTGATCAAAAATTCCTTTGCCTCAGGGGTTAACTCTAAGGTGATTTTCTGTTCTTTTAATCTCTCACAGACAAATTGCATCTCAATATCCACAATTCTCTCTAAGTCCTCTTTAGTTAAAGGTCTAAAAACAATAATATCATCCAAACGATTTAAAAATTCTGGTTTAAAGGTGCGTTTTACCTCCTCTAAAAGTTTTTCCTTCATCTCTTGATAAGTAATCTCATCCTTCTGAGTTTTAAATCCTAAGGAACCGGTTTTACGGATAAGTTCTGCCCCCACATTAGAGGTCATAATAATTACCGTATTTCTAAAATCTACTTTTCTCCCAAAACTGTCAGTTAACCGACCATCCTCTAAGATCTGCAGAAGTAAATTAAAAACATCCGGATGGGCTTTTTCTATCTCATCCAAAAGTACCACCGCATAAGGTCTGCGTCTTATCTTTTCAGTAAGTTGACCTCCTTCCTCATACCCTACATAACCGGGAGGAGCACCGATTAAACGCGAGACATTGAATTTCTCCATATACTCTGACATATCCAACTGCACCAAAGCATCTTCATCGCCGAATAAAAACTCCGCTAATGCTCTTGCCAAAAGGGTTTTCCCTACACCCGTAGGACCTAAAAAGACAAAAGAACCAATTGGCCTGCGCGGATCCTTTATCCCTGCACGTGAACGCCGAATTGCCTGGGCAATCGCTAAGATCGCTTCATCCTGACCAACGACTCTTTTATGCAACTCCTCCTCTATCCTTAATAATTTCTCCGATTCTTTCTCTTCCAAACGGAATAGAGGGATCCCTGTCCATTGGGAAACGATTTTGGCGATATCCTCTGCAGTAACTTCTGGACATAACTTTGATTTTGTCTCCTGCCATTTTCTATTTAAAAGATCAAGTTCCTGCTTAAGTTGCCTTTCTTGATCTCTTAACTGGGCTGCCTTTTCAAAATCCTGACTTTTTATATAGGATTCCTTTTCTTTTCTCACCATCTCTATTTTTTCTTCCAACTCTTTGATTTCAGGTGGTACAACTAAAACATTAAGCCTGGCACGCGAACCCGCCTCATCGATCAAATCGATCGCTTTATCCGGAAGAAACCTTCCACTGATATACCTATCTGAAAGTTTAGCTGCCGCCTCCAAAGCCTCATCTTTATAGATAACTTTATGATGCGCTTCATATTTTTCTTTTAAACCCTTCAATATTTCAATCGTCTGTTCTACTGAAGGAGGTTCAACCATAATCGTCTGAAATCTCCTCTCTAAAGCTGCATCTTTTTCAATATATTTTCTATATTCATCTAAGGTTGTGGCTCCGATACATTGAATCTCTCCGCGCGAAAGTGCGGGTTTTAAAATATTGGAGGCATCGATCGCGCCTTCTGCTGCTCCTGCTCCTACTAAGGTATGCAATTCATCAATAAAGATAATTACATCCTGAGAACGCTTTATCTCCTCCATTACCGCTTTAATTCTTTCCTCAAATTGACCACGGTATTTTGTTCCTGCGATCATCAAGGCTAAATCTAAAATCACAATGCGCTTATTTCTTAATACTTCTGGAACATTTCCATTTACAATTGCTTGAGCTAAACCCTCCACAATAGCAGTTTTTCCTACTCCTGCTTCACCTAATAGTACCGGATTATTTTTTGTCCTTCTACTTAAAATCTGGATTACCCTTTCAATCTCTGCTTTACGGTTAATTACCGGATCAAGTTTTCCCTGTCGGGCTAAAGCAGTTAAATCCCTTCCAAAAGCATCCAAAGCAGGAGTCTTGGTTTTTCCTTGTGGTTGGCCAAAACCCGGAATACTTGAGCCTAAAATCTCCATCACTTCATTTCTTACTGTCTCCAAATCTAAACCTAAATTCATCAACACTTGGCTAGCCACGCCTTCTCCCTCACGGATAAGTCCTAAAAGGATATGTTCAGTTCCAATATAATTATGCCCTAAAGCACGCGCCTCCTCCGCTGCCAATTCCAAAGCCTTTTTTGCCCGCGGAGTAAAAGGGATATCTCCCAAAATTTGAGTAGCGGGTCCAGGCTGAACAAGTTTTTCTATCTCTAATCTGATATTTTGAAGATTAAGCCCTAATTTCTGTAAAACCGTCGCCGCCACGCCTTCTCCCTCACGGATAAGTCCTAAAAGGATATGTTCAGTTCCAATATAATCATGATTAAAACGCTTGGCCTCTTCTTTTGCCAAAACGATTACTTTTCTTGCTCTTTCCGTAAACCGGTTAAACATAGTTCTTGCCTCCTTTTAAAATTAAGTAACCGCCTCTAAGGTCTTACGGATAATCTCCGCACGTTTAAGGTCTCTCTCTTGAGAAGAGAGTTTTTTATTTTCTATTTTCTGTAGATGCGCGGGTTGGGTAATAAGAAATAACCTATTGATAGTTTGCCGGTTAAGCCCTTTAATTATATTTAAATCTACGCCTAATCTTACAAGGGAAAGTAAATCGATTGTCTCTTGACTGGAGATAATATGGGCGCTCTTTAAAATCCCAAAACTCCTCCAGATCTTATCCTCTAAAAATGCCCTTTGATTTGTATAAAGATTCTGACGCGCCATTTCCTCCTGTTCAATTACCTGTCGAATCAAGGCATTAAGATTAGAAATAATCTCATCCTCATTATGCCCTAAAGCCACCTGATTAGAGACCTGAAAGAAATTACCCTTTGCCTCACTTCCTTCTCCATAAAGACCGCGGGTAGTAAAACTTAATTTGGCAATCGCAGAAAGCATCCGATTTATCTGTCGCGTCATTACTAATGCGGGAAGATGTAGCATCACCGAACCCCTTAAGCCAGTTCCGGTATTAGTAGGACAACTCGTTAGGTATCCATAATCTGGCAAAAAAGCAAAATCTAAATTCTCAGATAAAGCGTCATCTATCCGATTAATTATACTTAAGGCTTCAAAGAGATTAAAACCTGACTGCATTACCTGAATCCTTAAATGGTCCTCTTCATTTACCATTATCGAAATTACTTCACTTTCCTCCAAAACCAAACCCCGCTGATTATCCGGACGGGCATGGTCATAAGAGATAAGGTGTCTTTCAATGAGGAACTGTTTATCAATACTATCTAAATCCTGCATCCTTATAAAAATGCTATTCTTTAAAAAATCGATTTTTTTAGTTGCCTCCTCTACCATTTCCAATACTTTCTCTGCCTGTTTCTTATTTAAACGATGGGGAAAAGGAATCCCATTTAAGTTTCGGGCTAAACGCACACGACTGGAGATCACGATATCCGAATAAGGACCGCTTCCTTTTAACCATTCACTGGTATGATGGATAAGTTCATCTATTGTTTTCATCTTTATTCTGTTTTTTTTCTAATTCTCTTATCTGATCCCGAATTCTGGCTGCTTCCTCAAATTCCTCCATCTCTATTGCCCTCTGCAGTTTCTGACGTAGTTCCTCTAAGGTTAAGCTTTTTCGGTTATTTAAAGTATGGGCTAATTTTACCGGAGCCTTACCTATATGTTTATTGGAGCCGTGTATCTTTTTAAGTAAAGGGCTTAAATATTTCTTAAAGGTAGTATAACATTGAGAGCAACCCAATTTTCCTATCTTCTTAAAATCATCATAGGAAAGTTCACAGTTAGGGCATTTAAGTTTGGTGGATTCAGCCGGTTCTATCCCTTTAGCAAATTCCGCCAGTCCTGCTAAAAGGTCTCCTAAACCGAACTGTTGTTCCATCTCTATACTTTTTGCCCGCGCGCATTCTTCACAGAGATGTAGTTCCGTAACTTCATTATCAACTATCTCTGTAAGATGAACAGTGGCCTGATTTTTACCACAGATATCACATAACATTAATACTTCACTCCTTCCTTTTGGGTAAGTTTTCTAAACTCCTGCATAATCATTAAAGTAATTTTTCCTGGTTTTCCCTCTCCAATCACTCGTCCATCAACTTTTACTACCGGCACAATCTCGGCTGCGGTTCCGGTTAAAAAGCACTCATCCGCAATATAAAGTTCATGGCGAGTAAGCACATGCTCATGAACCGGAATATTTTTTTTCTTAGCAATCCCTAAAACCGTATCCCGCGTAATCCCCCTTAATGTTCCCATACATTGGGGAGGAGTATAAAGCTGGTTATTTTTTACGATAAAGATATTGTCTCCTGTACATTCCGCAACATAACCTAAGGAATCAAGCATTATCGCCTCCTCGTATCCTGCATTTATCGCTTCAATCTTGGCTAAGATATTATTGAGATAATTTAAGGATTTTATCTGTGGATTTAACGCCTCCGGCAAATTCCTAATCGTAGGAACAGTAATAATACTTAATCCCTTTTTATACAACTCCTCAGGATACAAAACAATCTTATCGACAATAATAATTACCGTCGCATTGCCTTCACATTTACGGGGGTCTAATCCCAAATCTCCTTCTCCCCTCGTCACCACTACGCGGATATAAGCATCATCTAAGTTATTTACTTTAAGGGTCTTAATTATTGCCTTCATAAAATCTTCTTTACTTAAAGGGATCTTAAGCATTATAGAATGCGCAGATTCAAATAACCGGTCGATATGCTCCTTTAATTTAAAAACCTTTCGGTTATAACTGCGTATCCCTTCAAACACCCCATCACCGTAAAGTAAACCGTGATCAAAAACAGAAATCTTTGCGGATTTTTTATCATAAAATTTACCATTAATATAAACCTTCATCTCCTCTCCTCGTTTAAATTGTTAAATTAATAATTCGTTATTTTCGTTATTTCCGTTTAGTTCGTTTTTTATTTTTTTAAATAATCTCAATACTCGATACTTACTACTCACTACTTATTAATAGCGGATAGCGTATAGCCTTCAGCGTATAGTTTTTATTAAAATTTTTTCTCTTATCCCTTAAATACCTTAAAACCTTAATACCTAAACACCTTAACACCTAAAAACCTAACTTCCTAACTCCTACCTACTATCTACTACCTACTTTTTTAAGGTTAATTTCGTTATACTGATTAAAATTCACTTTAATTACCATTTACCAATTACTGATTACCGATTACTAATTTTATCCCTAAAACCTACCTACTGATATTTTAAATAGTTGGCTCCTTTTAATTCAAAATCCCATCCTTAAGATAAACAACCTTATCTGCAATATAAGTCAATTTTTCATTATGGGTAACTAATACTACCGTCATCTTTTCTTTAAGATTTAACTCTTTAAGTAAAGCGATAACCTCATCCCGCGAAACCGCATCTAAATTACCTGTAGGCTCATCACAGAAAAGAACCTTTGGCCCATTGATTAAACTCCTACAGATGGCTACCTTCTGAAGCTCTCCACCCGAAAGTTGGCTGGGAAAATTATTTTCCTTTCCTTTTAAACCTACTCTCGCTAATAAATCTTGCGCCTTCTTTTTTAATTGATTTAAATTATTAAAACCATCTACCAAAGCAGGTAGTAAAACATTCTCTAAAACATTAAACTCCGCTAAAAGATGATAAAATTGAAATACAAAACCAAAAGTTTTATTCCTTATTTGACTTAATTCCCGATCGGATAAACTATAGAGATCTAAATCCCTTAAAAAAACATAACCTTCAGTAGGCTTATCTAATCCTCCCAAAAGATTTAAAAGTGTAGTTTTGCCTGAACCTGAAGGACCCACAATCGCCACAATTGAGCCCTCCTCAATAACTAAATCTATCCCTTTTAATACATGCAGTGGCTTATTGCCATTGTTATATACCTTATGTAGATTCTCTGTCCTTAATAATACCATTTTCTACTCTTTAATTATATAATTTTTTATAGTCTTATGCAAGGCTTCTAATTCTAAAGGCTTAACAATATAATCAATCGCCCCTAACTCTTTAGCCTTATTGAAACTTTCCTGATCATCTCTTCCAGTAATCATAATTACTTTTATCTGTGGCTCTATCTCTTTTAATCTTTTAAAAAGTGTCAATCCATCCATCTGGGGCATATTGATATCTAAGAAAAGCCAATCCGGCTGATAAGTATAAAATAACTTTATTGCCTCTTTAGCAGAATTGGCACTCTTTGCCTCTAAACCCAGATGTTTAAGAAAACTACAGAAGAAACTCGTTACCTCATCATCATCATCAACTACCAAAATCTTCATTTTATCTGTTTTTTTATCTCTGCATTTTTTTCAAGTGCCTTTTTGGCTAAAAGCCGAAATATCTCCTTCATCTCCTCTAAGGAAATTTTGTCAGAAGGGATCTTTATGATAGTAAGGGAGCCTTCTTTTGGTTTTGCATAATATTCAATAGTTCCGCCTAAAGATTCTACAATTGCCTTTGATCTTTGGTATCTCAACCAATTCTTCAAAGGCATATTCTCCAAAGTCCAGCCGATACCATTATCCATACATTTTACCACATAATACTCCTTACCATCAATTACTTCCGTATCCAAAGTGAACCTTATATAACCTTTGTAACTGGGATGGTGATTAAGAACTATATTAAGAATTTCCATCTTAAACCTCCTTTAATTTTATTCATACCTTAAGGCTTCTGCGGGTTTAAGTTGCGAAGCCTTTAAAGCCGGATAAATTGTAGAAAATAGAGTAATCAGAATTGCCACTCCTACTATTAAGATTACATCCGGCCATAAAACTAACCTTACGGGAAGATACTCGATATAGTAAATATCTTGGGGCAATTTTATAAATTGATATTTTTTAAGTAAAAGACACAGAACTACTCCCACAAAAGTCCCTATCCCTACACCAGTTAGACCAATTAACATTCCATTTAAAGTAAAAATCCTTCTTATCGCCTTCCTATTTAAACCCACTGCCATAAGTATCCCGATATCCTTTGTCTTCTCTACCACCGTCACAACTAAAGTGCTGATGATATTAAATGCTGCCACCAATATAATTAAAGTAAGGATGATAAACATCGTAATCTTTTCTAACTTTAAAGCGGAAAAGAAATTCCGATTTATCTCCTGCCATGTTCTTACATTGTAATCAAAACCGATAAGTTCTTCTATTTTATTCTTTACTTTCAAAGCAGAATAGAGGTTATCTAATCTTATCGCCAACTGGGAAACGCTATCTTTTCCTAAATCAAAAATCTCCTGCGCCTTTTCCAAATTAACATAGATGAGATTTAAATCGTAGTCGTACATCCCGGAATAAAAGATCCCTTTTACTTTAAAAATGTACTCCTTTCCTAAAGGACCAAATACACTTACTTCATCACCCAAATCAACTGCCAAATTCAAAGCCAGCTCTTTTCCTAAAATTATTCCCGAAGCATCCAGATTCTCAAAAGAGCCCTTTATAATAAAATCCTTTATATGCGAGACATTTTTCTCCTGTTTAGTATCAATCCCTTTAAGTAATAGAGGGATAAATTTATCCTCCTTCAAAATAAATACCTGACCCTGCACCTGAGGACTTATTGCCTTAATCTCTTTTAAAGTCTCTATCTTTTTTATCAATTGCGGATAATTCTCTATATTTTTAGGATGGGTAATGATAATATCGGATAAATTAGATAAAATTTTATTGCGCAGATCATAATGGAACCCACTCATCACCGCAATCACTACAATCAATGCTGACACTCCCACTGCTACTCCCAAAACCGAAATGATACTGATTAAACTGATAAACTTTTCTTTCCTCTTTGTAAAGAAGTATCTTTTCCCGATAAAGAATTCTAAGCGCATGGTTTTAAAAGGGGAAAGAGGATCACATCCCTTATGGAAGCTTGATTTAAGAAAAGCATACAGAGCCGATCTATACCGATTCCTAAACCGCCTGCAGGAGGCATTCCGTATTCTAAGGCGGTTAAAAAATCCTCATCGATCTTTTTAACCTCTTGGCTTTCCAAATTCATTATCTCCTCTTTGAACCTTTGCCTTTGCTCTTGGGGATCGTTTAACTCAGAATAGGCATTAGCAACCTCTATCCCGGCAATAAAAAGTTCAAACCTCTCCGAAAGAAAAGGGTTCTCCTTTTTTCTTTTTGCTAAAGGACAGAATATACTAAATAAATCAGTAACAAAGACGGGATTATCCGACTCTGGCTCTATTAATTCTGCAATGAGATTGACAATAAATGAACGAGAAAGATTTTCTCCCAATTTAATATTATGCTTTTTTAATTTCTCAATCCAAGTTTCTAAATCATCATCAGGATTTATATCATATTTTTCCTTAATAATTTTGGCGAAGGAGATCTCCTGCCAATTATTTAAATCTATGGTCTTTGACTGATAAACGAGCTTTTCTGTTTTTAAAACTTTTCGAGATAAATGAAGAATCAGTTCTTTTGTCAAATCCATCATATCCCGCCAATCAGAATAGGCAGAGTATACCTCAAGCATAGTAAATTCAGGACTGTGTTTTGTAGAGATCCCTTCGTTACGGAAATTACGATTCAACTCGTATACCTTTTCAAATCCTGCAACTAAAAGCCTTTTTAAATATAACTCCGGAGCAATCCTTAAGTATAAATCCAAATCGTACTCATTATGGTGAGTCTTAAAAGGCCTCCCCCTTGCTCCGCCGGGAATAAGTTGCATCATCGGTGTTTCTACTTCAATAAAACCTAAATTATCCAAAAAATTACGGATCTCTTTTATTAAGAGGGAGCGCATCAAAAAAACCTCTTTTACTTCATCGTTACACATTATATCCAAATAACGCTGGCGGTACCTTATCTCTATATCCTTCAAACCGTGCCATTTTTCCGGCATAACCCTTAAATTTTTAGATAAAAGATAAGTATGTTTAACATTTAAAGTTGGCTCTCCTGTTCTTGTCTTAAAGAGACTCCCTCTAAATAAAGCGATATCTCCAATATCAAATTCCTTAATTAAACTATACAATTCTTTTGAAACTATCTCCTCTTTTACATAAACCTGAATTTTTGCGGAAAAATCCTTAAGATCAAAGAAAAGCGCCTTCCCATGCAGGCGCTTTGCCATAATCCTTCCCGCAACAACCGCCTCTTTTGCTTCCTCAAAATTCTTAATTAATATTGCTATGGGGGTTCTTTCCTTTAGCCAAGAGGAAGGGTAATCGTAAAGTTTATACTCTTGGAATTTTTTTATTTTGTTTTCTTTTAAAGAGATCTCGTTGTTTTCCATAACTTCATAATTATATACCATCATCAAAGCCCTGTCAATTTAAACTAAATGTGGAGTAGGTAAAGTTTTTAGAATAGTTGGGATTTTAAAAATTAATAGACAAAAAAGAGAAATTATGTAAAATATCTTAAATTATGCAAAATCCAAAATACTACTTAGATAAAAACGGTGATTTTGTAATCTCCAATTATAACTTTAGCAAACCCTTTGCCAACTTTTTCCCTGGAATTTCCGGAAAATACGGAATCCCTCTTTGGGTATTTTATGTCAACCGCAACCAAGGAATAATCAGTTTTGGCACAGAGAATAAAGACCATGCTATTTTAGAATTCTTTCCTGCCAACAAAGCCTGGTATCTGGTCTCTCTTTTAGGTTTTCGCACCTTTTTAAAGATAAATAAAGATAAAAATTTTATTTTTTATGAGCCCTTCAGTAATACTTATATAAATAATGGTTTTCAAATCACCAACCGCATGTTTATAAATTCCTGGGAACTGAAACTCCAAGAGTTAAATTATTCTTTAGGTATAAAAATAGACATAAACTATTTCACTATTCCTAATGATAAATATGCTGGTTTAGTAAGAATCTTAAATCTTACCAATCTTAAAAAAGAACCCTTAGAGATAGAATTGCTGGATGGTTTACCGCAAATTGTTCCTTATGGTATAAGGAATCTCTTCTTAAAAAAATTAAGTAGAACTATTGAAGCCTGGATGAAGGCAGAAGTCTTAAGAGAAAATACCGCTCTATATAAAATAGATATTGACCCTGAAGATAAGCCAGAAGTAATTCATATAAAAGCGATAAACTTCTATACCAGTTTTTATTTAGAAGAGAAAAATATAAAATTTCCCAAGGTAATAATTGAGCCGGATTTGATTTTCTTTCCTTATGATTTTTCTTATCCTGGGCATTTCTTTAAAAACAAAAATTATAAATTTATCTCTCCAAAAAATACGCTCAGTAAAACTCCTTGTGGTTTTTCTTTTTTGAAATTAAGGCTGGGACCTAAAGAAAAAAAAGAATTTTTTAATATAGTTGGTTATATGCCTTCAAAAGAAATGTTAGAAATTTACTTAAAAAGAATAAGTGATACAGGATATATCCAACAGAAAAAAGAGGAAAACAAAAATCTAATCTTAGAACTACAAAATAATATCTATACCGAAAGCAATATCGCCAAATTTGACCTCTATGCAAAACAGACCTATTTAGATAACCTTTTAAGAGGAGGCTATCCAGTTATCTTTAAGAAAGAAAACTTTAAAACTGTGTTTTATATATACGCAAGAAAACACGGAGATTTAGAAAGGGATTACAATAATTTCTTGCTTTCTCCCACCTACTTTTCACAAGGAAATGGAAATTTTAGAGACATTAACCAGAACCGCAGAATGGATAACTGGTTTTATCCGGAAATAGAAGATGAAAATATCATTACTTTCTTTAATCTAATCCAAACTGATGGTTTTAATCCTCTGGTGTTAAAAGAGGTGGTATTTCATCTTAAAGATATTAATGGATTGATTTCTAATTTAAAAGGAATAATCTCAGATAAAGAAATAAATTTACTTTTGGAGTTCCTAAAAAAACCTTTTAGTCCCGGAGAAATCTTACATTTCTTAGAAGAAAATAAAATCTCAACCCAAATCCCTGAAGAAGAATTTTTAACTTTAATCCTATCTTTTTCTCAAAAAGAACAAACTATCGACCACAGTGATGGATTCTGGACCGACCACTGGACATACAATTTAGACCTTTTAGAAAATTATCTAAAAATTTATCCGGAAAAATTAAAAGAAATTATCTTTGAAAAACCTATTTTTAGTTTCTACGATAACAGCTATGTAGTTAAAGAGCGCAAAGAAAGATATATACTTAAAGATGGTAAAGTAATACAACTTCATTCTGTATATAAAGATACTGAAAAAGAAGCGCTCATTAAGACAAGAACCGAATACCCTCATCTGGTAAGGGATGATTTGGGAAAAGGAAAGATTTATTATACTACTTTAATTAATAAACTCTTATGCCTTTTAGTTAATAAATTAAGTTCACTTGACCCTTTTGGTATTGGAATTGAGATGGAAGCAGATAAACCCAACTGGTTTGATGCCTTAAATGGACTGCCCCATCTTTTAGGCTCATCTGTCTGCGAGACTTTTGAATTAAAAAGACTTATCCTTTTTATAAAAAATACTTTGGAAAGTACAAAAGTTGAGAAAATTTCTATTATTGAAGAAATCTATAATTTTTTATTGGCATTAGATGATTTACTTAAAGAATGGCTAAACAGTAATTCACAAGAAAAAGATTTTATTTTTTGGGATAAAAGTAATTCTTTAAAGGAAAAATATCGCAGGGACACAAAGTTAGGTCTTAGCGGAAAGGAAAAAGAGACTTCAAAAGAAATAATCTTTAATTTTTTAGATAATGCACTTTTAAAGATAAATTATGGAATTAAAAAAGCAGAAATAAAAAAAGGACTGTTTGTCGGTTATTTTATAAATGAAGTTAAAGAATACGAAATTAAAGAAGGGGTGATTTATCCTAAAAAATTCTCTCAAAAAAGACTTCCCCTTTTCTTAGAAACCCAGATGCATGCTTTAAGGCTTTGCGAAAATAAAAAAGAGGCAAAAAAGATTTACGAAGAAACCAAAAAAAGCGCACTTTTTGATAAAGAACTTAAGATGTATAAGGTAACTGCATCCCTTCTTGAGGCACCTTTAGAGATTGGCAGATGTCGGGCATTTCCTTCAGGTTGGCTTGAAAACGAATCCATCTGGCTACATATGGAGTATAAATATCTATTAGAAGTTTTAAAGAAAGAACTTTTTGAGGAATTCTATAAGGACTTCAAAAATGTACTTATCCCTTTTCAAAACCCTTTAAAATACGCAAGAAATATTTTAGAAAATTCCTCCTTTATTGTCAGCAGTGCCTTTAAGGATAAAAAATTAATCGGAAATGGTTTTGTGGCAAGGCTTTCGGGTTCAACCGCAGAATTCTTAGAGATGTGGCTTTTGATGAATGTGGGAGATAGGCCTTTCTTTTTAGATGAATCAGGAAAACTTAACCTAAGATTTAACCCTAAACTTGCTGGTTGGTTATTTAAAAGAAATGGAACTTATAGTTTTATTTTTTTAAGTAAAATTAAAGTTACCTACTACAATCCCAAAAGAAAAAATACCTTTGGGAAAAATCAAGCCAAAATAAAAACAATTTCTTTCAAAGACAAGGACGGAAACCTTATAAATTTATCCTCTGAAGTTATCCCCCACCCTTATGCTGAACAGATAAGAGAACAAAAAATAAAAGCAATAGATGTTTATTTTGAATAAATCGTTATTTTCGTTTTTATTCCTTAACCCAATAATGCTATAACCTTTCAAAAAAACCAAATTATCAAAACTCCCAAAAACATCCAGATAGCAAAAGGAGTAGTTTTTTGCAGGGTCCTTTCTTCATAAAGATCTATTAATTTTTTGAAAACAGGAAATAACACCATAATCGATATAGACCGTCCAAATATATCTCCTGTTTCTAAAATAAATTGTTTATCAGAATATACCATTTTAAAACCAAAATATATTATTAAAACAACAAAGGCAATAACTATAAATTTGGCATTCTTCTTAAAGAATTTGGAGAGTGGATTAAAAAATAAAAGAGATGCCAATATCAAAATATTCTGACTGGGCAAAATCTTAAAAATTAAATTCTGGAATTCTTTCCTTAATATCTTAAAAAATAAAAAGAAAACAACGAATCCCAAAATAACTTTACCCATCTCAATCTTGTTAAACCTCAATTTTTCTTTAATCAATTTTGAGAGTTTTTCTCTAATTTCCATAAGTTTGAATCTCTTAAGAAAATAAAAAATCGACCTAAAAAGAAGATATATTGTTGCGGGTATAAAAATTGCCAAAAGCAGAAGAAAAGAGGCAAAATAATAATTAAAATAAACCCGAGAATATTTCCCCATTGGAATAAGACTAGAATAGCAGATAAAAAGCTTTGCATCACCTGCTGCCCATAACTTAAAGTTCCATAGAAGATAAGCAACTAAACTACTAATTACTAAATTTATACACCACTTATCAAAATTCCAAATCAAATAAGAGGCTATCCATCCTAAATAAGGAGGAATAATCTTTTTAATTGCTAACATATATAGAATCCAAGAAAATAAATAGATTAAAAATGGATATAATAATCCTATAAGAATCCATTTATTTTTTATTTTAGAAAACTTAAAATCCTCATAGCTTGTAGTAAAGCCAATGAAAAAGATTATAGGTAAGAAAATAAGATTGAATAACAAAGTATTAGAGATTGTAGGCACGGGCGGCTATCAGAAAAACTAATTTTTTAAGCTTAGAGTAACAACAACCCTTTAGCTTCAAATATTTATAATAATATATAAGATAATCGTAATTAAACAAAATCCCATTGCTTATTTTGTATTCTCCAAGATGCCTTAAACTAAAGGCCAAATCTATCCAGTTATCTAAGTTATCTGGATTAAGAGAAATTGCTTTTAAGAAATACTTTCTTGCTTTATTAAAATCTTCAGTAATGTAATAAATATATCCTGCCAATGCAAAAATTGTTTCTGAACTTTCTTTTCTTAGCCAATCTCTAACTTTTTGTTGAAGTTTTTTAAATTTTTTAGGATAAGTAAAATATAGGATAGCTAATTGAGAAAAAAGCGAATCTTTTCTTTCTATTCTATCAGAAAGGTAGTTAGTCTGGCGTGTTAAAAGTTCAAAACCGGTAATTTTTTTAAATTCTTGATAAATATCCAATTAACTAAACTGAATAATAAAGGGTACCTCGGGTGCAAAATCTTTTTTTTGCCATTTAATTCTTTTTATTAATTTCCCTTTCTTTAAAATCACCACATCCTTATCTTCTAAAAATACACAATCTCCTTTTTTTAACTCGATTTCATAAAGATTGTTTTCTGGCATCTGGCCGATAAAATATACCTTTTTATAAAATAATTTATTATTCTTAATCTCTCCTTCAAAGGCATAGAATTTTCTTTCGTAAAAGACTAATAAAGGTAATTTTAGATGCCTATCTATTTCTTTTACAAATTCAGGCTCTTCTTCATAAATAGCCTTTCTAATTTTTTTAGCTAAATCAATGGTTGCCTTACAATTATAAGAGCATGGCATATGATAGATATAAGAGTATGTGACATCTTTAGTAAAAGGATTGCATAGATAATGATATTTACTTTCGAGAGTGTTTTTGAGTGCCTCATAAAGATAACTATATTTATACCAATTATTATATCTTTGAAAAAAATTGACACAGCATTCTGGATATCCAAGATCATATCCATATTTAAAGGCATCAATTAATGGTTTATCAATAACTCTATTCTTAATGATTAAAGGATACCAACCATTTTTAAAACATTTTTCTAAATTCTCTTTTGATTTAGAAATAAATACATGAAGAGAACCATCTATATTATTTGACTTATTAAACGGAAAGCCAAATGCCTTAGTCGTAGTTAAACGCTCTCTACCTATAACATTTATGGGAATTTCATCTGTCTTAACCACACCGAATACCACATCAGGTCTTACAAAAAGACCGTAGCGCTTACATATTTTCTGATATTCATCATATTTATCTATTCTTATCCAATCATCCATACAGGGCTTGATCCCTTTCACTGTTGCCATAATCATTGTTAACTGCCCACTATAGCCTTTTATCTGGACAAATTCCCGACAGAATCTCTTTGGTATATAAGGTTCAAACATCATTTAACAGGTTTGAATTCATCCCAACCATAAAGCTGAGGATATTCACGCCAGGGACCTTCACAACATTGGAAATATTTACATTCATTACATCTTGATCCTTTAAGTTTTCCTTCTTCCTTTCTCCAACGGTTAAAATCTTCAACTATTAATTGATCATCAATAGATTTAGTATCTACCATATATTTTTCTGCAGCACAATTTTCATATCCATCTAAAAAACAATATGGTATAGCCTCAGTTTTAGGAATTCTTCTTCGTTTAATACCTATCTTTAACCCCTGTTTAACATAAGGAATAATCTCTTTTTTTCGTGGTATAATCCAGTCTCTATTTTTAAAAGCATTTCCTAAGATATGGGGAAAGGCAAATTGATATTGAGGGATGCCTAAGTTAATTAAAAATTTGGCAATTTCAGGTAAAAAGCGATAATTTATTTTATTAATAACTGTATTAGTAACTACTAACTTCCCAAATGACAAAAGGTTTCTAATACCCGATGTGCTTTGTTCAAAACTTCCTTTAGCACTTGTAAGATAATCATGTAATTCTGCCTTGTGACCGTGTATAGATATAGCAAATACATCTGCACCTGCTTTTATCATATTTATACAAAAATCTTTATAAGCAAACATTCTGCCATTAGTCTGAATTAAAATTTTATATCCCAAGCTTTTGGCATAACTTACCAATTCTATAATATCAGCTCTTATAGTAGGCTCTCCTCCTGTAAAAACAACTTCTCCAAAGTTTCCTTTTGATTCTCTTAAAATTGTCTTAATTTCATCGGTAGATTTATCCAAACACCACTGCCTTTTATCCCCTTGAACACAGAACTTACAGTGATTGTTACATTTGAAAGTAACCTTTATATCTACACGTCTCATCACTGATTTATTCCTATCAAATCAGAAATATGGAAATCTAAATATTTTATCATGTCCAAGAAAACTTATCTTTTAAACTTATTTCTTAACTAACCATCGGTAAGTGTTATATTTTGAATATTCTTTTGAAGATAAGAATAATAATCTAAATATTTTGATATCCTTGCTGCTTTGTGATTAAGGTCTACTATTCCAATGCCAAATATCCCTGGCTGCAAACCCTTCACTAACACTCTTACTGTAGGAATACCTATTTTAGGATGTGTTAAGTCTTTAACAATGATTTCACATCCTTTGCTATGCAAAATATTAATTATAAGTTCGATGTCTTCAAGAATATCTTTGTTTTTATAGCTAACGATTTTATCGAATGGCAATGTGTCTTCTTCAATTATATCATTGAAGAAATTGTATATATTGTAGGGAAAAACCTTAAATTTGTACACTTTGTCATATTTATTTTTTATTCTATACAACCCACTAACTCTTGCTTGCACAAATTCTGTCAAAGCTCTTGCCAATGCTATTTTTTTATCAGGATGTACTCCCACTGATGTATAAAAACCAAAAGAACCAAGATAAGGCCCTTTCTTTGGATAACCAAATACTCTTATTACAGGTATTTTAAAATCACTTGTTAAATAAGACAGGTGTAGTGTTATCATCCCTTTAGATTGAATTTTAGTTATTATTCTTTTTAAATCATAATCGCAGATTGATTCTATATTTATGCTTGGCACCTTAATTTTATTCCAATGTATAACATCTTGTAGATGACGTTCAATAACTTCACAAAGACCATGTAATATTGCTTCTTCAATATTATTACCCGAAGCTAAGCCTGTTGTATCTGAAAAATCATCTTTACAACCATCTGCTTTAAAAAAAATAAGATTGGCAGGGATTAATACATTCTTATTTTTGGTTAAGGAAAAACATCTTACCCATGGTCTTACTTGTTTATCTATTTCTTTCTTAGAATAGAGTTTTCTCTGTAGATTGCAAGGAATTAAATCCCACCTAGAGATCATCCTTTCGTCTTTAATCCCCTTAAATTCAGAATAAATTATCTCTTTTCTCCTTACATATATATCTGAAGCGCTGTATCTTTCAACTCTTTCCATCAAGCCACTAACATAAGCTAAATCATCAGTTAAACCCTTCCCCCAGCTTGGTAACCTAGAATTATTGAATCTATTACTATGAATAACGGCATAAACTGGTATCCCTATTTTATCTAAGTGATCAATCCGTATTATCTTTTCATATATAGGTAAGTTAGAATGTCTGATCTTCTTTAAAATAATCCTTTTGGTCTCTTCTGGGCTTATGGTGCGATGCGTTCCTTTATAATATGTTTTAGGTGAGCTATGTAATATCATTTAATTTAAAAAATTACTAGTGGGGAGTATTACACAAAATTAGTGATTTTTGTTATCTATCCATTCCATCTTCCCAAATGACAAAAGGTTTCTAATACCCGATGTGCTTTGTTCAAAACTTCCTTTAGCACTTGTAAGATAATCATGTAATTCTGCCTTGTGACCGTGTATAGATATAGCAAATACATCTGCACCTGCTTTTATCATATTTATACAAAAATCTTTATAAGCAAACATTCTGCCATTAGTCTGAATTAAAATTTTATATCCCAAGCTTTTGGCATAACTTACCAATTCTATAATATCAGCTCTTATAGTAGGCTCTCCTCCTGTAAAAACAACTTCTCCAAAGTTTCCTTTTGATTCTCTTAAAATTGTCTTAATTTCATCGGTAGATTTATCCAAACACCACTGCCTTTTATCCCCTTGAACACAGAACTTACAGTGATTGTTACATTTGAAAGTAACCTTTATATCTACACGGTTCATATCTAATCCAAAAAATGGACAAATTCCAATCTTTTATTTTTAAAAATTTCTCTTGGTAGTTTTTCAACTCCAATATAATAAAATCCTAATTTCCTTGCATTTTCTAGAGCTTCCAAAAGATAAGGCAAAAAAGAAGATATATCAATAGTAAGCCATTTATTCATTAAGGCCCTACCGTATAAAATTAAACCTGAAAATTTAATACCCCTTACTCCTAAACTATAAATAAAACTGGTCACCATTGGTAATTCCTTATAGTTTAGAGATGTGATTACCACATTAACACAAAGTCTTTTGGTATAATGAAGTATATTTTTAATTCCCTTTATGGTTTTCTTCCAGCTTTTATCTACTTGAGTAATATAATCGTGAACCTCAGGTTTATTACTATGCAATGATGTCCTTATTCCTATATTATCTATATCAACACCGGCAAAGAAATCTTTTGTATAATTGTTTGAAGAAAATTTTATAGCATTGGTTGCGATTGTTGCGGTCATGCGATTTTTCTGAACAAAGATAACAGCTTTCTTTAAAAACGAAAAGAGAGTTGGTTCTCCTCCAAAAAAATCTATTTTTTTATAGCCCAAAAATTTTGCCTTAATTATTTTATCTTCAACTTCGCGATAAGTTAATTTGGGCTTATTATCAATATCATAGGCTTTCATACAAAATAAACATCTTTGATTGCATCTATCAAAGTGCAAAATATAAGCATCTAATTTGGAGTCAATGCAATTTTTAGTTGAAATTGGGAGTTCCCTCCGCATTGGTTCACCTTCAATTTTCAGGGATACCTCGCCTTTTTCTGATGTATCCCTACCCCGAGATCTTCGTTTGTAGAGCATTCTATTGGCTGTTTTTTCTGGCGTTTTACGACCTCTTCCTGTAATTTAATTCTAAGCAGCTTCAAGTATCTAAATCCTCCAACCTTCAAGCGTTATCCCTAAGGCTATCATTAAGCCATCTTCAGCATAATGCTTGCCGTCTATAAATATTGCCATAAAGTTATACCTTTCAAGCCTGCGTTCCTGCAATTGTTTTAGTTTGGCAGCTGAGGCATACTTGAAACGCTGGGAAAGGTTCGAAGCGCTGATGCCGAATACTTCAAGCACAAGCTCAGCCGACTCCCCGTATTTATGCGTGCTGAGGCCGTTGAGTAATCTCTTAAAAACCTGCTCGTCTCCCCGGTATGGCTCTTAGAATCTTTGATAATACTCTAAGGACACTTCCATATTGCGCAATTTATTCCTGACGCGGGGCACAAGCATCGGCACTTTTTGGTCCTGCAGATACACTGAACCGGGCTGATTTCCCCAGCGCATGTTCTCTTTGCCATGCCGGCGCTTTTCTCCGGCAAGAGCAAAAACCTCTGCTTGAAGTTTCTCGCTCACCGCCTCTAATCCTTCCGGGATGAGCACCTGAATAAGCGCTACTCTTACATCAATATCATCAATGTCCTTTAATCTCATCATCTCCTGAAGCGCTCTCCTGCGTTGACTTACTTTTTGCTTCCATTTTCACCTCTTTACTGCTATACTTTTCATAAGCCCTCCTTTCCTGTAAAATAGGTTAATAATGTTGAACTTACATATCCTATTTTACGGAAGGCTTCCTTAAACTTCAACTAATTTAGCATGGCTTCCCTAATTTGTTAGTATTATTCATATCTTTATCTAAAATAAATGCCTCTTTTATTATTTTCTTCACTAAGATAAAATATCTTAAATTTATTTTTAGCTATAATATTTTTAATAAATAAAGGTAATATTATAAAATTGCTGTTTTCTATATCTTTTACTGTTAATCCCTGCGGAAATCTTTGCCACATTTTTACAGAAAAAAATTCTGAGTTTTTGCTAACTCTATAGAGTAAACCATTATTAATTCCTGTAAGTGGATAAAATTTAAAACCATATTCTCCGTCTGATAAAAAATCAATAGCGATTGTATCAAATTTTCTGTCTTTAAATTCTTTTATTAAGATTTTGTAATTAAGATTAAAATCATTACAAAATTTTTTTAAAGAAAATTTATCTTTATTAATGCTTAAATAAACCTTAATCTTCGGCTGAGATTTTTTTTGATATTCCAAGCCGAACTGAATTGGCCAAAAACCGGCTACTCGATTAAATTTGAGAAATGATATGAGCAAAGGAAGATTATATTGACAATTAAATGCTAAGCTTAACTTTCTAAAAATAGAAGTTATAGTTTCTTCTCTTTTTTTTATAATTCTTTTTATTTTCTCAAAAGATAGAATTGGTTGCCAGAAGTTTAAGTGAAGTAGTCTTATTTTGGAATCTCCTTCAATTAGAGAAAATTCAAACTCATTAGAAAAACTTATTTTTTTGTCGATATTTTTATCTAAATAATTAATAATTTCAAAGAAAAAATCCTTTTTTTTAATCTTCCATTCTTGACAAAGTAAATTTATGACATTTTTTGCTTCTCTATCCGTCATTTTATTCAAAAATTCTTTTTTTCGCTTCTTCGATATATTTTTTGAAAATTGGCTGTTGCTTAGAAATAACTGAAATCTTCCAAGCTAAATAAATAGAATAGTCATTACGCCACCTCAAGACCTCATTACTATCACCGTAATCATTATTTTCGTCTCCTAAATAGTTTTGCCAACAACTCTGACAGTTTTCATTGTTAGGATTAAAATTACAAAATATATATTTTTTAAGTAATCCATCCTTAATATTTCCAATAATATATCGCTTTTTATTCTCAGAGTTTATCAAAAATGGCGAAAATGCCATTTCACCTTCAGGATAAACTTCTAAATTTTCAAAAAAGGGGCAAGTATTTTTTTTGACGCTTAACCTTTTGTTCCTTAGTTCCCGATTCACTGAATTAAGAAAAATAAATTTACCATAATGAATATTTTTATGTATATGCTTAATAAACTTAATAAGATTCGCTAAAAAAGCCTTTTTTTGTTTTTTGCTCCATTTAAATTGGGGATTTTGAACGGGCTCAATATTAATACTGTCAAATCCCAAATTAACCAGGTAAATCAAATTATCATACATTTTATAAGCCGAAGAAGGCAATACTCCGAACAAGACACAAAGATTTTCTTTTTTGATATATTTAAAAATTAGGGGAAGTTGATTAAAAATATAATTAAAAGAACCTTTTTGATTTTTAAAAACTCGAGCTTTATTATGAAATCTTTTTTTACCATCTATGCTGATAGCTAATTTTGTATTAGTTTCTTGAAAGAAATTCAGAAGTTTCTGATTTAATAGAATACCATTGGTGCCCAATGAGACAATCAAAGATTTTTTAAGTATTTTTGCTCTTTTTTGGGAATAAATTATTATCTTTTTGACTAAATCGGGGTATAAAAGCGGTTCGCCGCCATAAATTATGAGTATTTTTTCATTTCCCGGTGATTCCAAAAATAAATTTAATGCCTTAATAGCAGTTAAATATGAAATCGCCTTATTATTTTTACGAATAAAACAATAGCGGCATCTTAAAATACATTTGGTGGTAATCGCTAATCTTAAAAGATAAATTTCTTTGTTTAAAAATTTATAATAATTTTTGCAGCTTTCCATAATTTTTCATTGTTACATAGATGGTTAATTGTTCTTTTTCTATCCCCAACGCTTCTATAACGCCGTTGGTATTATCAACAATTTCTTGAATTTTTAAAAAGGTATTTTGATTACCGTATATATCAAATAGTGATTTTAAAATGACTTTGTTGTTTTTAGGATGAACCTCAGCTTTTTTTGAAATAAGCTGCCCTTGTTTATTATATCGTTCCATTATATCGAAATAGCTTAATCTATTGTATTGGTTTAGCCAATTAAAGATAGATAGCTCTTTCTGATTAAAGCCGGAATTAGATAAATTAAATTGTCTGTTATATAAGTAATATATTTTATGATTCACAATTTCTCCGAAATTATTTAATGTCCATCCAAGAAGCGCTATCTCTCTATTTTTAATTCTAATACCAGAATTTAATTCATCTAATATGTATCTTATTATTCTTCGAGATAATACGGCGTCCTTTTTAAAGAGAGAAAAAAAGTTGAGATATAATTTTAAAGAAAGGTCTTTTTTGCTATTTAGCTCTAAGCCAATATATAAAGGCAAATGAACAAAGGTCAACCTTTTTACTACGCCAAAAAAATTATCTAGAATAGAACTTTGCTTACAGCAAGAAGATGCTATTTTTTCAATCAAGCTAACTCTTTTTAAATATAATTGTTCTTCGGAATCAAGATAATGCGTATCATAATTAACGAAACGCAAATCATCGTTAAGTTCCCCGTTAATAATCTGTAAAGAATATTCAAACCTTGTTTTCCGTAAAGGATCATTGGCTATTATCTTTTTTAAGATTAAATTAATTTTTCGTCTTAATTGCTCACTACAATTCATCCTTTTCATCAAATAATCAAAATTACTTTTTAAGAGCGCGGTTGACATATTGAGAGGCTGATAGCCATATGTTATAAAATTTCTTATAGATAGGTACCGGTATCTTGGGGTTATTATTAATAATATAATTCCAAGCGAAACAACTCATATAATAATTAATTCCTTGAAATTCTTTTATTATTTCAGGGGAAGAGATCCCTTTCCAGATATCGCCACAGCATAATTCTTTTCTTTTTCTATATCTAACTGAACTTAAAAAATAACAAGGGTATATCTTGCCATCTGGAGAAACATTCAAGTTTGTACTGCCGCCACAACAAGAGCAAGCTAAAGTATTCTTCTCTTTTACTAAATTCAGCAAAGTAAAATTCATAGGAAAACATTCTGAGCTACAAATATTAAGAGGTTTCTTTTCTTTATAACTTTTTATGAATATATCGCTTATTTCAAAAAGTTGCTTCTTAAATATTTGAAAATCTTTTTCCTCCCATTTGTATTTATTCATAACGGGACTAATATTAATCCTTGCGTTATCTACTAATCCTTTCTTTTCAAGATATAAAATTGTTTCTTTCAAATAACAAATTGTCCGTGGAGTGAATGTAACTCTTATTTCTATATGTCTATGAAAATATTTCTTAATTAGATTTATTTTTTTATCCAGAATATCAAAAGTTCCCTTGCCATTTTTATAAATTCTATTTATATCTTGCATTTTCGGACCATCTATGCTAATCATAGGTACGACATTATACTCCTGAAAGAATTGTAGAATTTCGCTATTTAGGAGAATACCATTAGTAGCTAAATCAAACCGTTTAATACCCTTTCCATGCGAGTATATTATAATTCTCTTTACAAGATTCCATTCAAGCAATGGCTCAGCCGTAACAAAACTTATTATGATTGATTTATAACCTAAGGATAATGCGAAATCTACGGCTCGCTTCGCAATCTTCCAACTCATTTGAACATCCTTTTTATTAATATAACAATATTTGCATCTGAGATTACAACGTTTTGTTATATCTAAACTAAGGTTGAGTAGATCTTTTCTACCGGGAATTTTAATTAGCGATGATCCTCCTGTCATATTTTTTAATATCATAAACACATATATCTTAACTCTTCTTGACTAATTTTTTTTAGTTTTTCGTCTCGCCAATTTAAGCTTTTCTTACATTTATCTATTACATCTTGACTATAAAAATATTTAGAAAATACCAAATATTCACCAATATTTTGCATTAAAGAATAAATTTTATCGGGCGTGTTCTTTATTTTGCGTCTTTTTACTAAATATTTGATTTCTTTTAAAAAAATCTTATCTAAGTCTTGATTAAATATTTTTTTAAATTGAGATTTATCAACTTCGCCATATCTTAACCAAGCAGTGACAAAATAAATCATTTCATCTTTTTCATTTAAAAAACAGCTGGAAAAAATTGGTAATTTACCTTCACTTAATTTGTTTATATATTCATTAATATCATTAAGATTTACATATCTTACATAATTGGTTACATGAGAAACTGCTCCAGCTCCTAATCCTAAAAAAGGAGCATTATACTCTATAGCATCAGAAAGTTGAATATTACGTGCTGCCTCCGTTTTCCCATCAGCATCAAATTTTATTGGCCGATAACCAGCTCTTCGAATAATCTGTTGACTAAGTAAAGCCATTTTCTCTCTTTGATCCATATCTGCTTTAGATAGACGATTACCCTGCTGAATAAATATACTGTAATTAGTAGGATAAAAAGGGTGCACATGGATCATTTCAGGCTGTAATCGGATTACTGTTTCCAACGTTTGCATAACACTCTTTATTGTCTGTGAGGGCAGACCTACCATCAAATCAATATTTATATTTTTTATTCCCACATCACAAGCACTTTGAAAACAATTAAAAAAGGAGTTAGAAGATTGGTATCTATTAACAGCCTTAATTACCTCGGAGTCCAAAGTTTGAACTCCTATTGTAAGTCTATTAACTCCCCATATCCTTAGTATTTTTAATTTTTTGTAATCTAAAAAATCGGGATTGCCCTCGAAAGCTATCTGACGACATTGAGAGAGATTAAAATTTTTATAAAGATGACCAAATAAATCATCTAATTGTCCAATGTCCAACAAAGAAGGGCTGCCTCCTCCAAAGTAAACTGAGCGAATAGGAGTGTTATAAAATATTCTTCCATAAATTTTAATCTCTTTTTTAAGTGCTAATAGATATATCTTGAGGTCACTTCGTTTTTGCAATTCAACAGAAAAGTAGCGGCAGTAAAAACATCTCTGTTTACAAAATGGTATGTGAATATATAACCCTAAATATTTAGGTCCTACACTTATTAACTTTTTCCACGCTTCTAAAATTTCTTTATTTGAAATAGCATCATTCCAAATAAAGAGAGGAGGATATTGAATTGTATACCCACTAAAATCTGTCTCGGCTATCTTCTCTGTGATTTGTTTAAACAAAAAATCATTATTCTCTATCATTATTATGAATTTGGAGAAAGTTAACTCAACTATAAATTTGGGTAAACAAGGGATTAGATTTTAAATACCTTTTTATCTCTAAAAAATTTTTGATATATATTTGTGAGATGCGGCAAAATTGAGGAAAGTATTGTTTAAAATCTAAGGTACAAGAGGTAAAATAAATATAATGCCCAATAGGACAAAAGCAATATTTCAAATACTTACATACGTTACAATCCTTACCGGTTAAATCTCTTATTTCTTTTCGTTTTTGATCTAACAATCTAAGCCGCAATCGGTTATCTATTCCTCTATCGATATCTCCAATAATAAATTCCTTTCTTTTATATTCAGGAAGAGAAAATACTTTATCACAACAATAAAAATTACCCTTCCAATCAAGGTGAATCTTTTGACACAAAATGGGTTTATAAACTTGTATTTCATTTATAAAATTATGTAAAAGAGAATTCTCAAAAATATCATTCTCAGATTTAGCATTCTCAAAAATAGCAAGATAAAAATTTTTAAATTCTTGAAGTACTAATTCTATTTCATCTAATTCCTCTTCTGACCAATGAGCATAGAGGTCAGGATAGAAATCTATATAGCCAAATCCTATTTTCCAAAGGGATTTTATATTTTTTAACAATCTTCTTACTGAAACTGGGCTAAAAACCAAAGAGGCACCTATCTTATATTCTTCATTTTTATTGCCACGAAATTGTTTTAGGTTTTTTATTATCCGTTCGTAACTTGAGCCATATTTTTTTAGTTTAAATGGTCGATTATAATCGTGAACACTCTTATTGCCATCTATGCTCACCTTTAATATAATCCCATTTTCTTTAAAAAAATTGTAGTGACTTTCACTAAGAAAAGTACCATTAGTCACTACCGCAACCACTAATTTGGCATTTCCATTATTTTTATGTTGCATATATTGATAGAGATTTCTAATCTTCCCGAACCTTAACAGAGGTTCTCCACCACTAAAACTTATTGTCTTCTGCCGTCCAGGAAGTTCTAGAAAAATCTCTATCGCCTTATTCAAAGAAGCTATATTTATCTCTTTATTTTTAGAACCATTTTTATTGACAAAGCAATAATTGCACCTTAAATTGCACCGTTTATTCAAAAAAATATTTAAGTTATTAGGATAACTTATCAACACCATCCTCCCGCACTATGGTTACCATGGTTAGCATGGACATCTGTATGCGTAGTGGAGGAGGAGTGTCCCCCTTGTCCATTAGAGAAAAATGCACTGCTGTGATTAGCATGGCTTGTATGGCTGGCCTGCGCACTTTGGGACTGAAGCATCATTCCTAAGATAGTTAAAGATATTCCTAATTTAGCAATATTTTTCTTAGAAATCTTTCCTTCTTCACTTAAGAGAAAATCCTTGATATCTTTTTTAACCTGAGGCAATTTTTTATTTTTCTTTCCATTATTATATTTCTTCATCTCACATCTCCTCCTAGTTAAAATTATTCACAATATCTATTCTTAAACTCCTCAAATCCTTTATTCTTTTGACATATCTTTTCATCACCACTAATGTATCCTTGACACATTGTTTTTACTAAAGGATTTTTTATTTTTTCGCACTCTTTAATATCTCCTGTTTTAATCGCTTTGATGTACGATGCTTTATTTATACAAGTATCACTATCGCAAAGTGTCCTATCACCACTAATCATAGCCTTGCATTCTCTTTCCTTTCGTTTAGATTCAGGACGAGTTTGCCTCTCACAAAAAGCAAGATCATTAGTTAGAAATGCTTGGCTAGATGAAATACATTCTTCTCTATTTAAATTTAAGCCTATCTTTGCCATACAGAAATTCAATATTTGAGGAGTAAGAAGACCCTCTTTTAACAATCTACCAAAAAATCCGTGATATTCATTAAAATACTTACGGCAAGTTTCAACACGATCTAGCCAAGGATTAAGATTGTTACATTCATTTATATCATCTCTAACGACTGCCCGGCATTGAAAATACTCGGCTAAAAGAGGTATGGTTCTAATTACTTTTGGGTCTTTAAAATTTACGCTATCAATATTAAAATTCTTGAGACACTCTTCTTTTTGCATTTGAGGAAAATATGTCTTCTTTGTCTCTTCTTCAGCAGAAAGAAAGGCTAAACAATTAACTATAATAAATAATACTAATGTCAAAAAAAATTTAAATCTCATCCTAAAAACCTCCTTTATTTACCTGTTACCCATCTGTAAAATATATTTCTAATTTTTTCATCTTGAAGTTTCTCAAATAAATAATCTAAGATACCGGTATTGATCTTACACAGAAATGGAGTTTTAGTAAAGATATTCCCATTTACTATGTAATTGTAAAGAGGGCATACCCCACAGTACGGTTTATATACGCACTGGTTACATCCGGGAAAGCTATCAAGGCAGGAGGCAATAGACATTGTCTTTATTATTGGGTTATCCGTAAGTTCTTGATAAGAATTTTCTTTTACATTGCCAAGTTTAAAAGATTCATCTCCCAAACGGCTAAGCATTCTTGCCTCGTCACAAGTATATACATCGCCATTAAAATTATAGGCTAATTGGCCTATCCCTGCACCACAAGGAGAACGAATATCTAAATAACCAGAATCTCTATCCGTAAGAATTTTGGTTAAAAATACGAGAGCAAATCTTTCATGGAAATTTATTCCTTTTAGATTTAACTCTATTATATAATCTAAGGCCTGTTTATAAAAAGAAATAAAATCTTTAGCTGAAAAGCCTATTCTCTCCCATATTTTTTTAGAAGCCCCAAAAGGATTTACTGGCCTTAAATGGATTCCTTCTAATCCAAGATTTACATATTCATCAACAATCTCTTTAGGATAAGAAAGAGAAAAACGCGTAATCGTAGAAAGGGCAGATGGCTTAAAATAAAGATTTGCCTGTTTATACTCTTTTCTTAATCTCTTTAACCATTTAACTGTATTTTTATAAGTATTTTTTCTATTCCCAGCAATCCTATATTTATTATGAATACCTTCTGGCCCATCTAAAGAACTACAGGTGTGAATCTTATTTCTTATTAGAAATTTTATAGTCTTTTGATTAATAAAAGTCCAGTTTGATACAAGGCTAATCCATAAATCCTTTTTTGCCTCTTTATTTTTCTTTTTGGCATAGCCAACAATGAATTTTATAGTATCCCAGTTAACCAAAGGCTCTCCACCCTGGAATTCTATGGTGATAATCTTACTCGGGGATTCAAATATTCTATCCACAACCTTTTGAGCAGTAGGTATATCCATATCTAAGCCTTTTGCTGATAAAGGCTGAGATCCTGCCTGACAATAAATACATCGATGATCACATCTTAAGGTAACTACAACTATATGTAAACTTGGACCTTGAAATAAAAAGGCATTCTTTTTGGCATATCTTTGACTTAAATCATCAAAATTTATCCGATCACGAATAAAACCCTTACTTTGCAGTTCAGAATATTTATCAGGACAGGCTTGTTCTATTTTACCAGAAAGAAATAATTCGAATTCTTGAGGATTTAAAAAGGAATAATCACCGATGTCATTGGTAATAAGATACTTACCATTTAATTCTTTAAATCGAAAAAAGCCAACCTTTTGTTTATCTATCTTTTTCAATTCTAAAGACATTTTTTACACATCCCTAAAACATAATTGGCAAATTCATCAGTAATAACATCTTTAACAGTCGGATCTATATCTTTTATCTTTACTTTTATATAATTTTTATCATTTTTAACTTCGAATTTCGCTAAAGACGCATAATCAGAAATTGCCTTTCGAATCGCTTCTTCTCTATAGATTTTGCTATTAAATTTTAGTTCAGGATTGCTTCTTCTTTTTCCCATATTTCTCTTCCCAAGGTATGGCGATTCCTAAAGGGTCTTCTATGTAATCTAATTTTTCATCGGTAGTAACTAAATCAGAGGTAGGTAAAGCAGAATATAATGCTCGACCAATAATATATTCCCTAATCTTTTTGTTATTTTTACTTATTTTGTATCTTAAAGCAGATTGCAACAACTCATTCATAAACTCTCCTTTTAATGCCTCGAGTTTTTTTTCAGAAATTTTATTTTTTCCTTTAAAAGATACTTTGATAATCTCTTTTTTTCTATCCGTATCTAAAAATATGTAAGCACGATCAATAAATGTATAACAGGCATTTAAGATCGCCTCTAAAGGATAGATTTTAGAATTTAATTTAATCTCCATTTTTAGTCTCCTTTAGGTAAAAATGTTTTATTAGCCCAATTTTCTAACTCGCTATACCACTTATTATGAAGTTGATTCCAATATTCTAAATTTTTTTCATTTTTATTAATTAATGCCTCTAAATTCTCAATATCAAGTCGCAAAATATCCTTCATTAGAGTAAGAATGACTAATTTATTATAATCATCCCCTACAGAATTATGGGCATTGTAAACTTCCTCCAATAAATTTTGATTTTCTTTAAGACATTCTTTAATTTTATCCATATTTTTTTCTTCTACAAAATCTAAAGGATTAACAACAGTCTTTTTAAAAGTTTGATATAACTCTTTTATATCTATTGATTCAGAAAAAAGATTGGGTATAAAATAGATAGCAAAAAGACAAAAAAAGAGAAAGATAATAAGTTTACTTATTATCTTTTTATCCATTAATCACACACACCATCAAAATTGAAATCATTACAATAAGGACAACAAAGATATTGGCCAGTATCGGGTAAAGTAGCACTATACACTACTCCTGCTAACTGATAACCCGCAGGACATCGTATAGTACCACTGGTTGTAGTATACTGGCGCCTTAAACATATATTACCTACCACATTTCCATTGGCACGGATACGCAATCGCTCTGTAGCAGTTTGACCTGTAAGAAATATTATATCTCCAACGCTTCCAGCAACCAAACGAATACTCCCTCTATCTATATCCATCAACCCCCAACCACCGATATAATTATTGCCATATAAAATAATACTTGCTCCTTCATCAATGCTAAGATCTCTACCTGCAGTTATCACTAGTTTTCTATCAAAAACATCATCCGGGTAATTAAAATTAATTAATCCGTTTCTATCTTCGCGAAAATGTAATATCTCAGTTTCCAATTCCCGATAACTTCCATAAGGGGAGGGATAGTAAGTAGTAATAGTGATCCTTTCTTCTTGTTGCTGAGAATAACTATAGATTGCAAAGATTAGAAAAGAAATTAGAAAGGCTAAAATTTTCTTAAACATTTTCTTTTATTTATACTTAATTTTTAACAAAAATAAATTGATCTGTCAAGTATTTTTGTCAAATTTAGTTAGTTTCGTTATTTTCGTTAATATCGTTATTATCGTTTAGTTCGTTAATTTCGTTATTTTCGTTATTTATTTTTTAATAACCTTGACCTCTTTAACTACTTACTACTCAATACTCACTACTTATTAATAGCGGATAGCGTAGAGCGTTTAGCGTATAGTTTCTTATTAAATATTTTTTTCTTATTCCCTAAAACACCTTAATACCTAAATACCTAAAAACCTTAACACCTAACTTCCTAACTTACCTAACTCACCTAACTTCCTAACTTACCTAACTCACCTAACTTCCTAACTCCCTACTACCTTCTTATATCTCTACATTAACTGTTTTTGTGGAGGTATTATTTCTTATGTTTTTATCCTCTAATCCTTTGGGAGGGTCAATTTTTACTTCTATTCTAAAATTTCCTTCACTTCTGGGAGTCCATCTAAATATAGATTTTTCTCTTGCCTTTGGTTTTAAAGAAAGTGTCTTTTTGTCTCTTGAGCCATCACCTATAGAGATATTTAATTCGCAATCCTTTGCCTCTATTTCCGAATCATTTAAAACTGTAATTTCAATCTCTACTTCTCTTCCAATATGAACTTCAGGGGGTAAAGAAATATCTAAAATGGAAAGGTCTACTTCTACTTTAGGTTTTACTTTTATTCTTTCTTCAATCGCATTATTGCGGGTATCTTTGTCAACAAGACCTTCAGGTATAAGAACTTCTGCTTTTACTTTAAAAATTCCTTCTTTTTTTGGTTGCCATAAGAATTTAATGCGTTCTAAAGTCTCTGCTTTTAAAGAAAATCCTTTTTGCTCTTTAAAGCCATCCTCAATTTCTAAGGATAAGCTACAATTCTTTATACTGAGTTTAGAATAATTTTTTACTCGGGCAGTTATCTCTACTCTTTCTCCCAAATTTACTTCTTGAGGAATATTTAAATCCACAAGTTCTATCTCTATTTGTTCTTGTGGTTTTTCTTGGGAAACCGAAGGAGTAAAAGATGGCTGTGTGGTTGTGGAAGGGGCTTGAGAAACTTGACCAGAAGAAACTTGAGCTTCCGCAGTAGCAGAAGGCAGTTGAGTAGATATTTGCCCAGAGACACCTACAGGAGGAATATCTGCTGAATATATATCACTTATTCCTCCGGAAGCATCCGCATACCTTACATAAAGTTTGGTGGCATTAGGATAATTAGAGATATCTATCTCTTTGTTTGTTTGATAAGGCATCCAGGAA
>Ga0207433_10001461_pt1 | contig 50836 bp, 35 predicted proteins | sample YelNatPaOPGAMG01_FD_187559 | JGI IMG/M metagenome (GOLD analysis project Ga0207433, IMG submission 187559) | Hot spring thermophilic microbial communities from Obsidian Pool, Yellowstone National Park, USA - OP-RAMG-01 (SPAdes) (version 3) | ecosystem: Environmental > Aquatic > Thermal springs...
ACTACAGACTCAGAGCATTGCTCTATGCAGGCAAGCCCAACTGGAGAGTTCTTGACTCAATAGTGGTTTTGTAAAACCAAATTAGTTTCAAAGCTATAAGATACAGCTTCACTCAAAGTTACAGATTTAGTCATGTCTAAAATCAGGTATATACCATCTCCTGTAACTAGCTGTACCCACATCCATTATTGGAAGCATTGGAATTGAGCCAATTGCATCGTTGGTTGTGTAGACAAACAGGTATCTATCCCGTAAATATCAGAAGAGCCACTTTATCTTCAAGGGCGCAGTTCAGGCGATTCGGAATCCGGACGCCCACGAGCAATTCAAACCGTCTGATGAAGAAGAGGGGCTAGAACAGCTTACGTTAGCCAGCATGCTTATGCGTAGACTGGATGATGCGGTGGTCAAGGAGAAGCCGTAAACACTTCCCAGCAGTCGGAGGAGTAGAAGTCGCCGCCGTCAGCGTAGTGGTGGCCGTCGGGATGGATCAGGTCGATATCGACCGAACAGCCGTAGCGGTCGTAGAAGACCCACGTCGCCTCTCATCACAGCGGCCTCGGTGCCATGAGCTCGAGCTGAGCGAGGTTGACATTAGCGGCGGCCTCATCGTAAAATACCTATCAACATTTTTCTTAGATCTCCGTATTTACTTCGCCTCATCTGAGATAGAAGCTGGAATCGTTTTGATCTGCTTGCTCAGAATATTCGAAATGGATTTAGCACGTAATAAAAATTCTGCTGATGGGCTGACCTTACCATTTAGGTAACTGGACAACCTTGGTTGTGAAGTCCCAACGATTTTGGAAAACGCTTGCTGCGTTAGCCCCGAATTATCAATTGCTTCTCTCAACTGCTTTGCTACTTCGGTTGACCACTTGTTCTTCATTTCGTCTGAGATGGTTGGTTTCCGATTGTGCAACCTTTCGTTAAACTCTTCACGAATATCTTGTGGCCAAAAAGCTAAAGCCCATAGTTCTAATACTGAATTCGGCAATGTTCTATTTCCAAAATAATCTGTTTTTATATAGTCCAATACGACATCTTTCCCGTAATAAGCGAATAACCATTTGATTTGCTCCCATGATCCAACCCTTAAAGTACAGAACATAACAGCATTCATCGGCGGAGTTGAATCGGGAATATAATTCCAAACCAAATCAGAAATATCTTTTCTCATCTTCATTTGATTGATCGCCTGACATAGTCCGCAACATTGTTTCTTAGAATTTCCGTTGCTTGATTAAAAGTGATTGAAATAATGTCCAAATTATCAGCGTCTTGTACATCAGAAATATAAATAAGTTGTTGCAGAAATAACCGTTCTGAGAACACTGGCTCTTCCTCATAAATAAATCTCTTTTTGGCTTCATTAATTATTTCATCCAACGTTATGTTGGTTAGGTATAAAGTTGCCGCAATGTCAACATAGTCACGAGCAACAGTACGACGGCCAAGGCTATATCCTTTCATAGCGGCAATCTCAATCACACTGGCACACAGCTGGTCATTGATCCTAATCCTGGGACAGTCAGATGAGAAGGGATATGCTATAAAGCTAACCTTTCTCCGCTTTTTCCCAACTGCCAAATCCAGCTGCCCACTTTCACTGACAACTATTTCAAAACTCCAGGAGTTTTTTAACACTTTTTCTAATTCTTGCAATATTAGACTTCTATCCAACGCTTTTTGTGTGTCAACAAAATAATCTAAGTCGTTGGATTTTCGATGGCCTAATTGCAATGCCAGAGATGTTCCCCCAGCGAGATAAAACTTTCTGTTTATTTTAGTACTACCGATGCGTTGCATTAATTCAAGAACTTCCGGATCAACTGCAACTGATTCATTTATTATCTGGTTGGAAGTGTAAGCCGTATTTGACTCAGCGTTTGATGACCTTTCACGCTTTGATGCCTGAGCTTCTTCATCTCTCATATCTATATTATATCAGATATGATATAATATTAACTATTGATGAAGCGGAGACCTATTTGGACAAATCTGGAAAATTCGATATTTACGTAGACTTTCTTGGATGTGGCTCTTTCTAGAAATACAGAATTAAAATGACTCTTTACGTTTTCTTCGAAAATCCAAGATTCTGAGCGCTTGAAAAAGTACTTTATGAACCAACCAACGTAACATAGGTTAATTGCATAAGACTATGTATCTCAGTAACCGTAACCATATACGATTCTACAGAGCATGCGAGTCCGAAGTCCCCGGGTCTCTTTGCTTGCCCATTTGGCCGGATCTATCTTGCCTGACAATCCTAACCGATCTCGGAGGCTGTGGCAACAGCCTTGAAGTCATGACCACTTGATAGATCGTTCACGATCGTGGATAAGATATCTTTACGGAGGAGATTACATATATTAACTTCAGATAATACCTATTTGAAAAACTCTTATGCCGGATCAGACATGACATTTAGTAGTGGCGGGGGTTGGATTTGAACCAACGACCTTCGGGTTATGAGCCCGACGAGCTACCGAACTGCTCCACCCCGCGCTGTATGATCAATACTATATCATAGGAAAAGTAGCAATTTTAAAGAGAAGTAAAAAGTCGCTTAAAACTACTTAGCACTCTACTCTACAGCCGCTCCAACATAGAACTCGCTTTTCTGGCTATCGAAATGAAAAGTCTTTTATGCAGCAAGGAAAATTGAGATATAAACAACATATAATGCAAATTCAGATGTAGCTTATATCTGATCAGCAATGGATGTGCAAATCTGCAACTTCTACTCTCTGCTAACAATATCCAACTTCTATTTTACCTACATCACAGGATATATACCCGGATATCTCGATCATCAAATATGGTCACTATCTGTCTGAAATTTAGCCATTACTATAGTTGTTTACAGACAGAGACCTACAAGATTGGAAATGGTTATTGAAAGTCTAACAATGACGACTATGGCATCATTTGGACTATCAGTATCAGAAATACTGCTGACCAAGTTTCCCTTACGAACATGACCATAAGTTCAAACCGTGATAAAGATCTGTGCCGGTAGTAGATTAGCAATAACGTTTCAGGAGCTGATCCGGAATAGCTGCCGATTCTCCGCCAGAGACGGCGGCCACTCGGAATAGAGAACACTTTCAGGGCAAATCCCCGCCTCATTATCTTATGGTGGAGTTCCAATGACATCTTTCTCAACAGGAGAAACACACGTTTGATTGCTGGTCAAGGAAGGCCGCCAGATTTCTTTGAGATCTCTTTCCGGTGTCAGATATAGATATATCTGACTTATCCGGTATCAACTAAGCAGTAAGACCGCTTTGATAAAATTCAGAGAACACCAACTTTGATCGCTGATTTGGATTGATTTATTGCAGATCAATAATAAATCTAGGAAGCGAGAAGAGCCATGTCTTCGTCAGTGACCTTCATTTTATTGGTGTCTATTTTTACGCCAGGACCCATAGTGGAGGAAATTGTAATGGAACGGATATATTTACCCTTAGCCCCTGCTGGCTTTGCTCTGACCAACTCATCCAATAAAGCGACTATGTTTTCCGCCAATTGTGTGGTGGTGAAAGATGCCTTGCCAACCGGCACGTGTATGTTACCCACTCTGTCCGTACGATATTCGATTCTTCCGGCTTTGTATTCGGCTACGGTTCTTCCGATATCGTTTGTCACGGTGCCTGTCTTTGGATTAGGCATCAGCCCTCTCGGACCAAGTACACGGCCCAATCGTCCGACCTGAACCATGAGATCCGGGGTTGATATGGCTATATCAAAATCCAAGAAATTTTCTTTTTCTATACGTGTAACAAGATCATCGGCCCCGACTACATCTGCTCCGGCGTTACGGGCATCAGTTGCCAGTTCGCCGCCGGCAAATACTGCCACTCTGACTGTCTTGCCTGTGCCGTGCGGAAGAGAAATAGACCCTCTGACTATCTGGTCTGCACGTCTCGGATCCACGCCCAGCCTTACGGCAAGTTCAACTGTTTCATTAAACTTAGCTGTGGCTGTGCTTTTCACGCGTGTCACCGATTCCGGAATCGAATACAAGTGACTGGGCTCTAATAATTTAGATGCCTCAAGATAACGCTTACCTACCTTTGACATGTTCTCCTCAGCATTTACTATTTCAGCAAACGAATATAAATTATTGAAAAATTATATTCGTCCGACAACTATTCAACAAACTTATTTTCCTTGTAACACCAAATAAGTCGACCTTTATATAAGTTAGCAAACTTATATAAAGCAAAATACAAACTTGGTCATTTAGGCGATATATCTCTCATCCATTTCCTCAAAAGGAGCAATATTTACCATTGGAGGCCTTCTCCGTATCATTTACAGAAAATCCGGCATCGATGATCGCCTAATATTTTATCCCTCGACTGTTATACCCATGGATCTTGCGGTTCCGGCAACTTGAAGCTTGGCGGCCTCCAAATCATTGGCATTTAGATCAGGCATCTTTGCTTGTGCAATTTGGGCAAGTTGGGCATCTGTAATTGTCCCACCGCTCTCCCTGCCTGGCAATTTAGCGCCTTTTGCTACACCTGCTGCTTCTCTCAGCAATACAGGTGTGGGGGTTGTCTTCAGTACAAAAGTAAATGTTCTGTCTTCATAAATTGTAATTTCGACAGGAACAACCGTACCCTTCATTGAGTCGGTCGCAGCATTGTATTGCTTGCAAAACTCCATTGTCTGGATACCGTGAGGCCCAAGAGCCGTACCGACCGGAGGAGCAGGTGTTGCTGCACCTGCCGGTAATTGTATTTTCACGATGGCAGTTACGCGTCTGCGCGCCATAATATTTCGCCTTTTCCTTTACTTAATCTAAGCTTTTACCTGCAGTGTTTCCACTGCTATGTTTAAAACCGATAATTTACACCATATAAATAGGGCTTCTATCTAAAATATCCTATTCGGGAGATCACATTGGCAATTATGGGAACAATTTGGATTGTTTCCATAAAAATATTTTAGAAACTGCTTTTACAATTTGGCAACTTGACTAAAGCCAAGTTCGACGGGGGTTTCCCTGCCGAATATGTTGACCAAAACTTTCAGTTTCATTTGATCTTCATTAATTTCCGATATTTCACCTGTGAAGTCGGCGAAAGGTCCTTCTTTGACCCTTACGGTATCGCCTATTTCATGTTCCAGCTTGGCATGCCTTTGCTTGGCAATGTCTTCGTTGTTACCTTCAACATGGAGGATTGATTCGACTTCACGCCTTGTCAGAGGGCTTGGCTTCGTACCGGGACCGACAAAGCCTGTAACTCCGGGGGTCTGCCTGATAACGGCCCAGGCATCATCGTTGAGGTCACAGCGGCACAGTACATAACCGGGGAAGATTTTTTTCTTGACCGTTGTTTTTTTACCGGCCTTAAACTCTACGACCTCTTCCAACGGTATGATGATTTCAAATATTCTATCCTCCATATTCATGGAGGAAATCCTGCTTTCAAGATTTGATTTTACTTTGTTTTCAAAACCGGCATAACTGTGGATTACATACCATTTGCCAGGCTTGTCATAGGGGCTGATCTGAGGAATTTCTATTTCTTCCTCGACTTCCATGGCATCTTCTATATCTTCTGTGAAATCTTCCTCACCGCTGCTTTTAGAATACAGCAGATCTGCTTCCAGAGTATCTTTCCGTCTTCCCATAACTTCCTTTAAACTTACCTCTCTGCCAAAATACGCCCATAAGGATGGAATCTATAATCCATCCTGAGTTTACTAACGCACGGATCCGTATATAAAACATTTTAATATATAACTATCTTTATTATTATGCCACATCTAAATATAAAAAAATCATATGCTTTCCGCTAAAAAGTACCCGGCATCTCTAAATCACAGTTGAGAATACGACACCTGCGACACCATAGCCTATATTTACCAAATGCCGTAAGATCCCGATATTACAACAGGAGCGGCGAACACAGGAAAAGCATAGTCTCCCTTATGTCGTAAAAAGGCTTTGTTATTCCGTAGCATTTGCATAAAAATATTTACGGAACACTTAGAAATTTTTGAGTTGCATATCGCCGGATATTTATTCTGCAACAAAGATCGTGAAGCGCAAATAAATATCGGTTAACTTATCTCGATATTATTGGAAAAGCCAGCTGACCAACTTGGAAAAGCCATAGTCGAGGCCGAATATCAGCAGAGTGATCAAGACCAGAGTAAGCAGAACAACTCTGGAGTAGCTGATCGTTTCCTGTTTGTTTGGCCAAAGAACTTTGGCCAGCTCTATCTTGACCTCTCCAAAATAATTGGACATTCTCTTGCCGAGCCCGGGACGGTTGGGGTCAGGAGGACGCCTATTGGACATGGTTGAGGAAGTAGCCGGCCGCCTTGACGCAGGCGCCCCGTCTTCTGTCATCTGACCTTGCTTTTGCAGCATTCGTTTTGTCTGTCGATTCACCCAACTACCTCAAACATTGTTCTTTGCAGGGCAGGAGGGACTCGAACCCCCAACCCCCGGTTTTGGAGACCGGTGCTCTACCAATTGAGCCACTGCCCTTCATGGTATCCGACTCACGCCAAGTACCTTACAACAGTATATTGCTAAAATACACCACTAGAAGCTACCACATCAAAACGGATAGATTCTTTGTAACTAACATTTTCTCAAATGGATTTGAACCGGTATAACAAATAGATATTATCCGCTATTTTTCTAAATTCTAAAACTAAAATACAAACTCTAAATATTTCATGACGCCCGGCTGTCAAAAAGCATCGTCTCTTCGTCACTTCGCCCATGCATTTTGCGACAGCAACGAAGAAATCATGTCCGAACGGGTAATTTTATCTGTCGCCTTACGGCATCTGCCATGATTCTGTCTGAATATAAAATTTTCCGGCAGATATAAAAGCGGCTATACGTACGATCAGGATTGCAGCCGGCCGATTGCTACTCAATCAGCGCGTTTCTTTATGAAGCGTATGTACGCGGTCAAAACTGCAGTACTTACGCATTTCTATACGCTCTCTGTCGTTCTGTTTATTCTTATTGGTTATATAGTTACGTTTTTTGCAAACCTCGCACTCCAACGTAACCTTAATCCGCTTTTCATTTTTGGCCATTTTCAAACCCCTTTGCTACATAAACAACAATTTTCAGATAAGTCTATATGCTAGAGAAGCGCCCATATAGCATATATCAGGCTCAACCTATAATATAAGTTGTAGCGGCGGCCGGACTCGAACCGGCGACCCCACGATTATGAGCCGTGTGCTCTTACCAACTGAGCTACGCCGCCATTGATACATGGAGCCCCCTGTCGGAATCGAACCGACGACATCAGCCTTACCATGGCTGTGCTCTGCCGACTGAGCTAAGGGGGCGTTAAATATTTAATTGAGAAATATAAATCATAGCGTGATTATCAATACCAACTCTTCCAAAGTAATGTTTTTGCTTTAAAAATTAGTTCCTATCGCAGCACGGATCTTTACCGGTGCTTCAGTTCTATATCTCGATATATCTTATTTTAGGTCTGCCTGGAGGATCTGTAGCGTAAACTTCCATGATAATCAACTAAAACTGTTTGTAGTAAACATAAGATGATCCCGTGTCGAATTGGTTGGTACGCTTTCTGCGGCAATGAAGCAAACTTTGTCGGTTTTTGCCGAGATATTTGGATCTGTATTTATTTGAACAGGTATTTTCTGTCAAGCAATTTGCCAACCATCTCAAATTTTTGATATCAAAGTACCGAAAACTAAATAAAAAAACCGCAGGCACTTCGTCTTCAAACAGATATTTTAATAATGATCTTTATCCGCTATTTCAGGCTTGAGCGTCGTTTGTATAAACGCTCTTCAGGCTATAATTAAATTATATGGCTGAAAATGATATTTTGTTGTTTGACGGAGATTGCGGATTTTGTCAAGATAATATCTTGCGGATAGACAAATTCTTAGGTTCAAACGTTACAGTCCTTCCGTATCAAAAGTTTGATTTTAGCCAAGCTAGGCCAACAAGGAAGGATGCTGAATCTGCTTTACTTTTCATCGACTCCGGTTCTCACTACTATCTGGGGTCCGAAGCGTTCAGTAAGTGGCTGAGGACGGGAAAAACTTTATATCAAGCATTCGGATTGATTATGACTCTTCCCGGTTTTTCCCAAAGCGGTAAAATTCTATACAAATTTATATCCAAGCATAAGTCACACCTTTCCCGCCATTCTCAATGCCTGCCCGCCTCGCAATAGATCGCCTTTTCATGTATCTGCCTGGCCGAGATCTTCTGGCACTCCGGACGTAAGGATGTGTTTAGTGGCTGCATAAAGAGATCTCTCCCGATTCCTGCCTCAGGCTTGGCCGGGAAATGTGCCGTCAATGCCCTCGGGTATCTGCCCTGTTTTTACTTGTCCGGTCGTCACCTTTTAAGACACCGAGCAATTTTATAAAATACTTTCCTTGTTTTACCGATAGCTATTTTTTTATGCAACGGTACACTCCAAGCCCGGCGACAATCGGAGATTTTGTCTGTTTCAAATCAAAAAACCGATGTTTGTAGCAGCAAATACCACCAGTAATTGGCTGATCAAGGAAATTCGAGAGCTAAAATATTCAGAGTAAAACCTGCATAACCATCACGTCTTGCCATTTACCGAATTTTCTTCCGATCTCTCGCTCGATACCGATTTTGTGAAATCCAAGTGCGCCGTGCAAGGCGATCGATGCTTCATGGTTGCCGTTGATACGTGCGATGATTGTATGGAAACCGTATGACTTGGCAAGAGAAATAATTTCACCAAGAAGAAGTCTCCCTATACCTTGGCGTCTGTGATCGGCTCTGACATATATGGAATTTTCAGTTGTGGTCGCATAAGCCGGTCTCGGCCGATAAGGGCTGAGCGAGGCAAATCCCACTATTTGCAGATCGTCGACGGCCACTATGGCAGGATATACACCGGAATGATCCCTGAGCCAGTCCATTTGCTCTGCAAAAGTCCTTGGAACAAGGTCAAATGTAGCAGCAGACGAGAGGACCTCGTGGTTGTATATGGCTAAAATTTCATCGGCATCCTGATCTACAGCCAGCCTAATTTCCATTCTATCTACAATAGCGAGATTTAACCGGAGCAGCTTTTATAAATGCCGGCAAAAACCCGGGCAAAAATTAAATGTCGGCAAATAACCCTACCCATGACCCGGAGAAATCTGTCTGCCAATATATCTATAAGGGTGATCTCTCTTGAAATTGAAGACGGGCTCAATCTTTTGCTTTGTGAAAATCTGTAACCGGCTGAAAACACTTTGGCCTGAGACAGACCACAAACATGGATATAACCGGAGCATATTCCAAAATCAATCTTTGCAATTTATCGTTTGCTTTGATGTATCAAAATCCTCCAAGCAGTTAATTGATTTCGCCGATATGTCAGAGGCACGACTCTAAAAAGTGGCTTTTTTTGTGTGAGGCTTTTGGTTTCTGACATAATCTAACGTGACAAAAGATTTATCTTCAGATATTCTCTTGGAATCAGAATACAGAAGATCTCAAATATACCTGCCACCAGCCATCGAAAAAGAACGGTTAAACCGGTGGCCTTTCAGAAAAACTAAAGTATATCGAGATGCCTGAGAAACGCGGTCGATCAAAAAGAGCAAAGCACCTCGATGTTTTTATTACGGTCTCAAGATAAGCTGTTAGACATGGAGCGATAATAAGGAGTTAGTATCGAGACAGTCATATAAAAACTGCATCTGTGTTTCATCTAAACAGTAATCTGTTCGCGTTCTTCACTTATATGTCGCTCTTTCGTAGCAGGCTCAATACTTTTCACTCTGTAGGACAGGGCAAACCTCGGCATAACGACCAAGATAAATATTGCCGCTAAAACAAATGAGGCCACGGCAATGAGCAGCGGACTGGCCATGCCAAGTTCGTTCAGCAATACCCTGCCACCCGGCAAGCCGACATAACAAGATATACCGGAAAGGATGATGATCATTTTCCGGGTTGCTCCGACGGCCACGGGAGCTAAAAATACAAACCCCCATGAGGCATACCAAGGCTGCACGACTGGACTCAGAACGACCACCAGCAACATACTCCATCCCATTGCCCACAGGACGCCCACTTCATCGGATAACAAAAGCAATCGATAACATAAGACGGCGGCCAGTAGCAAACCTCCGCCCCTGGCCAGAGTCAGCAAAATATTGACATGGTTGCCCAAGCCCAAAGCCGCTATGAATTTTGCCCCGTAGATAGCTAAGCCGGTAGCCGGATCCAGCCATGATCTGACTGCATCCGGATTTGACAGCCCATTTATCCAACCCCAACCGAGACCTACCAATGCAGACAACGTTGCTATGACTGTCGTAGCCAAACCCAGCGAGAAAAAGACGGGCAGGATTCTGTCTTTTACGGATCTCTTGGGCCCCAAATACTCCCAACCTATATACAAAGGACCGATTATTGCCGGTACTTTTACCGCTGCAGCCACGCCGCAAACAAGCACCCCCCAAATGGGGTGTCCTTTGCGCGCCAAGGCATACCCAACGGCAAGCAGTCCCAGCATCAAAGCATCATTATGACCTCCGCCAATGAGGTGAAGAATGATTAAAGGATTCAAAACAGCCAAAGCAAAAGATACGGCTCCGTCCCTGCCAAAGCTCTTGGCAATTATCGGAATGGCAAAGCCGAACATTGCTACTCCCAACAACGCAAGTAGCCTCAAACCTTCAACACTTGCCAACATATTGTGGCCGGTCGCCTCCACGATCCAAGCATCAAGGCTGAGAAAGGCCGGGCCATAAGGGCTTGGCACATATTGCCACATTGCATCGACCGATGTCGTAAACGGTCCTTGTCCCAAAGTAGCCGTCCCGTATCTATAAGGACTGATGTGATGACTCATCATTTCACCTTGGGCGGCGTAGCTGTACATATCGCGGCTGAACAAAGGTGCGACGATCAACATCGGAAGCATCCAGGCGATAAAAATGGGAATCAGCCTGGAAAAAGGTACCCCGGGATGCTTTGACACGATCTTGACAACGTCATACCACGCTCTGATCAACAGCAGCATGCCGCCGTATACCATGACGACGCCGACGAAAAGTCCCTGTCCCGGTGGGGCTATCGAACCTTGAATCGGCGACGGTGCCGGTATTCCAAAATACCACGAACCGGGAATTTTCAGCGTAAACGGAGAGTTTTGAAAACTTGCTCCGGCAAAAATCGCCACCGATGAAACAAAGCCAAGAACAGCAGGGGGTATTAAAAGCCTTGCCAAGGGGGTTACGCCGCGGACATAAGGCTCTTCCGATTGTTTCTTAAGGAGTTTTTTCTTCAGTCTGGCTTCATCCGAGGGATATAGGTGTTCAAGTCCAAGTTTGGAGACAAGATAGCGGGAAAAAGATATGGCGGCAGAGACGATCAGTACCCACCAACGTTTTAGAGTTGAGCCAATTTTCTTTTCCGTATTCAGCCAGATTTGCGACAGGGAATCGATCACCAGAATATCTTAGCTAATTTTGCCATAGTTTTCTTTCAGGTTTAACACCGATTATCAAAACTGGTAAAAAGGCAGGATTATTGTTTGCTATTTACAGCAGTCAGGCCATTTCATATCCGACAATGAGGCCTCCGGAAATTCTTTTTTCATCTTATCAAATTCATTTTATTATCCGCTGATAACAGCTTACTTTTCCGCACAGTAAAACGGACAGGTGATCCCAAGGTAGCCTATAATTTTAGTTATTCCCCGTTATATTCGCTGCAGAAAATCGGCAAGGTGCTTTACAACCAGGAAATCCGTAATCTGGAATTTACCCATGATTCACAAAAGGTTTACCGGACAATTACATATTTATTTATATCAATCTATTATAGTAAAATTGTTATTTTATTTGGCTACTGTAATCAATAGGTTTCTGAGTACACATAATGGCGAACTAGACAAGATGAGTGATGAAAACAGAAAATAAAATTCTTACCGATCCCAAGATAGACAGAGAACCGGATATGCCACGGAAACTCTCTTTATCGACAAGAGACAAACTATTGCCTCTCTTTATTATCTTCTCCATGGCACTTGGTATATTAATCGACAAAATCTTTCCGGCATTTAGCCACAGTCTCAATACGGTGCAAATCGACAATACCTCTATGCCGATTGCGTTCGGCTTGTTGATCATGATGTATCCGGTGTTGGCCAAAGTGAAATTCAATGAGGTCGCCAAAGTCACGGCTAATAAAAAACTCCTTGTAACATCGTTATTCTTAAATTGGATATTAGGACCTATGGTCATGTTTGCATTGGCTTGGCTATTCTTGCCCAACTTGCCGGCATATCGCAGCGGGTTGATATTGGTAGGGCTGGCAAGATGTATCGCTATGGTGCTGATTTGGAATGACTTGGCATGCGGGAACAGAACAGCTGCTGCTGTTTTGGTGGCAATAAATTCAATTTTTCAGATACTTGCCTATGCCGGGCTTGGATATCTATATCTGCACTTATTTCCCGAATGGCTCGGCTTATCCTCAACATCGATTCATGTCTCGACAGCTCTGATAGCGCAAAACGTCGCAATATTTTTAGGCATACCGCTTCTCCTTGGTTTTGCCAGTAGGTTCATCGGCGAAAGGCGCAAAGGAAGTATCTGGTATGAAGATGTATTTCTGAAAAAAGTAAGTCCGTTTGCCCTTTATGGACTTTTGTTTACAATAGTTGTGCTCTTCACATTCCAAGGAAATGCCATTACCGGACACCCAGTAATTGTGGGAAAAATAGCGTTACCCCTATTATGTTATTTTGCGATCATGTGGGGGCTTGGCTTTACCCTGGGAAAAGCCTACAAACTATCCTATGAAAATACCGTGACATTAGCATTTACCGCTGCCGGGAATAATTTTGAACTGGCGATTGCCGTTGCCATATCGACTTTTGGCATCGCCTCGGGTCAAGCCTTGGCAGGCACTGTGGGTCCTCTGATAGAAGTACCTGTCTTGGTGGCCTTGGTCTACGCGGCACTTTACCTAAGACCTAAATACAATAAAAAGCTTTTATCCCGCGAGAATGCAGCTTCCTAGGGCTGCCTCATTCTATCTACGTTTGTCAAATAATAAATAAGGAGTATAAGAACATGGCACCACAACCTGATAATCACGAAGCAGATACCCGATTGACAATCCTGTTCGCCTGTATCCATAATTCCGGAAGGTCGGTTGCGGCCAAAGTGATCGCGGAACACTTAGCTCAAGGTAAAGCTGTTATTTTATCGGGAGGATCAGAACCAAAAAGTTCCATCAACCAAAATATTGCCGAAGCTCTGGCAAAGAGAGGACTGTCGACTGAAAAGCAATACCCGAAAGCACTTACCACAGAGGCGGTGCAGGAATCAGACGTCGTCGTCACTATGGGCTGCGGTGAAACTTGCCCGATATTTCCCGGTAAAAAATATTTGGATTGGCAAATAGAAGATCCGGCCGGCAAAGACCAGGCAGTGGCTGAAAAAGTCGTGGATGAGATTTGGAATAAAGTATCGGACCTGCTAAAAGAGTTGAATATCAACGGGTAAAAACACCCAGAGCGCCGGTTGGCTAAGTACCGGAGAGCTATAAATCCGGAGTTTTCGGCAGCAAAACCGACAAAATAGCAAAGAGATGTCGAAACATTTTGCAACTATCCGAGAAAAGATAAAAATACCTGTCCGGGTCGGCCCTGTATCTGCGATAAAACTTATCTGCCACATACTCCTGCTGTAAGCTATAGAGATGGCCAATCTTCAAAAAAGCAACGAAGCGGACATGTTTGCCACAAAAGAAAGTTACACCGACGAAAGCAACCAGATACCGGGAAACATCGGAGGTCATCTGTCTCCGGAGTCAGATATTTGTCTGGAAGCCGCCAAAAGACGCACCTTTGCCATCATCAGCCACCCCGATGCCGGGAAAACCACCCTGACGGAAAAATTCTTACTTTATTCCGGACAAGTCGCAGAAGCGGGGGCGGTAAAAGCACGCGCCGGAAGGCGCCATACTACATCTGATTGGATGGACTTGGAACAACAAAGAGGTATCTCCGTTACCTCCACCGTACTCCAGTTTCAATATCGCTCTCACGTGATCAATCTCCTGGATACACCGGGGCACAGAGATTTCTCCGAAGACACTTACAGGGTCCTTTCAGCCGTTGATGCAGCCGTCATGGTTTTGGACGTCGCTAAAGGTATCGAGGCTCAAACATTGAAGCTCTTTGAAGTCTGTGCCGCCGGAAAAATTCCGATCTTGACTTTCATCAATAAATACGACAGGCCCGGAAAAGAAATGTTGGAATTATTGGATGAGATCGAAAAGCAAATAGGCCTGAAACCTACCCCGATCACCTGGCCCGTAGGGATATCCGGGGATTTCAAAGGGGTAATCGACAGAAGGAACGATCTCTATATAAAATATACGAAATCCGCGAGAGGTTCCAAAGAAGCGTTGGAGGAAAGGTCTACTCTCTCGGAAGCCGACGGCCTTGACCGTCTTCTCTTGGAAAAGACAAAGGATGAATTGGCTCTACTTGACGCGGTAGGGGCGACATTTGATCCCAAAAGCTTTTTGGCAGGCCAAAGCACTCCTTTATTCGTAGGATCTGCTTTGACTAATTTCGGGGTAGCGCATATCCTGGATGCCATCATAGACTTGGCTCCTCCCCCGGTACCGAGACGCGATTCCTCGGAGGCCATCAGGCTGTTATCCGACCCTTTCTCGGGATTTGTTTTCAAAATACAGGCCAACATGAATCCTTCTCATCGAGACCATATAGCATTCGTGCGCGTCTGCTCCGGACGTTTTGAACGCGGCATGACACTGATGCATCACCAGAGTCAAAAGTCATTTACCACAAAATATGCTACTTCTGTTTTCGGCAACAGCAGAGATACCATCGATATCGCTTACCCGGGAGATGTTATAGGGCTGGTAAATGCCGGAGGACTTGCGATAGGAGACAGCCTCTATCAGGATAAACCTGTGGTTTATCCTGATATTCCAAGCTTTACACCGGAATTGTTTTCCCGCGTCTACAACAAAGACACCGCCAAATATAAACAATTCAACCGGGGTTTGGAACAGATGGCACGAGAAGGGGTCATCCAGCTGTATCACGATTTGGAACCGGTTCCCAACCCATTGATCGCCGCCGTCGGTCAAATGCAATTCGAAGTCTTTACCTATAGGCTGCTCAATGAATTCAAAGCTCCGGTTGAAGTCATCCCTACCAAATATCGGCTCCTGAGAAAAAGCAACGCTGACTCCGTTAACATTTTAAAAAATGTCAATGGAGTGAAAATAGTAAAAGACAAAAATAACAATATACTTGTACTGTTTGAAAGTCAATATTGGTTGTCCTATGTCTCCAAAGAACATCCCAACCTTTTATTGGAGCCTACTTTTGCCCAGAATTGATCCTGTTCCTGAGAAAAACAGATCCATACATTTTCCTGCCGCCGCAATATAAGATCAGTGAAAAACTATTCCCCTACAAGTTGCTTTGCACATTGTCGGGCCGCTCCAAGTAAAGCTTTTGTATCAGTCCCAACTGCCGTAACGTGACCAAGTTTTCGGCCAAATACAGGCTCTTTTGCGTACATGTGGACCGAGATTGCAGGAAAATCCGACAACAGCGCAATCCTTGCCATAGGATCTGCGAGGCTCTTTGATCCCAGAATATTGACCATGGCGGCGGAAGGAACTTTCATCTCGACAGAGCCGAGGGGCCAATCCAGAACAGCGCGTAAATGGTTCTGAAATTGCGATGTATAGGAAGCCTCTATAGTGGCGTGTCCCGAATTGTGTGGCCTGAGAGCCAATTCATTGATGATCAGTTTCCCCTCTGTCGTAATAAACATCTCAATTGCGATCAATCCGATTACTCGGACATGGCGGGCTATTTCCGCGGCCAAACTTTTTGCATCAGCGGCCAGTGTCTCAGAAATATCGGCTGGCATAAATAATTCATTGCAGATTCCGTTTTGCTGGATCGTTTCGATCGGAGTGTATGTAAGGAATTGTCCGTTTTGCCTTCTGACACCCAAAATTGCTATTTCTTTGGCGATGTCTACATGCTCTTCGATGATGAATCTGTTTTTGCTGTTGGCTGTCAGAAAATTTTCCGTTTCTTCAGGCATCACTTTTTGATCTTGGTCATTGCGGTCGAGATGGCCTTCATCTGATTGACCGTGACGGACTTTCATATTGTCAAAAAACTCTGTCGCTACTTCCCGGTTTGTAATCACCCACACACCGCGTCCGTCATAACCACCCGAACGTGATTTTGCTACCACCGGCCAGGAAAACTTATCTGCAAAAGAATTTATCGCATTGATGTCGTCTTCTCCCATACAAGTAAAAGCCGGGACGGGAAAACCTGCTTCTTGCAATTTCACTCTGGCATACAGTTTGTCTTGAGAATACATAAAGGCTGCCGAACCGGGACGAACCTTGATCGAGTTTTCTTCCAGAAAATGAATTGCTTTATAGGGCACCAATTCGTGATCGAAAGTCACCACATCACAATTCTTAGCAAATTCGAGGAGCAAATTGACGTCCTGATAGTCACCGAATACAGCTTTTGCTCCTGCCAAAACCGCCGGATCACTCGGAGATTTGGCCAGCACCGACAACTCTATCCCCAAATCAACGGCGGCTTGATGCGTCATTCGGGCGAGCTGCCCGGCTCCAACCATCCCGACTCTGACCGGTTTATTCATCAATGCAGTCCACCTTCTTCCAATATTTATGCTTATATAAATAGTATCTATGACACAAACAATACAGCCGCAGGATTTAGCCGAAGTGCAGATAGTAATGGGAAGTTCATCGGACTTTGATACCATGAAAGTAGCCGCGGATATTCTAGCCGAATTCAACATATCCTATGACGTACATGTACTCTCTGCCCACAGAACCCCCGTCAAGATGCTCGAATTCGGTAGAAGCGCTTCGGGAAGGGGAGCAAAAGTTATCATAGCCGGGGCCGGAGGATCTGCCCATCTGCCGGGCATGCTGGCCTCTGTCACCACCATCCCGGTTATCGGGGTTCCGGTGGCGCTGAAAAATTTATCCGGGCTTGATTCCCTGCTCTCGATAGTACAAATGCCGTCCGGGATTCCGGTCGCCACCGTTGCCATAGGAGGAGCCAAAAATGCCGGATTATTGGCCGCCCGCATACTTTCTCTGGCAAACGTTGACATAGCAGAAAATTTACAAAAATACCAGATCCAACTCTCTGATATGGCCGATGAACAAGATAGTTGGCTGCATAACCAAATACAAGGAATCTGATTATGACTCAATTGTCTCAGGAGACTCTGTTTTCACATGCTGTATATGAAAGCCCGATAGGACAAATCTTTTTAGCTTCAAGCGATATTGGCTTATCTCAAGTGGCCTTCGAAGAGAGCTATCTTGTCTCACACCAGCCTTATTTAGCGCCGGAAAACCAAACAAGTACCATCCAAAAGTATCACTTGGATACCGCTCGCTTTGAACTGGATGAATATTTCACCGGAAAAAGAAAACTGTTTGAGGTAGCACTTGATGTCAGGATCAACGGAAACTTTTACCGGGAAATACTGGGGAAATTGCGTGAAGTTTCCTATGGGACAACTTTGTCATACAAAACATTGGCCTCTCTTTCATCGCGCCCGCAAGCCATACGGGCGACAGGAAGCGCTTGTTCCAACAATCCCCTGCCGATATTTATCGGATGTCACAGAGTATTGAATGCCGACGGTAAACCGGGCCGCTACTTGGGCGGGACAGCAAGAAAAAAATATCTGATTGATTTGGAAGCAGGCTACATCTAAACCGCAATCGCCTTATCTACTCAGAGCTCCCCCCATATAGAGCGGTGCATCGTTTTTACAACAAACTATCTGCCGCTCAAACCGTCGGTAAAAATATGATTTTTACACGTTAGAAATGGCTTTTGCCGCTTTACGCGCCGCTGCAACAGTCATGTCAAGATCGCTTGTCGTATGAGACATGGATACGAACCAAGTCTCATAAGGACTTGGTGCCAGGTAGATACCACTTTTAAGCATCTCATAGAAAAATTCAGGATAGAGGTTCAACTCTGCCGATGCCTTTGCCCCTTCGTAATTTTCCACATTATCTACACCTAAGAAAATACTGAGTAAAGTCTTATACCGGGCAACCTTGGCCTTTATCCCGACGTCGGCAAATACTTCTTCCAAGCCATGAGCCAGGTAAGCTGTTTTGGTTTCAAGCTCTTGATAAGAAGCTTCTGTCAACACATCGAGAACTTTGTTACCGGCCGCCGTTGCCACCGGATTACCGGATAAAGTACCTGCTTGATAGACGTTGCCCACCGGTGCCAACCGATCCATAATTTCTCCGGATCCGCCCACTGCCGCAAGCGGCAGTCCCCCGCCGACGACTTTTCCAAAACACCAGATATCAGGCCTTACATCAAATACTTGGCTTGCCGCCCCGTATATCAGTCTAAATCCCGTAATGACTTCATCAAAAATCAACAATGCCCCGGATTTGCTGCAGGCCGCCCTCAGCTCGGATAGGAATCCCGGAGCCGGGGGGACGAGGCCCATATTGGCCGCTACCGGTTCGACTATCACGCAAGCTATGCTCTCATCTATCTGAGGAACCTCATTATAGGCCAGCACAATTGTATCCGATACGGCGCCGACGGTAACACCTTCAGAATCTGGTAAAGATAAGGTAGCCAAACCGGAACCTGCTCCGGCCAGCAAAGCATCACTGTGGCCGTGATAGCAGCCGTCGAATTTGATTATTTTGGAACGCTTGGTAAAGGCACGGGCCAACCTGACGGCCGTCATCACCGCTTCCGTACCGGAAGAGACGAAACGGATTTTCTCACAACCAGGCACACGTCCTATAATTTTTTCGGCCAGCTCCACTTCACCGACCGTAGGGGCAGCAAAACTCGTACCCGCTTTGACGGCCTCGATAACAGCTTTTTCCACTTCGCCGTTGGCATGGCCCAAAATACTGGCTCCGAATGACTGTACGTAGTCGATATATTTATTGTCGTCTGCGTCAATGATGTAGGCGCCTTTGGCCGAGTTGATAAATATCGGGTATCCCCCGACATGTTTAAAAGCCCTGACCGGTGAGCTTACGCCACCCGGAATTACGTTGCACGCTTGCTCATACAGCTTCTGGGAACTGGTTGTATCCATCATATTTTACAGCCTTACTTTCTGGGAAATCTAATTACTTCTAATCTCATTTAACAATAAAATCACTGATCATCATGCAAGTACCCGGCTGCTTCCTTGGCAAAATAAGTTATGATACAGTCTGCTCCCGCCCTTTTGATAACGGTCAATGCCTCCAATACGGCAGAGCGCCTGTCAATGACGTTATTTTCTGCGGCCATGCAGATCATCGAGTACTCGCCACTCACTTGGTAAGCGGCGAGGGGGAAATTGAATCTCCTTTTTGCCCTGGCGATGATATCGAGACTGGTCATGGCGGGTTTGACCATTACAATATCTGCACCTTCTTGAATATCCAAAGCTATTTCTCTCAAGGATTCGTTTGCGTTGGCAATATCTTGTTGGTATGTCTTCCTGTCGCCGCCGTTTACTATTGAAACTTCCACGGCATCCCGAAAAGGTCCGTAAAATGCGGAAGCATACTTGGCACTGTAGGCCATAATCGCCGTATCTTGATATCCGGCGCTGTCCAAAGCACGGCGAATCGCTGCTACTTGACCGTCCATCATACCGGAGGGAGCTATAAAATCGATTCCCGCTTCGGCATAGGAAAGAGCCGTTTTTTCATACAGAAGAAGAGTTTCGTCATTTTTTATTACGCCGCTTTCGTCCAAAATACCGCAATGACCGTGATCTGTGTATTCGTCCAAGCATAGATCCGCCATGATTGCAATGTCGTCCCCGAATACATTTTTCAAAGATCGTATCGCAGAGGAAATAACGTTATCGCTGCTATAGGCACTGGAACCGCAATTGTCTCTGACAGACGGTATCCCAAACAGCATTATGGCCGGGATACCAAGATCAATACACGTCTTGACTTCATCTTTTACAGATTTAGAGTTCTGAACAATGACGCCGGGCATCGAGGGCACATGGGTAGGATTTGCATTGCCTTCTTTAATAAAGACGGGCATAATCAAATCGCCCGTATCCAATACCGTTTCTCTGACAAGACGCCGTATCTGGGTGTTTTGACGCAATCTTCGCATTCTCGTTGCCGGATATGTCATAACACCATACTAGCTTATCCGGAGCATCGGACTTACCCGAACAAGTCAGGGAAGTGGTATATGACCATATGAGACAGTAAAAGACAACGATGATTTTGGTAAATCCATGAGCAAGAGATGCTCTAAGATACGGGCATATATCTGCCTCCAGGTTTTCAAATATAAAATTTCCGACAAATTGCTTCCGACATTGCATGCATAGCCGGTGTTTCCGATTCAATGCAATGGTCAATACCGCAAGCTCTGAGTGCTGCTGTAGTTTCTGGTCCTATCGAGGCTGCAAGTTTTATATCTTCTTTCCCAACTTGGCGCAGGAATGAATGCACGGTCGACGGTGAAGTGAAAGTCACGATATCGGCCGATTGGATTTGAGCGATAATTTTATCTGATATTTTGTTGTCAACGGTACGATAGGCTTCCGCTACATCAACTGCCAGTCCCAACCTGCTCAACCCTTCCACCAATTTATTTTTTGCTATTGCCGAACGTGGAATTAATATTTTCCCGGTTATATTTTCATCTTCCAGTATTTTGCTAAATTCTTCCGCCAAAGCCTCTCCGGAAGATTTTCCCGGTATCAGGTCAGGAACTATTCCCCTCGATGCCAGCCTTTTCGATGTTTCCGAGCCGATGGAAGCAATCTTTATTTTATGCAGGATACGTACGTCCGGGATAAATTGAAAAAAAGCATCAACTGCATTTGAGGAGGTAAAAATAATCCAGGCATAAGAAGGCAGATCATCCAAACAAACCTTTAATTTTGCATAGAGATCTTCCGGGGGTAAAATAGCAATTGCCGGTGCACAGATGACCTTTGCACCTTTATCCCGTAAGAGATCTATCAATTCCAAAGATTGATGTCTGCTCCTGGTCACGACGACGGTTTTTCCGTAAAGAGGCTTGTCGTTGTTTGGATACTTCCTTTTCAAATTGAGCCCGGCTACTTCACCTATGACAAAAACAGCCGGAGAGGTTACCTCTGTTTTACCCAAATCACTCAATTTGACAACCTGGTTTTTTTCAAGCACGGTAGAGCTGTTTTGACATATCGCCACCTTGGTATCGCCGCTCAAGCCGGCTGCCTGCAATCTCTCGGCAATAGATTGTCTTTTGGCCACTCCCATTAAGATAACTATCGTCATCGCTGTTTGGGCGATATGCTCCAATGCAACATCATCTATTTCGTGACCTGTCAGAATCACGGTCCCGCGGGATATCCCCCTATGGGTCACCGGTATTCCCGCTAGGAGCGGTGCCGCCAAGGCTGAACTGATACCGGGAATTACTTCAAAATCTATTCCTTCTGACTCCAGCGCCAAAGCTTCTTCGCCCCCGCGCCCAAAGAGAAACGGGTCTCCTCCTTTCAGACGGACAACCCTCTTATATTTTTTCCCGTACTCAATCAACATAAGATTAATATTTTGCTGTTCGATGGTTTCGGACATATCTTTCCGGGTTTTGCCAACATTTATCAGAATCGTATTTTCGGAGCAAAAATCAAAAATCCTATCGTCTATCAACCTGTCGTATAAAATTACATCGGCAAGAGAAATTAAATTCCTTGCCCGAAGTGTTATAAGATCCGGGTCACCCAATCCTGCTCCCACCAAATAGACAGTCATTGTCCACCTTTGTCAATATATATAGATTGCCCGGAAGCAATGTTTACAGAATGTGGTGAGCTATTGTAATAGCTAATAATTTCTTGTATGTCATGAGCAAGATTTTTCCCAAGACAGATAGGATCCGTAGCAGAAAGTGATCTCTTTACTATAACTTTCTGATTCTCACTTGCCATAACAGCCTGAAGAGAAATGTTTACCGCTCCACTTTGATCATCCAAGCTTTCCGCAGTGGCATAGGCCCCAACCGGTGCGGTGCAACCCATCCCAATCTCTGCCAAGAACGAGCGCTCGGCGGATAGACATAACCCTGCCTTTTCATCATTGATCGCCCTCAAAAGGGATATGAGATCTTTGTCGTCAACATTGCATGTAATTGCTAAAGCACCTTGGCCCACCTGCGGAAGCATTTCTTGGACCGAGAACAAAGTACTGTTTTCATCTATATCTATCTTCAACCTATCCAAGGCGGCTTTTGCGGCAATGATGGCTCCGTTTTCCGGTATTTTGTTTAACCTGGTAGCGATGTTGCCCCTTAACCCTATGATCTCCAGATCGGGACGCAAAGCAAGTAATTGAACTTTGCGGCGCAAAGAACCGGTTGCCACCCGAGCCCCGACAGCCAATCCGCTGAGTTTACTTCCCAGCAAAATATCACGCGGATCTACCCTTTCCGGAACAGAAGCTAAGTAGAGTTCGTTGTTTGTAGGATCAGAGGGAAGATCTTTAGCAGAATGTACCGCACAATCGGCCTGACCGGACAATACGGCTCTTTCCACTTCTTTAACGAAGGCACCGGATGCACCGAGATCTTTTATGGCTACATCCAGCCTTTTGTCGGCAAGCGTATCTAAAGTATGTAATTCAATCTCATAATTGAAAATGGAAGAATTGGCATTTTTCAAATATGAAGTAAGCAATTGTGCCACTTTATTTGCTTGAGCAAGTGCCAGTGGACTACTACGGGTGGCTATTTTTATTTGCCGCATATATCTCTAAACACATATTATTTTTATACTCCACCCGTTAGTATAGTAGATAAAATATCAAATCTTTAGCTAAGAATCAATCATAGAAATTCATCCAGGCAAAGACCCTTTATACCATTAAGGAAATACCGTAGTACATAGCTGTAGTGCAATGCGGGTGTGTCCTAACAGAGGCTGCTTTTTACAGACCGAACAGTGTTCTGAGAGATTGAAAAAGTATTTCAGATTCGCTTGTTCCTACGGCCTTTTTGATTTGAATCGTTGGTTCATGCAGAAACTTATCCAACGTAGCGACAAAAGCTTTTCTAATTTCTTCTTGCATACTTGGATCAAGCGAAGCAAAAATCTGGTTTTTTGCTAATTCTTTATCCAAAGTGTCAAACGCCCGTAATCTGAGCAGCTTGATCAAAGGAGCTGCCTGCCGACCTCTCGCGTCTTCAAAATAACGTTCCATTTCGGCAGCTATGATTTCTTCCACATGAACAATGGCAGATCTTCTTAGGTCAAACTCTTTCTCTGCATAAAGGCGCAGGTCGTCTATATTGAATAGCTTAACATGTGCCGCGTCTTTGACCCCGGGATCTATAGCCCTGGGGACAGCGGTATCTATCAAAACCATGGGCTTGGATCTGGAAGCAATGATCTCTTCGATTATCTCCCTGGTAATCAGCACTTCATCATTGACCAAAGCGGTAAGTACAACATCAGCCTCTTTGATAGCGTCATACAGATTAGACATATCAATAACTTTTGCATCATAGATTTGGGCCAATGCCTTAGCTTTGGCCTGGCCTCGATTGGCAATGGATAAATCTGATATTGACTTATCAGCCAACGCTGAAACAATCTTTGATCCCATCTCGCCGGCACCGACTACAAGTGCATGGCTATTTTGCAAATTGCCGCCATTTTCTTGTGATGCCAGCTCGACTGCTATATGAGCCAAAGACGTAATACCTTGAGATATAGTCGTCATTGATCTGGCTTTTTTACCTGTTGCTATGGCATGTCTGAATAATAATGACAGATTTGCTCCGCAAGCCCCTGTTTTTTGTGCCATCTCCCAGGCGTGCTTTACTTGTCTCAGGATCTCTCCTTCCCCAAGTACCGGGGAATCTATACCGGATGCCACAGCGAAGAGGTGCTCCGCTGCTGCTTCTTCAAAATATACTTTCAGATGTTCACATACTTTATCGGCTTCGTCAACCGCACATCTCGAACGGAAGAAATTCTCGATAAAAGCCAGCCCGTCATGGAAGCGATTGACAAAAGCGTAGATTTCCGTCCTGAGACAGGTAGACAGCACGACTGTTTCTTGGATATACGGGCTTTGTAATATTTCTTCTGAGACTTCTGGTATTTGTGATGTCACGACAGAAATTTTTTCTATCAGCTCAATGGGTACATCACGCTCATTTATACTAACCACCACAACCGGCACATTCCTAGCCTATGGCTTTTTAATGCACTCCCGGCTAATATCTGCTAAATATCAAAAAATATTATCCGGAGAAAGATATAAAATCCGGCTTTTGGAACCGCCGGAGAGACGACTATTACCTTTCACGGATTGATCGAAAAATAAGCTTTTACGCTATTTCTTGCTTGACCTTGAGGCTTGGGTTGTTAGTCATTTGAGATTTGCTGACCGTGTCAGATAAAAAGCCGATACTTCCAGTTCCAATGATAAATCTACGTTCCTTACATAGACTTTTTTGTCGATTTTTAGCAAAATAGGGGCAAAATTGAGAATTGCCAAGATATTGGCATTCATCATTGCCGTTGCCGTTGATTCCGCCACCGACGGAGGGGTGGCTATTATACCTATCACATCGGTATAATTTTGCACGGTCTCGACCAGTTTGTCCATACTTTTTACCGTCAGATCGCCAACCTGCATCCCTATTACACTAGGACTTATATCAAATATGGCCACAACGGAAAATCCATTTGAGTTAAAACCGGGAGAATTGGTCAATGCTTTTCCCAGGTTACCGGCACCGGCAATGACAACTGACCATTCATGATCTGTACCCAATTTTTGCGAGATGGCACGATGTAATACCTCCACCTCATAGCCGCTCCCGCGTACACCCAAGGAGCCCAAAAAAGTAAAATCCCTCCTTACAGTAGCGGAATTTACCATAGCTGCATTGGCCAATTCCTCGGAAGAGATGATCTCTATCTTGTTTTCCAAACAGTTTTTCACTATTCGCAGATAAAGAGGGAGTCTGTCAACAACTTTTTTCGGAATAGATTCTGCTTTACCTATATTTTTCGGCATAAAACCATCTATCTTCGATATCCATATTCCAATTCCGTCATCTAAACTCACGGCAACATTTAGCTCACGCTAAATACTTCATCTTTTAGTATGCCATTAAAAATTGCAGATCCGGACGTAACAAAACAGCTCTTTATGCAGTGGTTCACTGCTATTGGCAAATAAATAAAATTGTGTCATCCCTCTTTGATTCACGGGTAGAACCAATCTAAAGCTTTAGGATAATCCCGTAGCCAATTCTCCCGAACGTTTGGTGGCTTTCGTCACGGCATCCAAGATACAGGAGCGAAACGCGCCATGTTCCAGAGCCGCAATTCCATACGCCGTCGTACCTCCCGGAGAAGTTACCTGTGACCTCAGAACCGTCGGATCAAGACCTGTTTCATTTAACATTTTGGCTGATCCCAAAAGGGTTTGGTATGTCAATACCTTGGCGACTTCCCTATCAAGGCCCTGAAAAACACCGGCTTCGATCAAAGCTTCCACAAACATAAATACATAGGCCGGACCTGAACCGGATAAACCCGTCACGGCATCGAGCGACTTCTCGGCAACCGTTACCACGACTCCCAAAGAGCTGAGTATATTCTCGGCCCAAATCAAATCATCATAATCTGCTCTTTTGCCCGAGGTAACGGCCGATGCTGAGGCTCCGATCATGGCCGGCGTATTCATCATGGCTCTCAATACTCTTGCATTTGGCCACAACCAAGATTCAAGCTGGGCTGTTGTTATTCCGGCGGCTATCGAGAGAATGCGTTCATACATATCACTGTGCATCGCCTGACAAAGAGCTTTTACATCATTCGGTTTAACGGCTAGGACAGCGTCTCCCCCGGGAAGAAGAACATCCGAAACATTTATACCGGGAAATTCCGCCACTAGGGCTTTACGCGATGACTCATTCTTTTCGACTATGACGCAATCTTGAACGTCTGTGAATTTGGCATTTAGGAGACCGCTTAATAAAGCTCTTCCCATCTTCCCGCCGCCTATAATTACAATACCTTTTCCCATATGAAAAAGATAATAGCTTTTTCATATGGGAAAAGGTATTTATAGGTAAAATTTTCCTGATCTGATCCAACAGGACATAATAACTGTTGATAATTGAAAAAATAATTAGCAGATTAGAATTTCAAAAATAAAATTTTACGGCTATGTCAAATCATATTACAATTAGATAACCATGCTAACACAAATCCCTATTCTCATCACATATTTTATTAATTTGCTCTTTATGATAACAAATAGTAGAATATGAGGTTAGGGTAGGTTCGATACTGTACTTATCCTAATAGAGAGGGGGTCGCTGTAAAGTCCATATCGATTAGATAGCGATGCAAATAATTCTCATAAAGGAGACAAAATGACAAAATCAAATAATATTCCTACAAAGCACCAAAACAATTTTACACCAAAATCGGCAAAACGCATTCTTGCCCATCAAGTACATATAAATAAATCGAAAAAGGTTGCCGGAATATCTCTGGTAGCGGTGCTGGGAGTTGCACTAAGTGCTTGCAGCTCTTCTCCCAGCTCATCTACTGCTACAACCGCTGCACCGAATGTCAAGTTACCGCCCCTGGTCATGGAATCAAGTCAGGAATCAAGCGTCAACCAGACCTTCAACCCGTTTGAGGCCAATTCGGCTTCCACATTACTTGGTATGAACTCATTGATCTATGAGCCACTGTGGCAATTTGACCCTGCTGATACCGCGATCAGCTACCCATGGCTGGCAACCGCAAAAAGTTGGGGTAACGGAGGCAGATCCATTACCTTTACCATTAGATCAGGCGTAACATGGAGCAACGGAACCTCGTTTACGGCAGCTGATGTTGCCTATACTTACAATTTACTGAAATCTAACGCCGCACTGAACACAAGCGGTCTTCCTCTGACGGGTGTCAGCCAATCAGGCAATAAAGTCACACTTGACTTTTCCTCTCCTCAATATCACAACCTACAGGCAATTGCCAGCGTCTACATAGTGCCGAAATCGATCTGGTCCAAGATCAGCAACCCGGCGACATATGCTGATGCAAACCCTGTTGGTACAGGACCTTTTGTCTTTAACGCCTACAATGCTTCTGGCATTACCCTCAAGGCAAACCCGCATTATTGGCAGCCCAACCACGTTCCCGAGGTTATTTTCCCGACCTATGCCTCCGGTACGGCTGCAGAAGATGCCTTACTGAACGGCAGCGCAACATGGGAAGGTAACTTCATTGTAGGAATCCAAAAGTCCTTTGGTGGCAAACCCAATCACCTGCTGTACTTCGCCCCTGTCAACACCAATGCCTTCTTCCCCAATCTCAATAAATTCCCGACCAACCAGTTGGCCGTGCGCGAGGCCATCAGCCTTGGGATCAACAGGACTCAGATCGGTCAAATTGGCGAATCTGGTCTTGAGAAGCCGGTTACAAATGCCGGAGGTCTTACCCTTCCTGCATTCAAGCAATACCTCATACCTGCTGTGAGCAGCCTAAAGGAAAATCTCACGCCAAACATCGCTGCTGCCAGAAAAGTACTTGAAAATGCCGGGTGGCATCTGCAGAACGGTATCTTCTACAGCAGTAGCGGACAAGAACTTACTCTGCAGATATCTGATCCGTCCAACTACTCAGACTACTACGCAGACGACGGACTGGCCGTCAAGGAGCTCAAGGCAGTAGGGTTCAATGCACAACTTGTCGGAGACTCAGACAACGGTTGGAATGCAGATATTGCCGACGGTAACTTCGAGCTTACTCAGCACTGGTCAGTTACCTCCGTTGACCCGTATAACCTATACGACAACTGGTTGGGGTCCACAATATCGTCTTCCACCGGTAACTTTGAAAGGTTGAATAATGCTTCAGTGGACCAGATGCTAAATACCGTTGCCGCATCCTCAAGTACTGCGGCAGAGGCCAAGGCTCTTGTCCCGCTCGAGAAGTTCGTGGCCACCGACTACCCCGTCATCCCGACAGTGTACGGTGCCGCATTCATGGAAGCCAACAGCACGAATTACACTAACTGGCCGAGTGAGACCAACACTTATGAATCAGGTTCTCCGAATGCGCCAACCAACGAGGTTGTTATTTTGCATCTGCAACCTCGTAAATAAAGGGAGAAACAAAAAAGTAGCAAGCAATTTGGCGCTAAAACGAGATAGAGCTACTTTTGGAAAATTACAATACATCCTTGTTGTCTTCTACGAGGATGTATTGTAATTTAAGATCCCGGGAGAACCTAAACCATAGTTCACTTTCCTATCAACAAGGATAGGTGTTTATCAGGTACTTGCTTACAGAACATGATTGGTGTAGTCATGTAATTTTCGTGGTTGGAGAGCCGGTAGCTGGTAAAATAAACAGGCCCCTACAATTGGGTGGACTTCGGGCTAAAGGAATATATGAGCAATATGGCTACGTCTCAAGCAACGACATAGCTCCGTCAGCCAATTATCGATCAGATACGCTGAATAATTATCACTTCAGATCAATACTGTATTTATTCAACATGCCTGAATAATCTTTTTTTGAGCAACACCCTTATATACGTAGTTCAGACGGCGCGCAGCATTTTGCCAAGTATATTTGGATGCTTTGTCTATGGCATTTATTGAAATATATCTCGCCAAAGAGTTATTAGCCAGAATTTCAGAGACAGCCGAGGCATACGCACTGCTGTCATGTCCGTCGACCAAAAATCCGTCCTTGCCCGATGTGATCAGTGTGGTCAACCCTCCTACATTGGCAGCGACTACCGGAATCGCGCATGCCATAGCCTCTAAGGCCACAAGGCCGAAGGATTCACTCTTACTGGGGACAATTACACAATCTGCGGCCCTGTAAAATGTTGCCAGGACTTCATGTTGTTGCGGAGGCAAAAATATTATATCATTACCCATACCCGCATCTTTAACAAGCGATTTTAGTTCCAAATACCATTCTTGACTACCTATACCGCTCGGTCCCCCGACGGCCAGCAATTTAGCATTTTCAATACCGTATTCTTCCAGCATTGCCAGCATACCAACGGCAACGTCTATGCCTTTTAGCGGCTGCATTCTCCCGACGAATAAGACCAAAGGATTGTCCGCAATGGGGCAATTGAGTAAATGAGGATAATTAACACGCAGATACATTTCCAAAGCAACCTTGGCGAATGTCTTTTTTCCTTTTTGGAAAAAAGCTTTTTCGACACCAGGAGCAATAATGGCTGATCTTGCCATTTCCAAACCGTAAAAGGTCAGTAAATCATTTACCTCTGCTTCGCAAGAAGCTATAACAGCATCGGAACATGCCGTTATGATAGATTCTGCTTCAATTCTTTTTTGGGACATCACAAGGTCTAAATCACCTTGTTTTTGAGCTATTTTGACTTTTTCCAAAGTATGGAAAGTCGTAATTAAAGGAATTTCCAATTGATGCTTAATCGAATGGCCGACAAGAGCCGACAACCAGTAGTTGGCATGGATGGCTGAAATTGGTTCATCATAATCATTATCGTTGTCGATAATACACTTGATCACCATATTTGTAATTTCTTCCAGGAATTCTATAAATTCAAATCTGGATAGTGGCCTCAGCGGACCTGCCTTGATATTGAAGACTCTAAATCCAGGTTCTACGGTTATGACATCTGGGGAATTGCCTGAAGTAGCTCTTGTGAATACGTCACATGTTACTCCGGACCTTGCCAAAGCTGATGCCAGCTCTCTTACATAGACATTTAGTCCACCGCCATCTCCTATACCAGGTTGGTCCAGAGGAGAAGTATGCAACGACAGCATAGCTACGTGTGTCATGAATTACATACTAACCCAAATGTTGACTTAAAGGGTCAACATCTCAGACATACTATCTAAAATATAGATCTCAAGACCTCAAATTATACTTCTAGACATCTGTTGTTTCGGGGGCGCGGTGAGCCTTGCATTTTTTGATTGACGGGTTTTCGATGAGCAACTCCGGTTCGATCGTCCCGTGACATTGTTCGCATTGTCCGTATTCAGAAAAGTCGATTTGGCTGAGCACTTCTTCCATATGAACCAGCTTTTCTTCAAGTTGGTTTAAAAGGAAAAACAATTTATCACCCGTCTGTGATTCCGACATTGCCGAAACCGAATCTCCTTTTCCGTTGTGAAAATCGACGATATCAGAAATTGCATCTGATTCTTCACCATGAATTGCATTTGTCTCTGATTCATCCGTTGCGATCATAGCAATATCCACATCAAGCTCTTTGTCTGTCATAGTATTGTCCATTATATAAAACCGATTTTCCCGCTAAAAAGTATTCGGCTAAATATTTCCTCACCAAGAGAAAGCAGAGTAGCCCTGCCTGGTATTTTAGTAAAATAAAAAATTTTGTTCTCTGGCAAAACAAATCTGTTTACTTTTTTGACATTGGCATTATCGCTATATGAGCTACAAGTGTATATACTCATTGAATTACTGACACAATTGAACAGATCAATTAACTGATTTCTTTATAAAAAAGAGCTATTTAGCGCTTATTGTCGTGAAGCTATCAGTATTTTGTTCCAATTATCCTTAGGTAAAGGATGCATGGCTTATGCCAGAGGTAAATAATCCGAGTAATATTGCAGTTTAATTGCGGTAAATTATAATGCCCTTTAGGAATTTACCTAACGACGTTGCGTCTCCGCCAAAGGCAGATTCTTGCCGAATCGGGTAATGGCAACAAGAGCCGACAACAGGCACTGATACAAGGCATCCCTGCCTTACAATTTTTGATTTAAGCACACAGAAAACGGTTCCGCCGACAGCAAAATATACGTATATGCATGTATATTCGCTATCTGATAAGGACAGCCCTCCGCATTAAAAACAGCAAGGCCCTGTGTCTGCTAAAAGCTAAAGTTTGGAGGACAGTTCTTTAATGTCGGAATCTACCATCATCTCCACCAGATCCACAAAAGCCACTTCCGGTTTCCAACCCAACTTCGAAGCTGCTTTCTTTGGATCGCCAATCAATAAATCGACTTCTGCCGGCCTAAAAAACTGCTCATCAACAACAACATAATTTTCGTAATTCAGTCCAGCTCTGGCGAAGGCTATTTCACAAAACTCCCTGACTGAATGTGTCTCCCCTGTGGCAATCACATAATCTTCCGGTGTATCTTGATTCAGCATCAGCCACATTGCTTTAACATAATCGCCGGCAAATCCCCAGTCCCTCTTGGCATCCAGATTGCCCAATCGCAATTCTTTGGCTAAACCAAACTTAATTCTGGCGACTTGATGGGATATTTTTCTCGTAACGAATTCCAGGCCTCTTCTCGGGCTTTCGTGATTAAAAAGAATTCCGGAGCATGTTCTCATGCCAAAGCTCTCACGATAATTTATCGTAATCCAATGCCCATATACTTTGGCAACGCCATAAGGGCTGCGCGGATGAAAGGGTGTCATCTCGTTTTGAGGGACCTCTCTCACTTTGCCAAACATCTCTGAAGAGCTGGCTTGATAAAAACGGATCTCAGGATTGACGATCCTAATCGCATCCAAGATTCTGGTTACACCAAGCCCTGTTACTTCTCCGGTAAACTCGGGTTGATTCCACGAAGTGGTGACGAACGACTGGGCAGCCAGGTTATATATTTCCGTAGGGTTAAAAGCCTTGATTGTCTCCACCAAAGATGCTACATCCAGAAGATCACCGGGAACAATTTTTATCTTGTCGATAACGGAGAAAAGTCTCTCGAGATTCAAACTCGAAGTTCTTCTCGCCATTCCCGCTACTTCATAACCGTTTTGCAATAGCAGTTCTGCCAAGTAAGAACCGTCTTGTCCTGTAATTCCGGTAATCAGTGCTCGTTTAGGCATTGTCATACCTAGAAGGTTAATTCTTTAAACGGGCCGGAAAACAAAAAATCAATAAAATCTTTTTCCTGAGAATAAATATTGCCATCTGTCACCGTTTTGCAATCTCTTGTCCTGAGAATCTGCCAAAAGGATCTTTTCCCAGGCGATGAAGCCGCTCTTAGATCTGTTTGGACGAACCGATAACAAAAACTCCTCGAGATCCGGATCACATCAAGCTAATATACAGCATGACATTTCCAAAACAGGATTTCATCATCGGCATCTCTCCTGCCAAAAATTGATGAGTGGATGAATTCCTCGGATTGGATAGAACAGAAGATGGCCTTTGGCAATAAGTACTATCAGCAGCAAGGCGAAAGAAAATAAACTTTTGCTTTTACCGTATCTTGGTGGTAGCATAAATTTATACAAATAAAATCTTGAATAAAACAAAATTTAGCTAAAATCAATTGGCCTGCTTTAACCAATTGGATCAGCAGAGTGAGCTTGGCAAGGGCAAATATAGCTGCAGTCAAAATACCTGCGTTACGATAGGAGTATAAAATGGCACAGTGGTCAGGAAACGGCTCAAGACCAAACAGCCAGCCACAGGAGGAACCCAATATAGACTTACTCCCATGGGTCGGTGCGTACAATCTAAAAGACGCGCTCCTCAGTAGTCCGGATAAAATCCAAATAGACGCCGGAGAGGAAAGCTCCGAAGCTAACGTTGAAGCTGTTGTGACCGCCAAGCAAGCAGAGGATGCTTTAGCACAAGCCGAACGAGATCAGACCCCTCACACAACATCGTCTGCGGTGCATCAAAACTTAACGGAAGAAACCGTTGCAAAGTCCGCTGATCATATTGCCAAACAGGATTACGACGATCAGCAGGCCGACCCCAACCCGTCTCCGGCATCGGAAAATTTGGGGGAAGATTTGACTTCGCTCGAAACCGGTACCGAAGTTTTAGAGCCGTCCCTTTTGTCCGCTGCCACAGACAATTTAGATGACTACGGCCAAACACACCCCGGCAATGAAAGCTCAAAAGGGCGTGACCTGGACTTGGAAGCAGAAAAGCAACGCCTGGGGCTTCTTTCCCAACAATCGGATATCATTATAGAAAATATATCTCCTTGTCGACAAAACGGAAAATTTTTACCAAAATTTCAAGTGGGAGACCCTGTAAAAGTTACAGCCGATATCTTTACCTATGGGTCAAATACAATAAGAGCTAAACTGCGTTGGCATTACGTCCATGGCGGACGCTGGGAAGAGACCCTGATGGTCAATGACGGCAATGACCTTTTCTCAGCGGAAATATTACTGGAAGCACCGGGGAAATACGACATTGAGATTCAGGCAAGTACGGACGAACTGGCCAATTGGCAACAGACAGTCAAGGCTAAAATAGCCGCCGGCATTTTTGATCAAAACGATATTGCCGTCGGAGAACGTCTTTTGAAGCGCGATGTCATAGAATGGCTTGAAAAAGAAGTTGAAAGACAAATCCCATTGATGGATGACAACCGTTTGCCCGAAGCGCAGCATGACCTGGACGAGTTGAAAGCAATCAACAGAACCCTCAGAAGAGCAACAGATTTGCCAACCGTGGCATCGGCCGTAAGTGCGCTGGACAAAACGGTCGATATCCTCAATGAAAGGCCGATCTTATATTCCTCTGCAAAAGTGCCGCAGACTGCTTCTACGGCCGTCTACGCCCAGCGGTCGCTCTGTCGTTTTTCCGCATGGTATGAATGCTTCCCGCGTTCTGCAAGCGAGACACCGGGCAAAGCCGGAACAATCAGAGACGTGATCAAAAGACTCGACTATATATCGGATATGGGCTTTGATGTTTTATACCTTCCGCCCATACACCCCATAGGCATCACCAACAGAAAAGGAAAGAACAATTCCCTGACAGCCATCGAAGGAGACGTGGGAAGTCCTTGGGCAATAGGCTCAAAAGACGGCGGCCACGAGGCTATTGCCCGAGAGCTGGGGACATTGGAAGACTTCCACCAGCTAGTTATGGAAGCAGAAAAGCGCGGCATAGAAATAGCGCTTGATATTGCCTTTCAATGTTCCCCCGATCACCCTTGGGTGAAAAACCATCCAAATTGGTTCAGTCATCGTCCGGACGGGACAATTATGTGTGCCGAGAATCCGCCCAAGCGCTATGAGGACGTATACCCTATCAACTTTGATACAGATGACAAAGAAGGGCTTTGGCTTGCCCTCTACGATGTGATAAACACATGGCGAAGCAGAGGCGTCCGGATCTTCAGAGTTGATAATCCCCATACAAAACCGTTTGACTTTTGGGAATGGCTCCTGGCAAAAGTTCACGGGGATGACCCGGGTGTTATATTCTTAGCCGAAGCGTTCACCAGACCAAAAGTTATGCATTATTTGGCAAAAATAGGATTTGACCAGTCCTATACCTATTATACCTGGCGAGACACCAAAGAGGAAATAATCGATTACTTCAATGAATTGGCCCATGGGCCCGGCAAGAGTTATTTTTGTCCGAATATCTGGCCCAATACGCCGGACATATTGGCAAAAAGTTTACAGCACGGAGGCAGAGCATCGTTTATTATTCGCTTGGTTTTGGCCGGCGGACTGTCACCCAATTATGGTATCTATGGACCCGTATTTGAACTTCTTTACGACCAGCCGGTACACGGAGACAGTGAAGAGTACAGAAATTCAGAAAAATATGAGGTAAAGTGGTACAAACTTACCCAAGAAAGTTCAATCGCCCCGGTGATCAAAGCTTTGAATACAGCCCGTAAGAATAATCCGGCGTTGCAAAATATGGATTCCCTCCGTTTCCATAAAGCAGATAACGCCAACATCATTTGCTGGACAAAAACCGATGCCGAACGCCAAAACATGATAGTAGGTGTCGTGAACATTGACCCGTCTTGGACGCAGTCAAGTTTTGTCGACTTAGATCTATCCGAACTTGGCATTTTGGCCGATGAAAAATATACGGTCCGTGATCTGTTGGACGATTGTGTGTATGAATGGAAGGGCGGACACAACTTTGTCCTTCTTGACCCGAGTGTCCGTTCTGCTCATCTATTTGAAGTCATTCTCAACAGATAGCCTGTCTATGTCAGATAATATTTATCCAAAGTGACAGATAATCGTAAAATAACAAAACAAACGGATGACTTTTCCTGGTATAAAGATGCGATTATCTACGAAATCCATGTTAAAGCCTATTCCGATTCCGATGCCGACGGACGCGGTGACCTGATAGGGCTGACATCCAAGCTTGAATATCTGAAAGATCTTGGCGTAACAGCCATATGGTTGTTGCCTTTCTATAAGTCACCGCTGAAAGATGACGGCTATGATATTGCCGAATATACTTCAGTCCACGAAGATTACGGCACTATCAACGACTTTAAGGCGTTGATAGAAAAGGCTCATAGGCTTGGGCTGAAGGTTATTACCGAACTCGTGCTGAACCATACATCCGATCAACATCCATGGTTTGAAAGATCGAGAACAGCCACCAAAGGGAGCTACTGGCATAATTTTTATATGTGGAGCGACCGACCGGATAAATATCTGGAGGCGCGCATTATATTTAAAGACTTTGAGCGATCCAATTGGACTTTTGATCCTATAGCCGGGCAGTATTATTGGCATAGATTCTATTCGCACCAACCTGACCTCAATTTTGACCATCCCCCGGTCAAAAGAAGAATTATGCGCATCGTAGATTTTTGGCTCAATATTGGTGTCGATGGCCTAAGGCTTGATGCCGTACCTTATCTTTATGCGAGGAATGGAACAGACTGCGAAAATCTTCCCGAGACACACCTATTTTTAAAAGAGCTGAGACACCATATCGATAGCAGATTCAAAAATAAGATGTTGTTGGCAGAGGCTAACCAGTGGCCGGAAGATGCCCGTCTTTATTTTGGTGAAGATGATGAATGCCATATGGCTTTTCATTTTCCTTTGATGCCCAGGTTATTTATGGCCTTACAGATGGAAGACCGCTTCCCTCTTGTGGATATTCTGCAGCAAACTCCCTCAATTCCGGAAAATTGCCAGTGGGCTCTTTTCCTGAGAAACCATGATGAGCTGACCCTTGAAATGGTAACAGATGAAGAACGCGATTACATGTACAGGTCTTTTGCCAAAGACGAACGGTCTAGGATCAACCTGGGAATACGCAGAAGGTTGGCTCCGCTTCTTGGTTATCATCGACAAAAAATTGAACTGATGAATGCCCTTCTGCTCTCCTTGCCGGGAACTCCTGTACTTTATTACGGAGATGAAATCGGTATGGGCGACAATATCTTCCTTGGTGACAGGAATGGCGTACGCACACCAATGCAGTGGAACGGTGATAGAAATGCCGGTTTCTCGCGAGCCAACCCGCAAAGCCTATACTCCCCCGTGGTTATTGACCCTGAGTGCCACTATGAATCTGTCAATGTGGAGGCTCAGTTATACAATCCTGATTCTCTCTTGCGATTCATCAAACAACTCATCACACTACGAAAGCGCTATCCCATTTTCGGGCGGGGTGACCTGAGTATAGTGCATTCGGATAACCCATCCATTTTATCATTTATCAGGTACCGGCAAGAGATAGACCCGGTTCAAGATCAAGGATCTCGTAGCAACGATAATTCTGTTGCCAAAGAAGCTCTTATTGAGGCATGGGGCAACTCATCGGTAAAAACTCATCCTCTCGCCGACGGACCGCTTTCAAAAATACTTGATGCGGGCAAAAATTCCGGTAAAGAAGGTTCTGTGTTGGTCATAGCCAACCTGTCACGCTACGCTCAATCGGTACGCCTTGAACTTGGTTCATGGGACGGTTTTACCCCTAAAGAGATGTTTGGCAACTCAGTATTTCCCGTCATAACAGACGGTGACTATGAAATCACCATGGGGCCGTACAGTTTTTACTGGCTCCTACTTGACAACAACGACAGAAATGACAGGACAAATATAAGATATCGGGAAATTCACTTTCCGGCCAATTGGCACCGCCTATTCGAGCAGCCTTTGGTAGCCAAACTTGAAACTATGTTGCCTGATTTATTGATTTCAAAAAGGTGGTTTCCCAGTAAAGATCGAAGAATCGAACAGGTGAAAGTAAGAGACCATTTTTTGCTTGACCCAAAATTTTCGAACATTATGATGATCGTCATCGATGTCGATTACTATACCGACGAACAAGAGTCTTTTATCTTAGCCCTCAGCCATCTTGATAAGGAGAAGGCTGATGTCTTTGAAAAAAGCTATCCTGAAGCCATCTACTTTACCAACGATAATCCTGGAGAGCAGCGAGAAGCAATAGTAGATGCTTATTACACAGATGCTTTCGGAGATATTCTGCTGAAAAAAACACTGAGTAAACGCAGGATAAACCCCAAAAAAACTTCTTATGTACAATGCAATTTGACTTCCGCAGACAGAGATATTTACGAAGGACTTATCGAAGAAGATAAAATCTCCGGAAAAGTAATATCTCTTGACCAAACCAATACATCCGTTGTCTTGGGATCAAAGGACGACAACAAGGCAGTCCTAAAGATCTATCGTAAGATCGAAAAAGGTATCAACCCGGAACTTGAAGTCGGCCTTTATCTATCCAATATCATCGACGGGAAAAGAAATGCCGTCCCCGCTGACAACGGAAAGAATCAGAACGGGAAACCGAACCGTTGGCCGCAAGACAGCCGGGAGATAGCTACGGGATCTGACCAAGAACGATTGAGCGGTGAGGGATCAGCACTCAGGCAGCCATCAATTCCCGTGGCACAGCTCAAAGGGTGGTTTTCCGTTGCCAGTAGCTCCAATTCACAATTTTTGCTTGGCACGCTGCACCGCTTTATAGCAAACGAAGGAGATGCTTGGTCAACGACCATCAGATCGGTAGGGGTCTACTTGGAAAAGATTGTCCCAATGATCAGGGATTTCTCTGAATTAGACCCGGGATTGGGCAGTTTTGTTGACATGGCTTCCGCCGACGAATTGCCGGAAAAAGTAAACGAGGTTTACGGCAATGTATTGCCTTTGGCGCGCCTCCTGGGAACCAGATGTGCCGAGCTCCATCTGGCCTTAGCCTCCAATCCTAAAGATGAAGCTTTTACCATGGAACCAGTGACACAGTTGACACAAAGGTCCCTTTATCAATCGATGAGAACCGGTGCCAGACGAACCGTCAGCCAATTGAGAAGACAATTGCGCAATTTGGATGAAGACCTGAAACCGCTTGCCGCAAGTGTGACTTCCGCCGAAGATGACATCCTCGCTCAGCTGCTTAAAGTTGTTTCCGTACGTTCTGGATTCAGGTTAAGAACTCATGGCGATCTACACCTGGGCCAAGTCCTCTTCACCGGTAATGATTACACATTTATCGACTTTGAAGGAGAGCCGGCCAGATCAATCACGGAGCGGAGGATGAAAAGATCACCGCTTTCCGATGTGGCGGGCATGTTGCGCTCATATCATTATGCCAGCCATGTAGGCATTTATCAACTGCAGGAAAGGGGAGCTTTCGACGAGAGCATCGGTCTTCGCCAATATCAATACCTAGCTGACCTCTTCTCACATTGGTCCGGAGTTTCTTTTTTCTCAGGATACCTGTCGACCATAAGGAATTCAAGGCTGCTACCAAATTCCAATGAAGAAATCGATAATTCCCTATCGGCACATCTGATAGACAAAGCCCTATACGAAGTCCGATATGAACTTGCTCATAGACCCGCGTGGCTCTCAATTCCGCTGACAGGCGTTATGTCTACGCTTGCCAGACTCAAACAGGAGACACCGAATTGACAGATGTTGTCTGTGATGTTTCTTTGCCGTTTTAGACTCTCTTCACGAAGGCAATTTCCAGCAAATAAGCTAAAATCTGAAAATCAGTTGGATGAATTTCTTATTTATGGGTTAATAACGGTATTCATGTACTTTGGCAAGGATATCATTATTATACGACATGTCAATTGACCCCATCCTAGTAAATAAGCTATGCAAGCTGACAAGACTGCAGACAAGCTACAAAGACCAGCAAGGCCGAATTGTAAATGTCAAAAAGCAGACACTGATCGGAGTTTTGGAAGCACTTCTCGGACGGAGCATTGAAGCAGATCAAGATGTAGTTCAAATACTCTCAGAGCTCCAAGTTGCCGGAGCTGTTTTGCCGAGAGTTGTCATTGCCTGGAACGGTGTCCTAAAAGTGCCTCTCGACGGCAATCACGGCGATTATGAAAAATTAATCAAAAAAATCAAATCTGATTTTTTTGGCATTACGCCGGAAAATGAAACTGTCGTATACACAAGATGTGATCTTTCATATGAAAAAGGTCTGACGTACCTGGTATCTGAACTTCCATTACCCCTGGGCTATCATACAATCTTTGACGAAACGATGGGTATTGACCTATTCATTATTGCAGCTCCCTGGAAATGTCCGGCTCCGCCTCAAAAAAGCTTTGCTATATTTGCCTCGCCGTACAGCCTGGTCGATCAAAGATTGTTTCCAAGAGGAGATCTGAGCGCCATAGAGACGTTCGGACGGTTATCGGCCGAATACGGGGCAGGTCTCATAGCTTTATTACCTATGTTTGCGGAAGCATCAAGAGGCGACGGAGCACCGCCGGGGCAATCTCCGTACTCGCCTTTGTCGCGCTCTTTTCTCAATGAAGCATATCTGGATATAGAAAGAATTCCGGAAATAGACAACATCAATATAGAAAAATATCTGCAAAAGATTCCGTCGGAAGCTGTTAATTCCTATCAGAGAGAAATACATGCAGATTTGGCGACAAGAGCCGATGAAATCGAGCCTCTGCTGCTTTCAGGGGCGAAAACCTTAATATCCGCGAATACCGATACTTTGATCAAGCAAAAAGCCGCATTTATCGAATTTTGCCGGACGAAGCATAATTTAGACAGGTATGCCCAATTCAGAGCCATCATGAGGCAATACGGAACCGATATCGGAAAATGGCCAAGCAGATTCCAAAACGGTGATTTTGATCCCAAAGATCTGGATCAAGACATTATATTGACCCATAAATATGCCCAATTCGCCACAGACAGACAGCTCCGGCAAATAGGCACCTCACTGAAATCCCATGGCGTAGGTTTTCTGTTTGATCTTCCCATAGGATGCAGCAAAGACAGTTTTGACGTTTGGGCATACAGGGATCACTTTGCGCAGACGGCGACTATCGGAGCACCGCCCGATGACTTCTTTCAAGGCGGACAAAACTGGGGGTTACCTCCTGTCCTACCGAATCATGATCGTTTAAACAGATACTTGTTTTTTAGAAATACACTTCGATCTTCTCTTGTCTATGCAGACGTACTCCGTATTGATCATATTCTGGGGTTTTCCAGATTATGGTGGGTACCAAACGGCAATCCGGCCACCGAGGGAGCCTACGTATCTTATCCGAGCGAAGAGCTGATAGCGATGGCCTGTTTGGAAGCATCCCGGTCGTCTACCCACTTGCTCGGGGAAGATTTGGGAACGGTAGAAACAGACTTCAGACGGCAACTAAACACTCACGGCATTTCACAAATGCGTGTTTCTGTATTTGAATTTCAGGATAGGTTTTCAAATTCCGTCTCGATTGTCGCAGGAGAACCCATCAAAGATGAGAACGAACCGGGCGAAGTTGCTTTTGTCCAACAACCCACCGATAAAAATCACTCAGGAGAAACAGAGATCCCCGGAACGAAAACTTTAAGTGCTAATCTGTATCCTATATACAATAACCAAGATAGTCGGATACCATCCAATCCCAAAGAAAAAACCGATCTCGATGAGACGGCCTTTCTCTATATTGATACTCACGATACGGCAACTTTTGCGGGATGGCTGGAGTCAGCCGATATTGATATAAGATTCAAGCTGTGCCCCGCACAAGACGGCACACAAGACCAAATCTTTGCACAAAGACAAATGCTGGTTGAAGACATGAAAGAATACTTCGGTAAATATCTCAGTGGCAGCAATACTTTGAATTTGCCTCATCACATAAGAGATACCCTCTTTAACGCCGGCCCTGACGATAATCCAATATGTACAGACAAAGAGAGTTTACTCGCCGCCGTCTTATTGGACGCAGCCACCGGACCGGTCAATTACTTGGTGGTATCACTTGAGGATCTCATCGGAGAAATTAAACCACAGAATATACCGGGAACGGGAAGAATGGAGGGCAATTTCTGTCGTTTACTTGCTATGCCACTCGACAATATCTTCCAAGATAAAAAAGTAAGATCGCTCCTGGAACTGGTAAGAAGCGGACGTGAATTTGCCGGACTCCAACCGGCCAATTATCCTGACAAATCGACGAAGGAGAAGAGTTGACAACCAAAAAACCATCCAAAGACGGCGGAGGTTTTACGCAATCTCGTATAACGAAAGAAAACTCCGACAAAAAGGAAAGTGATCTCAACCAACGGGAAAGCAAGGAATTCGCATTCCTTTCTGACTTTGACCGCTACCTGTTCAATGAAGGACGTCATTTCAAACTTTACAATCACTTAGGGGCCCATCCGGTCGATGACCATAAGACAAGGTTTGCCGTTTGGGCTCCCGCTGCACATCGGGTATCTGTCTTGCATGAAGGCAACGACTGGCAGCCGGGAGTCGACATGCTGGAAGCACAAGGCAGCTCTGGAATTTTTTCCGGAATAATCGGCAATATAGGCGCTGGCAACTATTATAAATATAAAATTGACTCGGGCTTTACCTCCAGTGAAAAAGCCGACCCTTTTGCTTTCGCAACAGAGCTGCCCCCCAAAACTGCATCTGTAGTTACCAGGCTTGACTTTGAATGGCAAGATGAAGCTTGGCTGGAGCAGAGACAGCTGCATCAGGATCTGGCCCGGCCAATTTCCATTTACGAACTGCACCTCGGATCGTTCCTGCGTCATTTTGACGGGTCATTTGCAACCTACGAAGAACTTGCCGAAAGAGTTATCAGTCATGTAGGCGGCCTTGGTTTTACTCATGTGGAGTTACTTCCTATCATGGAGCACCCCTTTTTCGGATCTTGGGGTTACCAAACAACCGGCTATTTTGCCCCTACAGCCAGATACGGCTCGCCTGAAGAATTTATGAAATTCGTTGACCGGCTTCATCAAGCCGGATTGGGCGTGATTTTGGATTTCGTACCGTCACACTTTGCCACAGATGATTTTGCACTTGCTAACTTTGACGGCACGCATCTTTATGAACATGCTGATCCGAATCGTGGTATACATCCGGATTGGGGAAGCTATGAATTCAATTACGGCCGTCACGAAGTAAGGTCTTTCCTGATATCAGCCGCTTGCTTTTGGCTGGATAAATACCATATCGACGGACTGCGGATTGATGCCGTAGCATCCATGCTTTACCTGGACTATTCGAGGGAGACCGGACAATGGCAACCAAACGTTTTTGGAGGACGCGAAGACTTGGACGCCATATCATTCCTCAAGCAAATGAACGACGAAATCTCGTCGTCGTTCCCGGGCGTTCTGACCATAGCCGAAGAATCTACTGCCTGGCCTGGAGTAACGGCCCCCACATCATCCGGCGGATTGGGATTTTCCCTCAAATGGGACATGGGCTGGATGCACGATACATTAAGGCACTTGGAAAGAGAACCGATACATCGTTGTTATCATTATAACGAACTGACATTTAGGGCATTATACGCATACAGTGAACGCTATGTCTTACCGCTGTCGCATGACGAAGTGGTTCACGGGAAAGGCTCCCTGGTTACAAAAATGCCGGGAGACGACTGGCAGCGACGAGCCAACCTGCGCCTTCTCATTGGATATCAGTATTTATTACCGGGCAAAAAACTCCTTTTTATGGGCTCGGAAATTGCCGAGTGGCAAGAGTGGCATCACGAAAGAGAACTGGAATGGGGATTGCTCAACCACCCAAACCATACTTCTATCGCTGCCTTTGTTGCCGCTGCGAACCGTTGCTATCGCGATCACGAAGCATTATTTGGCCATGACGCTGATCCGGAAGGATTCGAATGGCTGATAGCCAATGCAGACAAAGAGAGCACTCTGGCTTGGATTCGCTGGGGTCGTACCGGAGAATTTGCCGTCTGTGTGGCAAACTATACACCTGTCCCGCGGAATTGGAGTATAGGTGTTCCGTTACTTGACAATTACCGAGAGATACTGAACAGTGATGACGTGAACTACGGGGGATCTGGTGCAACAAATCCTATGACAATTGTCGCGGAAGAAAATCCTATGCACGGCAAACCGGGAAGAATTACCATCAATATTCCCCCACTTGGAATTGCGGTCTTTAGTCCGGAACAATTTATCAAGTAACAAAAGTATAAGCTGAATCCGCATCGGGATAGGGAGTATAAGCGCGCTGATAAACTTGGTCAATAGTTATTCTAAGCAGATCAAACACTAAGAAGATAACGCAGACAAAAAGAAAATTAGATCTCGCCATTACCAATTTTATGGATAAGCACTGATTTACAGATCTTTACCTTGTCTTTTGTAATCGGAAGAGTTCTTTTTCCGAAAGGATAATACCTATGAGACGGGGCGCGAGATATCCAAAATAGAAAAATTTATAGGTATTCTATATCCGGATATAAAACCGTATCAAACGGTAGATATATTGAAAAGCTGTTCCGGACTACCAAACAGCAGCCCGGGTAAGCTACCTAATTTCAGGCTAAGCGAACGTTTGCTGCCTGTAAGCCTTTTTGGCCTTCCTGCAACTCGAATTCCACAGCTTGACCTTCTTCAAGACTACGATATCCGTTCATCATAATAGCAGTATGATGGACGAATACGTCGTCTCCACCTGTCTGAGATATAAAGCCGTAGCCCTTCTCAGAATTAAACCATTTTACTGTTCCGGTCGCCATATCGGCGAGCCCCTTTCTTTAGTTGGTGCAATTACTCGAAGCAATATTTGAAAGATGAATTGTGTAAATAGAAATAGATGATTACGAATGATGATATTCAGACAAGATCGTTACTCAAAGATTAACTACAGATACCTCTCACTTACAATTAAAGCCTCACCATAGAGATTAGCATTAGCACGCTCAGTTGTCATCAAAACAAAAACTAATTTTTTATATCTTAATAATAATTTTTACAATTATTCCATAAAAGCAGATCTTTGCGTGTTTCCAGAGCACACATATTGCCAAATATATAATCTGATTTCCAAGGAATAATGGTGATAAGAGGATGTTTTCGTCTCTTGCTGACCTGATAACGTTCTCAAAACCTGACAGATTATAGGAGACGTAACTTGGGACCTGACGGAGCGTCCTCGATCTCGTAACCAAGCAGCCTGATCTGTTCACGCAACGAGTCAGCTTTGGCAAAATCATGGCTTGCCCTGGCTTTATCTCTTTCCTTGGCCAATGTTAAAATTTCTGAACTTATATAGCCGACCGAGGAGTCCCTGGATATGCCAAGCATATTAAACATTTCTATGACGAATTGAGCGAGCTTATAACCGGCCTCGACGTCATGATTATCAAGCAAACTATTAGCTTGCCGCAAAGAAACGAAAAGTAGAGCCGTTGCTGCCGAAGTGTTGAGATCATCATCCATGTGGTTCATGAAACCTTGCCGGGCTTCTTCTGCAGCCGCTTGACCATGTGGATTATTGATAAATGTTATATCCGCAGAAGCTGATATATCAGACAGCCTGCGTTCCAACGCGTAAATTCGCTTCAACGCTTTCTCAGAGTCTTCCATAAGCTCCGACGTTACCTCCAAAGGAGACCTGTATGAAGACTGCAGAACCAACAAACGATAAGCCGACGGATCGTGCTTTTCGCACATTTCTTCCAGAGAAGTGTAGTTGCCCAATGATTTACTCATCTTCTCCCCTCCTACTTCCACCAACCCGTTATGGATCCAATGTTGGGCAAAATTCATTCCCACTGCAGCTGCCTGGGCCCGCTCGTTTTCATGGTGCGGAAAACACAAATCCAGTCCCCCTCCGTGGAGGACGAAATTATCTCCCAGCAGAGAGTTGGCCATCACAACGCATTCCGTATGCCAACCGGGCCTTCCTCTACCAAAAGGGGACTCCCAACTCGGTTCATCCGGTTTAACGGCTTTCCATAAAGCAAAATCCAGGGGAGAGTGTTTGGATGTGTCGACGGCTATACGGGCGCCTGATTTAAGGTCGTCTAAGTTTTGATGCGCCAGCAGACCGTATGAGTGGACTTTGTCCACCTGCATGTATACCCCATCTTCCGTGCGATAGGCATATTTTTTCTCTTCCAGCTTTGCTATGAGTTCTATCATCTGGTCTATATAGTCTGTTGCCCGAGGCGTGTGATGAGGCTTTCTGACATTCAATAATTCCATATCGCGCCACCACTGCTCTTCGTATTCACGGGCAACTGATTTCCACGACCGATTTTCTTTATTGGCCTTATCTATAATTTTATCGTCCACATCCGTAACATTGGAGACAAAACAAACTTGGTATTTTGAATATTGCAAATAACGCCACAGAATGTCATAGACCAAGGCAAACCTGCCGTGGCCTACATGGGGAGGTCCGTAGACGGTAGCGCCGCAAACATAAATACCCACAGGTCGATCAGGTGTTTGTTCGATAGCGGCAATACCGGAGGTTGCGGTATCAAATAGATTTATCACGTCAGTACCATACACCTAAAATTGATCATGAGATAACGAATAAAAGCATACTCAGATCAGTATAGACTCATCGCCTCCCGTTATCTTTTTATACCTAAAATTTGATGACTCATTCTCCGATCCACATGCATAAAACTTTGCTCTGCTCGGGTCACAAAGAAAAACCTTAGCCGGGGTATTGAATTTTTTATAATATTTATCTCACAGACAACTCCTGCCTGCCCCTGAGAGAGATGACAAGCTCCAACAGATGGAGCCGTACTTTATAACTGAATATTTTCGAAACCAAATATCCAATATGCCAGAAAAAAGAATTTATACCTGCCAAGAAAGAAATTCTCTCGCTGATAAGTTGTAAACAGCGACATTTTTTGACCTGCATTAGGTCTCTTGGCAAGAAGATATTCTGGCTTTGCTGTCATGGTGGTTCGTAAACTCAGATCGGCTTTACAGACGATTAGTCGGTAAGAGTTCACGGCTGCCCGGGCATAATTACCAGCCGCCTTTCTTCCTCCTGGTGTAGCTGTTACGCCTAAGGGCCAGGATGATCGCTCCGACGATCAAAACTGCGATAAGACTCCAGTACGCGATACCAATCCCGCCACCAGACGTTTTAACCCACAACAGCTGAGTGAGAGAAAAGGCCAGATAGTAGCCCTCTCTCCTGCAGTTGTCGACAGAAGAACAAGAAAGCGAGGTGACCTCGGCATCACCAGAGTTGTTGAGCGCCTTGATCCCGGGTACTTCAATTGCAATTTGCCGGTTTGAACTTATCATCCGGATTTGGTAAGGCGAATCGAGTACCGCTTGTGGTCTTGACAGATTGGATTAGAACGACAATAAACTCCCCTTAGTAGCTACCCGGTTCATCTGAGCCATGGCAGACGGCATAAGTGGAACACAGGCAAGCGCTGCCACAGCGACTAAGCGAAACTGTGCTTGTCGTCTCCCTGTCGCAATTGTGGCACGGGACTTACAGAAAAGTCTGTGTAACAACATTTTCACTCCTTGCTTTATGTAGAAATTTTAGCATGTCGTAAATCTTTCTGAAAAGTAGATTGCAAATATATTGCTCAACCTGACTGTCGTTGACAAATGCCCCGTTATCAAGCAGCAGCTTTAAATCATTCCGGCAAGTTTTTATAAATCAGTTTCTAGCCTGCAAAAGATCCCGTGAATGATCTTTTGCAAAAATGATATATGTAGATAAAAAATGCAATCACTTAGAGTACCGGGTTTGCTGTTGATGGCGTTAGACACTATCACAGCTGGCTAAGAATAACTTTTTGTTCTACATCTGCCCAAATAGCCTCTTTGGCTTCCGAACTTTGGTAAGCCTTGTTTCGCAGCTGCGAACCTCTGACAGAATCTCATCACCTCAGCGTTTGACTCCATAGGTTTTATCTTCTGTTTGATCTGTAGCTTCAGACAAGATTTCAGCTAACTGTGATTTTAGTTTTCCATCTTTGAATCCAAGCATTCACAACTCATGGCTTTATGGCTTTGCTCTTGGTTTCATTTAGTAAAACTCTGCCAAGCTTTACAAAGCCGACTTGGCTATAGAATCTGAACTTATAAGAATGGACTATCGAGGCTGTCAAGGTGACGTCTGTTTCTCAAAATGTGAGATTGAGCGGTGATCAAAAGGAACGTTTACCCATAGCCAATGAAATGCTATGTCGACATAATATCTCCTTTCTATTTCTTGGATGATGCAACTCCGATGGAATAACCACAGAGAGAAGTTTCAACATCATCTTGAGATTATAAGAAGGAGAAGTAGCTGAAGATCTTATATAAGATACATGGGTCTTTTTCGGATCCTATAGATCTCCCGGCACTTCAGAGATAAATCTTGCGCTGTGGGTATCTGCTAACCACAGTCTGATAACGGATAAAGCAGAGAGATCTGGTTTTGACCATAGAAGCAGAATGTTTTGGGAACACCGCTTGAAACATCAGATGCCACAGGATCATTTTCAAGAACATCTTCTTTGCTATAAAACAATTTATTTTTGCAAAAGTGCAGATAATAGCCCATTTAGTCCAACAGTATAACCTTGAGGAGGAAATTCTATCTCTTGATACCAACAAGGGATGATCGTAGGATCGTTTCAGCTGGATACTGGCTCAGGCTCCCATAGAGCCCAATATGAAAAAGTACTGTTTCAGACAAAGTTTTTAGATAAGATATAGTCAGATATGCTGCGTTTTACCCGGCAAATTCTATCGACATATTCGAAAATATGACGTAAGGCCAATGAGCTTGGGTTGACAGATCTTAGCAAATAATTATATGAAGTCAAATGGGAATTTAGAGGAAAGCCGGATGCAACCTGAAATTAGGGTACCTGACAAAGTCAGCCTGGATAATTTAGAAAATCGCTGGGCTCGCATATGGGAAGAGAAGCAAATTTATGCTTTCGACAGATCCAAAAGCCGAGACGACATATATTCAATAGATACACCGCCTCCCACCGTATCGGGGGCATTGCATGTAGGCCACGTTTTTTCCTACACTCAAACCGATATCATAGCCAGATTTTGGCGGATGAATGGTAAAGCTATTTTCTACCCAATGGGATTTGACGATAACGGGCTTCCCACGGAGCGAAGAGCACAGCAATACTACGGCATACGCTGCGAGCCTTCGCAGTCTTATGACCCCAATTTTTCTCCGCCTAAACTAGCCGGAAAACCAGTGGATGGCACAGCAAAGACAGATAAAGACAGTAATATAACCGTTGGTTGTTCAAGACCAAATTTCGTAGCATTATGCCGTCAATTAACAGAAGAGGACGAAAAGCTTTTTTACGACCTTTTTGTAAAATTAGGGATTTCAGTCGACTGGTCTCTCCTCTATACGACGATAGGAGAGCTCGCACAAAAGACTTCTCAATATGCTTTCTTGCAATTGGCAGAAAATGGGCACGTTTATAGAAAAGAAGCGCCGACCCTATGGGATGTCGACTTTTGTTCTGCTATTGCACAAGCCGAAATAGAAGACAGGGAAATTCAAGGGGCTTATTATAAACTTGGTTTTACGTCAACAAAAGATGCCTCTAAAATTGTTATAGCCACTACCAGGCCTGAACTTTTACCCGCATGTGTCGCATTGGTCTGCGACCCTACCGACGAACGCTATAAACATCTTATCGGTACTACAGTTACGACACCTTTATTTCATGTCGAAGTCCCTGTGTTCGGCCATGAACTTGCCGATAAAGAAAAGGGAACCGGTATAGCGATGGTCTGTACATTCGGTGATACCACCGATGTCATATGGTGGAGAGAACTCAAATTGGCCACTAGGGTAATAATAGATACAAATGGACGTCTGGAAAAAATAAATTTCTCGGATCCCAATTTTGCCTCAAAAAAACCGGAGTTGGCTAATGAGAATTATTCACATCTTATAGGGCGCAGCATTAAATCTGCTCAGCGTGAAATAATTAGACTACTAGAAGACAGCAATGACCTTATGGGGGAAATTGAGCCAATAACACATGTGGTCAAATTCTATGAAAAAGGCGAGCGACCGCTGGAAATTGTTTCCTCAAACCAATGGTACGTGAAAACTCTTGACCACAGAGACTCTTTGATCGAAGCAGGCCGCAGGATGCAATGGCATCCTGACTTTATGCGTAGCCGTTTTGAAACGTGGGTGGAAGGTCTAAACAGTGACTGGAATATCTCCCGTCAGCGTTACTTCGGTGTCCCCTTCCCCGTTTGGTATAAACTCGATCATCAAGGCAACGCGATCGATTCAGAACCTATATTTGCCAAAGAAGAAGAGTTGCCGATTGACCCCTCTGCCACCCCGCCTGAAGGCTATGACGAAAGTATGCGTAATCAAAAAAATGGTTTCATAGCCGACAACGATGTAATGGATACCTGGGCTACATCATCACTTACTCCTCAGATTGCATCCCACTGGGTAGACAACAGTGAATTGTTTCAAAAAGTATTTCCAATGGATCTAAGACCACAGGCCCATGAAATTATCAGGACATGGCTATTTTCTACGGTAGTCAGGTCATTCCTGCATCACAATGATATACCTTTTAGGAATACCGCCATATCGGGCTGGATACTGGACAAAGATCATAAGAAATTGTCAAAGTCAAAAGGCAATGCGGTCGTTCCCAGCGAATATCTGGAAAATTATGGAACTGATGCAGTGAGATACTGGGCTGGATCTGCTCGCTTGGGTTCAGATACCGCATTTGACGAACAGCAAATGAAAATAGGTAGAAAACTGGCTATCAAATTACTTAATGCCGCTAAATTTATTCTTACCAGAATCAACTCATCAGATATTCAAACAATACCGCCGAATACTGGATTTTCTTACACCCCGCTGGATGAAGCAATGCATTATGCACTTGCAAATCTCATTACCGAAACGACTGCTTCTTTCCAAACATATGGATATTCCAGAGCGCTAGACCTTACGGAGAAATTTTTCTGGAGTTTTTGTGATGATTATTTAGAGCTATCGAAATTAAGAACTTATGATATTTCTAATCCATCGGAGACCATATCTGCGATAAAGACATTGGAAATTTCTCTATCTACTATTCTCAAATTATTTGCTCCGTTCCTACCTTTTGTCACCGAAGAAATATGGTCATGGTCACATTCGGATTCTATTCATACTTCTAACTGGCCTACGGCGGAAGAGGTTGCTTCCCCCGTTGCATCAAATATAGGACATACATCGAACTATCAAGATTCAGAAAAATACATCCGGCTCATCTCTCTTTGTTCAATAATCATGGAGAAAATTCGTAAAAAGAAAAGTGAAGCCAATGTATCGATAAAAACTCCTGTTGACAAAGTGATAATAACAGCCGATCACGAAACCATTAGCCTTATTTCCCTCATACAAAGTGATTTAGCCGGCGCAGGAAACGTTGCTACTTTTACATATGATGAAACAGAGTCTCAAGAAATTACTATCGAAGTGGCACTAAAACCATAGTTACATAGTTCACTTATAAGTAAAATGCCGTAGATATATAATGAAATAATTTCTATTGCTACTTTATTTATACTTTCTGCTTTGTTTCGTTCCTCCATCTCATCATTAAACTAAAGAGTCCCTGTCATCTTGATAATGACAGGGACTCTTTATCTGTTATGGATAAAGAAGATTTGCTTTCCTAGCTACTACATGGTTGACCGTTTAGGGTAAAGGAGG
>Ga0207433_10001468_pt1 | contig 50752 bp, 43 predicted proteins | sample YelNatPaOPGAMG01_FD_187559 | JGI IMG/M metagenome (GOLD analysis project Ga0207433, IMG submission 187559) | Hot spring thermophilic microbial communities from Obsidian Pool, Yellowstone National Park, USA - OP-RAMG-01 (SPAdes) (version 3) | ecosystem: Environmental > Aquatic > Thermal springs...
CACACGGGCTATACCGAAACGGCCTCATACGCCGAGACCTCCGCTGTGGGTGTGCGCGGGATCGAGTCTGGCCGTTGAAGCAGGAAGCCCTCACCCTTCAGGGTAGGGTAGTTCACATCGCTCTTCAAAACTTGAGCGAGCTACAGTAAAATAGCATTGTCCTTCTCTGATGCAGAGCGTTTAAATATCTGCAGAAAGTACTCCTAAAACGGGGAAAAGCATGCATGCACGAAATTATCGCGCGGTAAAAGGGCAACCATACACACGCAGAGAATTCGTTAAAGGTTTTCCACCGCCTAAGATAAACAAGTTTACGATGGGCGACCATAAAGGTATGTACGAATACGAAGCTCGGCTCGTTACACTGGAACGTGCGCAAATTCGCCACAGTGCATTGGAGGCAGCGCGTGTTGCGGCAAACAGGGTTCTCATGGATAAACTTGTTAACGATTACCTGATGCAAGTTCATCCCTATCCACATGTAATTCTTAGAGAGAACAAGATGATTTTCGGCGCACACGCAGATAGGCTACAGCAGGGCATGCGCCGGTCTTTCGGGAGAACCATAGGCACAGCCGCGCGAGTTGAACCTGGCCAAACGATAATAACCGTAAAGGTTAAGGCGAACGGTATTGAAGCTGCAAAGGAAGCATTGAAAAGAGGAAGCGTAAAGCTTCCAGTTCCATGCCGCATTGTAGTTGATAAGATTCAAACCGAAGGACCCGCTTGCCAGGTGAACAAGAGTTGACCACGGGGAAAAAACCGTTTATACTCTGGTTTAACGATTTACGGAAAACTGATATCCCTCTTGTTGGCGGAAAAAACGCGAACTTGGGCGAAATGCTGGCTGCGGGGATTCCTGTTCCTCCAGGCTTTGCCGTAACCGCTTATGCTTATGCCTTTTTCCTTGAAGAAACAAAAATCGCTGAAAAGATACAAAAAATACTCGAAGAGAAAATAAAAGACCACAATGACCCAAAACAGTATGAGTCAGCTTCAAAGGCTGTACGCGCTTTAATTGAGTCTTCCTCGATGCCTGAGGTAGTCCAAAACGCAATAAAGGACGCTTACAAGGAACTTTGCAGAAAACTGAACCTTAAGGATGTGCTTGTTGCAGTGCGGTCAAGCGCGACTGCCGAAGACCTTCAAGACGCGTCATTTGCGGGGCAGCAAGAAACATATTTGAACGTACGGGGCATCGATGAATTGCTTGAAAAAGTGGTCAAATGTTGGTCAAGCCTTTTCACGCCAAGAGCGATTTTCTACAGAAACGAAAAAGGCTTTGCGCACGACAAGGTTTACATCAGCGTAGGCGTGCAAAAAATGGTTAATTCCAGAGCAGCAGGGGTAATGTTCACCATAAACCCTGTGACTGGAAACGTAAACGAATTGGTAATCGAAGGTAACTACGGTCTAGGCGAAACGGTTGTTTCGGGGGCCGTGAACCCTGACGATTTTGTAGTTGACAAGGAAACGTTGAAGATAAAAGAGCGACGGATTTCTCGAAAAACCTTGATGTATACACGTGACCCTGAAACTGGAAAAACCGTCAATGTAGCTGTTCCTGAAGAAAAACAGAATGAACCGTGCTTGAGCGATGAAGAAATTTTGAAGCTTTCAGAACTGGGTAAACGAATAGAGCAGCATTACGGAAAGGCCATGGACATTGAATGGGCAATCGACCAGGACTTGCCTTTCCCAGATAGTTTATTCATTGTTCAAGCTAGACCTGAAACCGTTTGGAGCGCCAAGTCGATGGAAACCTCAGCGACAGAAGAAAGAAAAATTGGAGAAACCCTCAAAGTTGTTGTAAAAGGGATTCCTGCTGGGAAAAGAGGCTACGGTGTGGGTTCAGCCAAAGTCGTATTGACGCCTGAGGCTGCCGCACGCGAGATCATGAAGGGGGACATCCTCGTAACTGACATGACAAACCCCGACTTTGTCCCCTTCATGAAAATAGCCAGCGGAGTAGTTACAGACAAAGGCGGCGTTACTTCTCATGCTGCGATAGTTAGTCGAGAATTGAACATACCCTGCATTGTTGGAACAGAGTATGCAACAAAACTGATGAAAACGGGTGAAATGTACACAATTGACTCAAGAAATGGCGTGATCTACGAGGGTTTATTGCCTGAAGCCACAAAACCGGTGACACCTACCGCTGCATCCACGAGTATGACAACCGTAGTTGCGCCTGTTCCAGTCACCGCGACCAAGATCTACATGAACCTGGGCGTGCCAGAAAAAATCGAAGAGTACAAAGACTTACCTTTTGAAGGCATCGGCTTAATGAGAGTTGAATTTATACTTGCAAGCGCGATCGGTGAGCATCCGCTTTACTTAATCGAGACCGGTCAAAGCCAAAAATTTGTGGATAAGCTAGCTGAAGGGATTGCCACCGTAGCTAGGGCAATTCAGCCACGGCCCGTCGTTGTGCGGTTCAGCGACTTCAAAACTAACGAGTACCGCGATTTGAAAGGTGGAGACAAGTACGAAATAGTTGAGGCAAATCCTATGCTTGGCTGGCGGGGATGCAGTCGCTACATAAGCCAGTGGTACCAGCAAGCTTTCCGTTTAGAATGTCAAGCGATTAAAAAATGTCGCCGAGACTGGGGGTTGAAGAACGTTTGGGTTATGCTTCCGATGGTCCGAACGGTTTGGGAAGCGAAGAAATGCTTGGAGATCATGCGCGAAGAAGGTTTAGAACGGTCGGCTGACTTTAAGGTTTGGTTCATGGCAGAAACACCATCGATAGCGATTCTTGCGGATGAATTCTCAAAGCTTGCCGATGGTTTCTCTATAGGGTCAAACGATATGACGCAGGGTGTTTTGATGATTGATAGAGATTCCGAACGCCTAGGCCAGATGGGGTACTTCGATGAAAGAGACCCAGCTGTCAAGCGAGTAATCGCACATTTGATTCGAGTAGCCCATGAAAATGGCTGTACTGTTTCCATCTGTGGTGAAGGCCCTTCAAACCTTCCGGACTTCGCAGAATTCCTTGTCAGGGCAGGGATAGACAGCATATCAGTTAACAATGATGCTGTCTTAGCTACAAAACAGCTCGTAGCCAGCATAGAGCAAAAAATAATTCTCGAGCGACTTGCCGAACAATCCGCAATCGCGGCAGGCAAACCGCTAAGGAAACCGAAGCAAGACTGGGAATGGACTCTATAACGTTTGTTTAGGTTCACCTTACTCCTCCAGTTTATCCTAAATTAATAAGGACTTTTGAGGCTGGGCATGAAATACTTCGATTTCGAAGAAGAGCGTATAAAACAAGAAGTGCGGAGAACCGCTGCGAAGACGGTTTTGCTTCAGCTACCTGAAGGTCTCAAGCCTGAAGGACCTAGGCTGGCGCGGTTGATCGAGGAAACAGGTGCCACAGCCATAGTTTCTGCATCGCCGTGCTATGGCGGTTGCGATGTAGCAATTGACGAAGCTTTAGGCTTGAGCGTTGACCTCATTGTGCATTTTGGCCACGCGCGTTTCTTGAAGCATGAAAACGTCCCGACACTTTACATCGAGGTGCGCGCTGTTCTTTCCGTTGAAGAAGTCGTCGAGAAGGCAGTATGTCTTTTAAAGGATTTTGGCCGCATTGGATTAGCAACTACAGTGCAGCACTTGCAGAAACTTGGGCAGGCACGGGAATGCTTGATCAGGTCAGGGAAAACTGTGGTAATAGGCGATGCTGGTAAACTCCCATATGCAGGGCAAGTTACAGGCTGCGACTACAGCAACGTCCGTTCAGTTGCACACGAGGTTGACGCTTTCTTGTACGTTGGAGGCGGAATTTTTCATCCGCTGGGAATTGCGCTTTCCACTTCAAAACCCACGATAATCGCAGATCCCTATGAGCAACGTGCCTTCACTATTGAAGCCGACGTCAAAAAAGTTGTCAAACAACGTTGGAACTGCGTCGAAGCTGCCAAGAGGGCCGCTGTCTTCGGCGTCATTGTAGGCTTAAAGCCTGGGCAAAAGCACTTCGATGAAGCTTTGCGGGTTAAGCGAGCGCTCGAAAAAAAAGGAAAAACTGTGTGCTTGGTTGCAGCTAGGGAAATCCTGCCAGAAGTGCTTCTTGAGTTTCCAACAATCGATGCATACGTAAACACCGCTTGTCCCCGAATCGCTTTTGAAACTGCTTCTAACTTTCCAAAGCCTATTCTAACAGTGCCAGAATCTAAGGTGCTTATAGGGGATTCTTCTTGGGAAAACTTACTCAAAGAAGGCTTCTTCGGAAACTAGACCTTGAACTTTTTCTTTCACAGATTCCGCCTCCGCCTTCGCCAAAAGTAAACCTTGAACAATACACGACACCGAACGACGCGGCGGCTACAGCTCTACATACGGCGGCGTACACTTATGGGGACATAATCGGTAAAACCGTGCTGGATTTAGGCTGTGGTACAGGAAAACTTGGCTTGTTAGCCGCCTTCATGGGCGCCAAACTGGTCGTCGGCGTCGACGTCGATGCCTCTTCAGTTAGAATAGCTCACAATAATGCGCACGCGCTGGGCTTATCTTCGAAGACGGAATGGGTGATTGGCGACATCGATGTTATCTTTGGCAAATTCGACGCGGTGCTGCAGAATCCACCTTTCGGAGTTCAAAAGAGAACCGCGGACAGAAAATTTCTCAAGAAGGCTTTAGAGGTCGGATCAACAGTCTATTCTTTCCATAATCATCCCATAAGAGACGTGAAACTGCTTAGCCTCCTTAAGGCTAAAAGCAGGTGCGTCCTCAAAATCTCGCCTTCGCAGTTCATCCGAAAAATCGTCGAAGAAAGTAACGGCAGAATTGAAGCTGTCTATGCAATCTTGTTTACGATGCCCCATATGTTCCAGTTTCACACACGCCACAAGTACAACTACGTCGTCGACTTTTATGTAATAAAACGTGTCTCGTGAACCTTTAAGCACATCGCTCAGTATGCTGATATGGCTAACGCTTCCTTACCGCTGTGAGCAATAGGATGCTTAAACTTTTTTGGCAATCAATCAACAAGGCGGTTTTCCTAACAAAGCAGCTTTAGGGTAACTCTTCAAAACCACTAATCGCTGTCGCAGTTAAAATGGCAATTAACTATTTGTTTTAACGCGCGCGACGTCCGCGTTAACGCATTTTGGTTCCAGCAGTGCTCTCCCTTTCGTTTTTCACTTATTCAAATGCGTTGACTCAAGGCTTGGTTTTTTGTTTGCTGCCCTTACACTTGCTTTTTCCGAAACCTCCCATTAGATCAAAAGGTTTATTGATAAGCATGAAGACTTGTACTCAAAAAGCAAAATTGTCGACAAACAAAACGCTGATTAACGCAGGGAAACACATGGAAATTGGCGCACCTGAACAAAAGGGCGGCCGCGTTGTACTGCCTGGCGAACGGTTAGGCGTGATAGAAGAGTTCATACCAGACTCAGGAACATACGTCAAAGACGGCGTGATCTATTCTCAATTGGTGGGACGCGCGTTAGTGGACGCATTAAATAAGCGCGTCCTGGTTTATCCATTAGCTGAACATATACGCGTTCCACGTGTCGGGTCAATAGTGATCGGCGAAGTTGGAAATGCGCAGTCCGACAACGTTCTTGTTAGAATTTTCCAAGTCGGGCGCGAAAAGCTTTCTGGAACATTCTCTGGGATCCTCCACATTTCCGACGTCCAAGACCGATACGTTTCTTCCATGAACGATGTATGCAAAACCGGCGATATCCTGCGCGCAAAAGTCATAAGTCAAAAAAACCACATATACCATCTCTCAACTGTTGACAAAAATCTAGGCGTTGTTTACGCTTTTTGTTCACGTTGCGCCGCCCTGCTAGAGCCCAAACGTCACGAGATGCACTGCCCAAAATGTGGACACGTGGAGAAACGCAAAATTGCAATCGATTACGGGAGAGAACCTCTGTAGAACATGAAGGAAGGATGAGTTTGAAGGTTAAAGTTTTAAAGAAAACCGAAAATGAATTGAAGCTTGAAATTGAAGGGGCTGATCACGGCTTCTGCAATCTACTTCAAAAAAACCTTTTAGAAGATGAAGCTGTGGAATTGGCAGGTTATGACGTGCCGCACCCGCTTGCTTCAAACCCAGTACTTTACTTGAGAACAAAAAAAGGTTTCAAGCCTAGCGATGCCCTTCGTAAAGCCGCTGAGAAAGCCAGAGAAGCCAATAAATCTTTCGAGGAAGCTTTTAAGAACGCGTTAAAACTTTAAAATGTGTTACCTGCAGAGACGCATTAGCGCGCAGTTTACCGACACGCATTTGTTATATCGGTCGGACTTTTCGTTCGTTCGATAGGCTTTTATGGTTTAAAGCTCTGATACGATGTTAGGTGCTATCCAGTTTTGGAAAGACATTTTCGCGCAATCAAGCATGAAATACGTGTAGTAGGCGTCGATGACGCGGCCTTTCTTCCCAAGTCAAATATGCAAGTGCCCGTCGTCGGCGTTGTTTTCAGAGGGGGTAACCGGCTTGAAGGGGTCATGTGCACGCAAATAACAGTTGATGGAATAGACGCCACTCAAAACATTGCTTCGATGATCAAGACTTCGCCACATTATGGGCAGCTGCGCGTGATAATGCTTGACGGTGTAACCTTTGGGGGCTTCAACATAGTTGATGTCACTGCTCTTTATGAAGAAACGAATTTGCCCATCATTGTAGTTGCGCGCGAAAAACCTGACTTCGCGCGAATACAGCAAGCATTATCAAAACTTCCACAAAGCGATTGGAGATGGCGAACAATCCAAAAAGCAGGCGAAATACTCCAGGTGCCCTCTCGGCGTGAATCGGAAAGAATCTATATTCAAATAGTCGGTATATCTCTGGCAGATGCCAGAAAGGTCATAAAGTTAACCTCAACGTACAGCAGTATCCCTGAACCGCTTCGTGTGGCTCACATGATTGCTTCAGGGATTAGTTCCATCATAATCCATAGGCGATAGGGCTATTCGCTTTAGTGTATCTGCCCATCCTTCATGCAAGTTTCTTGGGTATTCTGCCTCAACTGATACGCCGGCGAGGGCGTCGTCTCAGGTTTGGAAAGATCAGGCGAATTCAGCTTGACAAAAGGTTTAAAAGCGACAAAGCGAAGGGAAAACAAAACAGAGTTCGGAGAAGCGGCTTATGGAATTTTGCCCGAAATGCGGTTCGCGGATGGAGCCGAAGAAGTCAAAGTCCGGAAAAGGCGCAACACTAGTGCTTGTCTGCCCAAAATGTGGCTACAAGAAGCAGGAGCAGACCGCCAATGTTGAACCGAAAGTTGCAAAGGTGATTTCCCACAACCCTCAGCAATTCGTCGCGGTCATCAGCAAAGAAGAACAAAAACTCAGGACGCTGCCAACGGTTCGAATCGAATGCCCCAAGTGCGGAAATAACACTGCGTATGTTTGGCAGGTCCAGACAAGAGGCGCAGACGAGTCATCAACTCAGTTCTTACGTTGCACAAAATGTAATTACACCTTTCGAGAATACAGTTGATTAAACTGTAACATCGACGCGGCTTTAAATTCGGAAGGCTTTATTTATGAGTGGCGCAGTTAAATGTTTAAATCGTTTATAGCATACTGAAAAAGACGAAAAGGTGAGGCATGCAAATGTTTACGCTTAAGGTTGCTGATGCCCGTTTCCTTCGTGACATGATAAGCGCTATTTCGATCTTGGTTGATGAGGCTACGTTCAAAATTGACCCTGAAGGCTTGAAACTGCGAGCCATGGACCCTTCGCGTGTTGCAATGATCGATTTTGAGTGGCCTAAAACTGTTTTTGAAGAGTTTATCTGCGACCAGCCTTCGAAAATATGCATCAACATCGGTGAACTGTTAAAACTGTTGAAGCGTGCCGGTAAAGACGAAACAGTTGAGCTTTCTGTTGACGAGGGAGGTAATCGCCTGCAGGTTAGAATTACAGGAAAATACGGCAGAACATTTACTATGCCAACTCTTGAGGCTTCGGAAGAGGAAGTCCCAACTCCGAAAATAACTTTCAATGTGAAAGCAAAAGCTACAACTCAAGGACTTGGACAAGCAATCGACGATGCTCAGTTAGTAAGCGACCACGTAAGATTTGAGGCTGACGCTGAAAAGCTTGTCTTGAACGCTGCAGGCGACCTTATGGGCGCAACTATTACCCTTCAGAAAGGAAGCGACGCATTGCTTGACTTGGAAGCAAAAGAAAACTCAAAGGCAACATTCAGTCTAAGTTACCTGTCCGAAATAATAAAGGCCGCATCTGCCACATCCGACATTGCCACCCTCGAGTTCTCGACAGACATGCCTATACGAATAGACTTCCAACAGCCCAAAGGTGGAAAACTGACCTTCTTCTTAGCGCCAAGAATCGAAACTGAATGACGTGGAAACCGTGCACTTAGAAGAGTCGGTTTTTACCAGAGCCGACTTTGCCAAATACCCTTTCCTGAAAGGTACGGCCTCCTACTTAAAGAGGCTAAACTTGACTCTGAACGACATCACAAGCAGCAGCACTGCAAGAATTCTCAAACGTGGCAGGGAAAGAGTTGAAAACGCTATACTGAACCTGACCATTGGAAAAAGAGACGATGACCCTGTTGAAATCCCCTCGTTTGCAGTTGCTGTTTTACTCGCAATGTCAACGGGGAACCAGTTCGTTAAAAGGAGGTACGCATTGGCTGAAGCAAAACAGGCTTATCTATATCTGCAAAATGAGCCTCCTGAAAAGCTCGTGCGTGTTGCCCAAGATTTTGAATGGTGTATTTCGCTTGACAAAACAATGGTTTCCACGCCCTATGCCATTCCATTCACAGATTATCTCAGAAACACCACGCACTTACGAGATAAAAAGTGGAAACTTGTCAACAGGTCCCTAAAAAACGGCATCGTGTATTTAAATGCTCATGATGTTGCCCGACTTCTCCAAGAAGAAATTAGGCGGAGAATAGAGGAAAAACTGCAGTCACCAGAGCAGTTCAAGCCTCCAGACGAAATTTCGCAAATTGCGACTGAGATTAACAAGATAGCTGCGGAGAAAATTGGGGTGCAAAAGCAAGAGATGATGCCTCAAGCCATGGTTCAAGAAGCCTTTCCACCATGCATTAAAGCCCTTTATGCATCAGCCACATCAGGTAAACATCTTTCGCACATAGGTCGATTCACGTTAACCTCCTTCCTTGTCAATATTGGATTGTCTCCTGAACAGGTGGCTGAATTATTCAGCAACGCGGCGGATTACAACGAACGGCTAACTCGTTACCAAGTGGAACACATAGCTGGGGACCGTGGTTCAGGCACGAAGTATTCGCCACCAAAATGCGAAACCTTGCAAACCCACGGTCTATGTACAGGCATGGATAACTTGTGTAGACGTGTTTATCATCCAATGCGTTACTACAAGTTAAAGGCAAAGAGTTACCAGAAAGCGTAGCCAGAATTCTTTCGGCATGCAAAGTTGAGGTGTCGCTTACGAACCCGTTCACTCACTGAAACGCTCACTTTTAGCTTGGCACCTGGGGCTTCGTTTCTAAACAGTACAGTTTTTCAATTCGCATTCCCTGAAGCAACAACTGAACGTTGCCTGAAGACGGTGATGAATGTTGCGCGACAATGGTTCATAAATGTTTAACGGTTTATATTCTTCAAATCAGAGAATGAACTGCCATAACGCGAGGGCGCTTGCGTGCGCAGGTCTGGACTAAAGTCTTCTCTCCTTCGCATTCTAGAGATGCTACTTTTGGTAAGCGTAATTCTGTGTCTGCTAAGCCTCTACCCCCTGCAAAACAACATAAACGAAAAACGGATGATAATTGATGATTCATTCAGATTGACCTCCAACGAAGTTTTACATTATGGTTTAGGCGCCTTCCGTGGCGGAGAAAATATTTCCATATTGATTGAGAAACAAACCATGACGCCTGTAAATTTCTCAGTGGTTACCTACGGCAAGGTTCACTTTATGCAAGAAGTAGGCAAGAGCCTAAATTATTCTTTTGTTGCAAGCACAGACTACTATGAAGCATACTTTGAGGCTGGACCACAAACTAACGATAGGGTAAGCTTCAAAGTTCTGGTTGAAAGCTTAGAAGAGTCTTCACCATTTGCGTTTCTATCATTACCAGCAAAGTTATCCTTTTTTTTCAGCTGGCTGCTTCTTTGCTTTATGTTGGTAGTTTGCATCCATCGTAGTTCTCCAAAACCACTGTTAAATCGCATTTTGCCCAAGAACAATCATGTTCTCATACTTTTTACATTGCTTTCTCTGCTGTTCTGGTGCATAATTTTGTCCATAAACAATCATCAACTTGGAACGTTGGAAAACTGGTACTCAGACCATGCGCGTAACCCCTACTCTACTATGCTATTCTTAAAGTTTGGTCTACGCGTTTTCAGTTCTCCGTTGAGTCAACTTTCAAGTCTTGATTTCTCTCCATATAAATTCGTGACTTGGCCTGAAATGCCTCATCTGTATCCTGCAGGCAGTTTCTGTATCTTCTTCCCTTTCGGTTTCATGCTAGAAAATGGTTTTTCCACAATTGTTATCTTCAAAAGCGAAATCTTGCTTTTTGTTGTGGTTGCACATTGTTGTCTTTACCTATTCCTTAAACATTTTTGGGAGCTTAATTCAAATTTCGCGCTAAAAATGCTTGCCATTTATATTTTCTACGCCGTTCTTGTAGTTTACGCCGTGAATGGAATGTTCGACGCGTTCGCTTTGCTTTTCTCTTTAGTCGCGGCACTACTTTTTCTGCGTGAAAAACCTGCCGCTTCGATCCTTTTTTTCACGCTTTCTACAACATTGAAATATCAAGCAGGAATTTTCCTTTTTCCAATAGCACTTCTGAGCTTAATGCAACTTCTTAAGACAGGCAAGAAATCCTTTAAAGACTGGAAACTCGCTGTTTCATTTGGGTTGTTGACAGTTGACACCTATACAGCTTTTCTCAGCGCACCCGCTTTGTTCAATGCACGGTCCCAATTGATTATGAACCCCATCAACCTTTTCAACATGCATTCACAGATATCTTGGTGCATTCAGTGTGTTCTGGTCTTACTTGCTTTCACCGTAACCATGATGACTGTGAATATGCTCGAACAGAACAAGGCACTTCAATTCCTTCTCGTCTTCTCGCTTTTTCCATGTTTTCTCATGCCTTACTTCCAACCATGGTATTTACCTTTCTTTTTCGTCTACACTTTGCTGTCGCAAAATAGGCGAGAATTGAACATAACTTTAGTTTGGGTCATCGCGTTGTCGCTAATACTCTCCCTTGGCGGTCTTTCCTTCAACCCACTTCAGGTATTCAACAACATAATAGCCGCGCTGAGACCTACATAAGCGGCTTTTCTCTCACTGTAGAATCGCTAATTTACTACTTTATATGCGGAAATATGGCAAACAGAATAAACAAACTCAAAGCAGACTAAGTTTTAGATGCGCACGCTAAAACCACAACAGGCGTCTAAGTGGAATGCAGGTTTTTCACCTCGAACAATTTTTCTCGTATACATTGTTTTTCCAGCAAATTTCCCGATGTTTAACCCGTAGTGGGCGGTTCAATTTTTTTAGTTACTTGTAATGACTAAAACTGCAAAATGTTCAAATGAAAAAGCGCCGAGTTTCTTGCCTTTTCTTCATGTGCCTTCAATACTCTTCCAAAGTTCAGCGAGCAAGTCAACAATATCTACGACGAAGATGAAAGCCTGATTAAGTTGGTTTCAAATTTGATTGCGAGTTTGTACAGTGCCCTATGTATTTGTTAGTTTCCAACTTCCAGAAGATGCAGCGCCTCAATTGTTGGCTTCGGCAGTGTTATGATTAAAAATCCTTTACATTTCACGTAATCAGAAGATGAGTTACTGTGCACATTCGTTATTTGTAATATTTTTTTTCAAGCGTTAATGAGACTGTTAGCAAAGCTTTTAGGCATTTATGGTCGACGATTTTGCCGAGACCTGCATGCCTGAACGGTTAAATTCATGAAAACATAATGACTTTACTGAAACACGCTGAGGCGTCTAACTTTGTCTTCTAAGGATTTCGTTCAGAAGGCATTCCGCGAGTTTTACAGCAGTATACGCGAGGTTCCTATTCCCGCTTCGATTTCGCAAAGGGAATTCGCTTTCTTCCTTTTCAGAGAACGAATAATGATTCGGCACAAAAGTTTTAAAAATGCCTCAGTTCTAAAAGTTTTCCTTTCAGAAACCGCACCCTCCGACGTTTACTATTCCTGCGCTTATTACGAGAACCCTGAATATGAAATGGACCGAAAAGGCTGGCTCGGTGCCGACTTAGTTTTTGACATCGACGCCGACCACATTCCTACCCCTTGCAATAAGATCCACGACGAGTGGTTTTGCAAAACTTGCAAGTTTGAAGGGTTAGGAATTCCGCCGGACCGTTGCCCAGTTTGCGGCTCTCAGAAGATTGAGACTAAAACTTGGCCGTGTCCCCTTTGCCTTACATCTGCCAAGGAGGAAACTCGGAAGCTGATTGACATACTCCAAAGCGATTTTGGTTTTTCATCGAGCGAACTTCATGTTTACTTTTCAGGTCACCGAGGCTTTCACGTGCAAATTGAAGCTGAAAAAGTAAAAACATTGGATGCTGCTGCCAGAAAAGAAATAGCGGATTATGTCTCAGCGGTTGGTTTGACTTTTCGAGGTGGACAACGTGGAGAGGAACCAAATAGGAAACATTCGGATGCTTTAGCCTTAAGCAATTTAGGATGGGGCAAACGCGTAAAAGAGGGTCTACAACGTTTTATTGCTGACGCCACCAAAGAAGACCTAAAGAACGCGGGAATCAGAAAAGGGTTCGATATAATCTTGCAGAACAGGGATAAACTCATTGCTCGCGGTATAGGTGAAGGTATGTGGCAAAGTGTGAAAGGCTTAAGCACTAGGACATGGATAAAATTGGCCGAATCCGTAGCTTCAGTGCAATCTGCAAAAATCGACTCTGTCGTCACAACAGATGTGCATCGTTTAATCAGGCTTACAGGGACACTCCATGGAAAAACGGGGCTGAAAAAAATGGAATTTCTACCATCAGAACTTGAGGGGTTTGACCCCTTCAAGGACGCCGTTGCTTTTAAGAGTGGCTCGGTCAACGTTTTTGTATTCAACGCTCCTGAGTTCAGGATAGGTGACCGTGTATATGGGCCATACCGAAACCAGGCAATTGAGTTGCCTACGGCTGCTGCGGTGTTGTTGCTATGCAAAGGTAGAGCGGAGGTGTTGAACGAGTAAGATGTATGATGAATTGTATTCTGCGTGGGTTTGTGAGGTCGAAGACGCTAATCTGTCCAATCTACCGCCTGACTTTTACCAGCGAGTAGTCGAATACATGAAACGCATAAAAGAAGAACTTCGCATGATTGACAAGAAAACTCTGAGGGCAACTCTTCTCGAAGCCGAGTTGCGAAACATGAAACTAATGGTTAAAGAACTTATTTCGATAAGATGCAAAAAGCTTGTCAAGCTGGCCACCTCCGGACGGAAACCATCTGCAGAAGCACTTGCAAAAGAAGAGGTATGTTTCTACGGTGACCTATCGCAAGTGACCGAAGCCTACCAACGGTTTAAAACCGCTGTGCTGCAGGGACAGTTTGCAAGTCCAAATGAGAAAATTCCAGCTCGTGTTGTCATTCGCGCTTTGAAAAATATCCCTGCAATTATCGGTGCCGACATGAAAACATACGGGCCTTTTATACCTGAGGATGTTGCTTCTGTACCTTTAGAAAATGCAAAGATCTTGGTAAAACAAGGCTTGGCGAAAGTTATTGAACCGCGTTAAGTGCTTAGCTTTTGAAGGATTCTGATGTCCATGTTGCGCTTACGATTTTACCTTTTGCAATCCAAACTATCATCTCAAGGTTTCGTTTCGGCGGCTTTGAATTGATAATATCACGATTAAATACAATATTATCCATATAACAGAATACAAGGGGCCGTAAAAAAAGTGGAAGGTTTGAACCGCTTCAGAGGTTTCACCTTGAGCTATCCCAAGCCTGAAAATTGTCACGATCCTGAATATGTTTAGCATGTACGTAACTGCTGCGCCGAAAGTAAAGTAAGCAGCCTTATGCTTCACTGTCATCGTCATTCTCTTAAGAAACAACAGCAAGATAACCGAGTAGATTAACATGCTTTCAACGCCTGCACAAGGCCAAGCAACAGCAAAAGTCGCGCTTTTTGAAGTTCCAGGGTCTGTTGCCGTTATCAAAGGCAAATAACCCGTTGCTTGTTCATTTCTGATTACAGCATTGACCGTGTACCCGTAAACTTGAAGAATACGCGAAGCCAGGAAAACCGTTGGCAAAACTAGTACCTGAAAAGGTGTGAACCGACCATAAGGACAAACATTATCAATGAAATATAGGATTCCGACAACGCATAGAAATGTGGCTGGAACTGAAAATTTCTTTAACTCCTCGTTTCCAAACTCCAAAAAGATAATTAGACAAAAGAAAGCAGCATACACGAAGTATTCAAAAGCAAGCGGCATTGATTCCGCCCATGTTACACCTAAGCTTTTTGAGAAGGCTACGATGAAACCGCTGAGCCCAGCGTAGACCGAGGCTAAGACATAAACCGTTGGTCCCGCAAGGCTGAGATTGAGCGTGATGAACCTGATGAAAAACCCTTTCTGCAGTTTTACGCTGGTTTGAAAGGTTTCCCAGTCAAGGATAAGCTCAAGCGCTACTAGCCATATGAAGATAACCTGAAAAGTTCTTCCTTTCCACATGGATTCAAAAGATGCGGGATAAAGTACATACAGCCAGACGCTTGGAAGCATGAAGGCTAAAAGCGGTGCAACTTTCATGATGATGTCTGCATACTTCGGCAGTAGAATCACCCTTCCTTCTATTGCTTTAACTCTGAACGTTTGTTTACCTCATATGGGAGCTTGCAACAGTGCTTTAAACTTTTCAGCATAATAGTTATTGTGTTTAACTTGCGTGTTGACGTGGCAAGGAACTGGTTTAACTTGCGAAAAAGTATAAGAACACGTATGTTTTCTTTATGCACAACTGGTCGTGATTCGATGAATGTTCCTAAAGAAACGCGGACATACTGCCCGCGGTGCAAAACGCATCAAACGCATACTGTTACTCTTTACAAGGCTGGCAAGCGGCGAGCCTTAGCAAAGGGCGAACGTCACCATGAACGCGAAAAGCATGGGTATGGCGGGCAAAAATATCCACTTCAACACGAGTTTGCTAAGACCACAAAGAAGCAAACTCTACGCCTTAAGTGCAAAGTATGCGGTTACACACGACACAAGGATGGCATTCGACTTAGAAAACTTGTGATAGAATGACTTTGGAGGTAAAATTTTTGACTGAATGGAGTGAGCTTATTCCAAAACCGCGTAGTAATTTTTTGCGTGTAAAGTGCCCGCAATGCGGTAACGAGCAGCTTGTCTTCAGCCACGCAGTAAACGTTGTCAAATGTAACGTGTGTGCCTCGCCATTAGCTGAGCCAACGAGTGGCAAAGCTAAAATCAAAGGTGAGATCACCGCGGTTTTTGAGTAGGCTGAATGTTACAATGGACGAGAGAAAGCGTGAATGGCCCGAAGTTGGAGATCTAGTTATCGGTACTATAGACACGGTCATGGATTACGGAGCATACGTGAGGCTTGATGAATATGGAAAGAAAGGTTTGCTTCATGTTTCAGAAATCTCTTCTTCTTGGATCAGAAACATCCGTGACTTCGTGCGTGAAGGACAAAAAGTCGTCTTAAAAGTACTTCGGGTGGACGAAGAAAAGGGTCATGTTGACCTTTCTCTCAGACGGGTTACTAAAAGGGAAAAAATTGAAAAAATAAAATCATGGAAAAAGGAACGCAAAGCCGAAGCTTTACTTCGAGAAGTTGCTGAGAAGGCAGGTTTGACGGTTGAAGAGGTATATTCCAAGGCGGGCGCATTAATAGATGAGAAATATGGGCTTTATGAAGGGTTCGAGAAAGCCATAAAAGAAGGCGCTGATTCTCTGACACGAATCGGCGTACCTGAGAACTTGGCTAAGGTAATAGTTGATGTCGCGCAAGAAAGGATACGCGTCAAACTGGTGGAAGTAAAGGGCATACTTGAAGTTAGATGTGCCAAACCAAACGGTGCGCGGCTAATTCAAGAAGCCTTTTTAAACGCTAAGAAAGCTGAAAAAATCAAAGATGCGAAAGTCAAGTTTTACGTCATTGCCGCGCCCAAATACGGCGTCGAAGTCTTAGCTGAGAATTATAAACGTGCCGAAGAGGTTTTGGACAAGGTTGCTCAAACCGTTGTGGAAAACATAACGAAAGTGGGCGGTCAAGGTTCTTTCAGAAGGGAAAAATAGTGGTCTGGCTCCTGAGAAAATGTGAAAACTGCAGAAAATACACGCTTAATACTGAAAAATGCCCTTACTGCGGTGGTCGAGTAAGGATTCCTCATCCTCCAAAATTCTCGCCTGATGACAAATACCTGAAATATCGCGTTGCCGTGGGAAAACAGGAGCAGCAAACTGAATGAAAACCACATACATCAAAGAATTCAAGCAGGTTCAGCTTAGAAACCCAGTTATAATAGAAGGGTTTCCAGGACTTGGTCTAGTAGGGCGGATAGCGATAAGGTACATGGTCAAAAGTTTAGGCGCTTCTCGTTTTGCATACTTATATTCTCCGCATTTCCCCTACTCCGTCATAGTCAACAAGAAAGGTAGCATCCGCTTACTACGAGGCGTGTTTTACTACTGGATAAACGACAAGGGCAAGACCGACCTGATCCTTTTTACAGGAGACAGTCAAGCACAAACAATCGAGGGGCAGTATGAAATCGCTGATCAAATGCTCAACTTCGCCATTAAGCATAACGTGAAAACGATCGCGACGATTGGAGGCTATCGTGTTGAGACCACGGACAAACCAAAGGTTTTCGTGGCGGGCACTTCTGACGAAGTTATCCGTAAAGCCTTAAACGCAGGCGCTGCGTTGAGTCCATCAGGTGGACCCATTGTGGGGACTGCCGGTTTAATCCTTGGTTTAGCTCGTTTCAAAAAGGTCGAGGCTATGTGTCTTCTTGGAGAAACACGGGGATACCTTCCAGACCCATTAGCTGCTCGGAGCGTTTTGGAAGTGCTACGAGCTATTTTCGACTTTAACATCGACCTTTCTGCTATGGACAAAGAAATAGCTAAAGCCGAAACTATGGTCGCGCGCCTGAAAGAAATCGAGGAAAAAAGAGTATTGCAAGCTGAAGAAACCCGGCGAGAAGAGGGCAAGAAAATGACCTATATTTCATAAGAATGGTCCTTGTGTCCTGTGTATTCTCCAGAATCGTATGCATGCTTCAAAACGCTCAAATGCACATTTGATATGTGTGAACGCAACACTGTGTTCGCGAGTACTTTGTATTTATCCATGCAAATGAGGCTTTCACGCCATTTACAGCAAAGTTGAACGCTTTTATTGTGTTAACATAACAGGCTTCCCAAAAGAGTCGCAGGGGAGAATGGCCAAGTTCGCCGACGTGTTTACCATGTGCGAGGCGGGTTTAACTGGGTCGATACCGCAACACTTTCCGCAAATTGACAACTTGCCAGCAAATTCTCATTTAGCTCGGCGGTGTCCTCTTTAGCCTGCATGCTGAAACGATGCCGCGCTATGTTTTCTTCAAGGTTCCTTCTCTCGGTTCGTAAATTGTTCCTTCGCGCAGTAGTTGATTGATCATGCGTTCTGCTTCTTGGCGTGGTATATGATGCCGCGATTCTAACTCGTCTAGAAATACCATTTTTTCAACAAAGCCTGTTTCTTTTTCCATTCTGGCCAGTTCCGAAAGAATAATGTGTAGTCTGTCTCGCATGCTCTTGGGTTTTCCCGTCATGATTATGTCAATATCCATTTTGTAGGATGAAAGGTCTATTCCAACCTCTTCAAGAGATTTTTTCATGATTGCGATTGCAGCTTCAGCGTCTTCGGCTGTTACTTCCTTCCTCAAAGCTACACGCGCTCTAGCTTCAGCGAGGCGTACAAGTGATTCAAGTTGGCGCGCAGTTATCGCTACAGGTGAACCTTCGGTTTCGCTTGCTGAACGCATCGCCAGGTAGAAAGCGCTCAGACGCTTCAGGGCTTCATCGGTGAGGACAGGTTTTATTGCTTTGGCATAACTTATGTATTTCCTCATCAGTTCGGGTTGTATAGGCGGCTCAACAGGGCTTGTTCCTCGCCTGTGAATTTCGAGAATGTGCTCAGACATTTTCCCGTCTGCTTCTTTGTTTGGTACATCTCGCAGTACGAAAATCAAATCAAATCTTGAAAGTATTGTAACAGGTAAAGAAATATTTTCAGCTACTGTCCGTGCAGGTTCGTATCTTCCCAGTGTAGGGTTTGCTGCCGCAAGAATTGCTGTTCTTGCGTTCAATGTTGCCACAATGCCTCCTTTCGCAACTGAAACAGTGTGCTGTTCCATTGCCTCGTGGATTGCAACGCGGTCTTCTGGACGCATTTTGTCCATTTCATCTATGCACGCTACACCCTTATCTGCGAGTACTAATGCCCCTGCCTCTAAGCTCATGCCGCCTCCTTTTTCCCTGATTACTGCCGCAGTTAATCCTGCAGCAGTTGTTCCACGACCTGATGTGTACAATCCCCGAGGTGCAATCCTTGAAACGTACTGAAGAAGCTGCGACTTAGCTGTGCCTGGGTCACCTATTAAAAGGGCATTCATTTCTCCTCGGATAGTTATGTCCGGCAAGTTCTTCGAAACGCCGCCGAATAGGAGGTACATTATTGCTTCTTTAATGTGTTCATACCCGTAGATTGAAGGCGCGATTGAATTTATGATTTTACGATGGACCCAAGGGTCTTTTGCAAGTTCAAGGATTTTCTTTTCCTCTTCAGGTGAAGGAGGAGAAGTTTCAGGCTCCTTTCCGAGCACTTCAATCGAGTTTGCGTCTAACTGAAGGATAAACGTACGCAGTTTGCCGATACCAGGTCTAGACGGTGCAAAAGCTCGGACAATTCCTACAACGGAAACATGGTCGCCAGGTCGAGCGACATCGACAATTTCGCTGCCCATCAACTTGACTGCAAGCGTTCTTGGAAGCTGTCCAGGTGGCAAGTCCTCAGGTTTTTCTTGGAGCCTGAGATCCTGCGAGTCAACAAACGTCGATTCCTCTTGGACAAATTCAAAAGGCCCCTTTTGCCTGCAACTTGAGTCGCTGCACTCAAACGGTGCTCTCAGGAAAGGGCCTGTCTGGTCGACATGAGTTAAGTTGCCGCATCTTTTACATTTGAAAGCTGCCTGCATGACCATCGGCCGCACAGGTGTAGCTCTGACCACGATTGCTTCGACCATGACAAGTTTTCCAATGTTCTTCGAGCCAAGTTTCCGCAGTGGCTCTTTCGTGAAGAGCTGTGTGATTCTCACAGTAACTTTGTCAAGCTTCTCAGCATAGGCTGAATCTTCAATTTGCAGTTGCTCGCGTGCTGCATTGTTTGCATGATTCAAATAATCTTCTGGTTTTTCAAGGAGTCTTTCGGCAAGTCCCTGGTCGAATGCGAAAAGGTCCTCAAATTCTACCGTGATTGACTCTTTGCCAGACAGTGCCATTTGCGCGATTCTCTGACGGTACTTTTCTTTCTTGAAGAATTCAAGGAAGCGTTCTTGCGGGTCTATTGTTTCTAAATTCGTGACCATGATACTCACTCTTCAGTGTGATGCTCAAGTATTTGTTCGCGCCACTCTTGAATTATATGAGACAACCTCTCGTAAATGAGACGCTCTTCTTGGGCCATTTTGCCAAGAACGTGTTCTCCCTGTATCGGTCCTGTAGAGAGTGAAACGATTTTCTTCATTCGCGAGCTCACAATGTCCCATGCGAGGTGCTTTGCTCTCTCATATTCTTGTAAGCGCTCCGGCTCGTTTTTGAGTTCGCTTTTCAGATTTGCCAGGTATCGCCGAAGTTTTGGATAGAAGTTTTCAGGGAGCTCAGAAATCTGCCCCGCGACCTGTATGCGTTCCTTCCATTGTATCTTGTAAAGCTTGGTTGCATCTATTCCGTCCTCTTCACGAAAGTGTGCAAGACCAGCTTTAACAAGTTCCTTCGCAATCCAATAGTAAACTTCATACTCGTTTCCTTCCTCGAATGGCCCTACAGTCAAGCCTGAAAGCTTCACTTCTTGGTAACTGCGATCAGCGATCACCTTGATCGCCGAGTTCTCGAAACGAAAATCGGTTCTACGCATACTTAGGCGCATAGGTTCTCCCTCTGTAGACCGTGCGTGCGCAGGGAAGAACAGCGAGAAGCAAGGTTTAAAGTTTTGGTTCGGCCGTGAACACGTTTTTCCAGAGGTACCGCCTTCAACTCATTTCTGTGCGCTCAGTCATAATTGCCTTGCTTTCATGGCTACAGACCTAAAAGTTCCATCGCCTCTGCGACTTTTCCGACACCGAGCATCAGCGCCGCGGTTCGCATGTCGCATTCTTCCTCCAACGCCAGCTTGTTGACTTCGGTGAAAGCCTTTGCCATTTTATGTTCAAGCTTTGCGTTGACCTCTTCAAGGGGCCATCGCTCCCGCGTCAAGTTCTGAACCCATTCGAAATAACTCACTGTTACGCCTCCTGCGTTCGCAAGAACGTCGGGGATCACGCAGGTGCCTTTTTCGAAAAGAGCCTTGTCAGCTTCAGGCGTGGTCGGTCCATTTGCGCCTTCCACAATAATTCTAGCCTTAACACTGTTAACATTGTCTTTCCGTATTTGGTTGCCTACGGCTGCAGGAATCAGTATATCACAGTTAGACTGCAATAATTCTTCATTACTGATGTCCATGCAATTTTTAAAGCCTTTCACTGACCCGCTTTTTGATTTGTGCCTTAACACTTCAGCCGGGTTAAATCCTTCTTCGCAGTATATTCCTCCCTGCGAGTCGCTTAAAGCAACTATTTTTGCGCCCAACTCGTACATAAATTGTGCAGCGTTGTAACCGACAGTGCCGAAGCCTTGCACTGCGACTCGCGCGTTTTTGATTTTTATGTTCGCCGCTTTGGCTGCTTCTTTTGCGCAGTAGACTACGCCTCGCGCGGTTGCTTCTGTTCTTCCTTCCGACCCGCCTATCTCCACAGGTTTTCCAGTTACGCATTCTGGAATGTTGTAACCGCTTATTTGACTGTAAGCATCCATGATCCAAGCCATTGTTTGTGCGTCTGTGTAAACGTCTGGTGCAAGTATGTCCTTGCGTGGTCCTATGTTATCATAAATCAAGCTTATGTATCTTCGAGTCAATCTTTCCAGTTCATTTTTTGACATCTTTTTGGGGTCGCAGCATATTCCGCCTTTTGCTCCTCCGTATGGCACGTCGATTACTGCGCATTTCCACGTCATTAGCATTGAAAGCGCTGTAACTTCTTCAATGGTTATTCCAGGATAATACCTGAGCCCGCCTTTGAATGGTCCTCTAGCATCAGAATGTTGTACGCGGCATCCGTTAAATATGCCGATGGTAGAGTCATCCATTTTGATGTTTACAGCAACGATTACCGATCTTTTTGGCTTCTTAAGTATCTGATGTATTCCTTCATCCAGCTGAAGTTTCTCTGTGGCAATTCTCAGTTGCTCTAAAGTTGTGGCAAGCGCTGCGTGTTCGCTGTTCATAAAAGTATCCTCTGCATTTGTGTTGGCGTGGTTTAGATTTAAGAGTTGCCGTGTTTTTTAAATGTTCTTAGATTTGCAAAATGGGTTTTTTCAGAGCGCGAATTGCCTTCTGTTCGGATTAAATCTATTCATGTTTGATTATTCTGTTATACTTACTGTGTTCTAAATAAGAAAAAGATTGGGGATTTTGGCGAGCTCATTCGAGGATTCTTTCTATAGCTTCTTTTTCAACCTCGTCTGCCATTGGGATTCCTGTAACTTTTGCGGCTCTTTCTGTAAGACTCATCAAGTCATTCCTTCCAAGCAGTTCGAGCTTCCATCTTCGAGCTCCTGCCATTAACTGTTTTAGTCCGACGCCGACTCTGTCTGTAAGGTAGGTGTACAATCCGATGCCTTCAATGGGTATTTTTTTGATGTGTTCGCCGTATTTGCGTTTCAGTTCTGGCATTGCTATGAAGAATTTTTCAGGCGTGTTTCCATAACGCTCCGCAAAATTCTTTGGCAGCTTCCCTTCTTGAGCGAGTTGTTTGAAATAGTTGGCTTTCATAACTGCTGTTATGGGGGATCTTCCCATAAGAACAGCTTTCACAAGCGGTCCTTCGCCGAAATTGCTCATAGCAATTGCTTTGAAAATGGAGGTTTCCTCTATGAAGCCGCCTGCCATTACTATGTCTGGGACGTATCTTCCTTTCCTTTTAAGCAATTGCGCGCATCGAAGTACAATGGCTTCAAGGTAGACTGTTGGGATACTCATTTCGTCCATCATCGGCACTGGGCTCATGCCTGTCCCGCCACCTGCGCCGTCAAAGGCAACTGCATCTATTTTGGCTTCTGATGCAAACTTCATAGTGTATGCTACTGCCGACGGTCTGTAGGCGCCGGTTTTAAGAAACACGCGCTTGGCTCCTTGTTTTCTCAGCCATTCTATATCTTCAATGAAGGTTTTTTCCTTGGGTATGCCAACGCGACTGTGCCGTTCAAAAGTGCTGAAGACTCCTTCTTTGAAGGCTTCTTGAACGCTTGGGTCTTCCGGGTCAGGTATGACGATGTAGCCTCTTTTCTTAAGTAGGATTGCCTTTTCGAGATTCTTTATCCGCACTTCTCCGCCTATGGCTTTGGCGCCTTGCCCCCATTTTCTTTCAATTATATTTACTTCAAGCTTAGAAAGCGTGTAGACGTCCACGCCTAATTTTTGGTCTTCAACGTTTGTTTGGACTATAACATCGCCATGTTTTCCATCCCAAAATTCCCTGAACGAGTCTACTCGGCGCTTGAGCTCTTTTGAGTAGGTGACTTTACCGTTTTCGATTCTTGCTTCTGTATCCATGCCGCAAACGTTCTCGCCGATGGTTATGGTTACGCCTGACAAAGCTGCACCAGCAGCCAAAGCTTCCCAGTTAAGCCTCGCAACATCTGTTGAGCCGAAGGCTCCTGTTAGTATTGGCAGTTTCAGTTGAATTCCGCCGACACACGTTTCAGTGTTTACGTTCGGGAAAATCGCAACTTCAGAGTTTTCTTCAATCCCTTTCGCTTCGAATAAGCCTGCTTGTATGTTGAAGTGAGACCAGTCAAGTCTAAAGTCTTTCAAGGCTCCTGCAGTGCTTGTGCCAAACTGTGCCGGTTCAGGATAAAGTGCTTCTCTCCCTCTGAAAGTTGAAAGACTGATTTCGCACAAAACCGGGCAGTCACGGATACAAATGGGGCACATTCCGCTTACTGTGCTTGTATCTTTGACCCGCGTTGTGGTTCCAACTGTGGATTTCCCGTTCAGATACGAGCTATTCTTGTGCGTGCGTTCACTCATTTCATGATTCACTTCCTGCTCTTTAATGCTTTGTTTTCCTTCAACTCACTGACATATTAATATATAATTCTATTGCCAATTATTTATATAAAAAATGAGAAAGGTTAGCGAAATAAATGAAATATATACCCTTTTTACCCGTCAAGCCTGTGGCAAGTCGGCTTCCACTTACCTTGGCTACGCTTTGATGCGCTTTTAGAGCATCCGAGTATGCAATTCACAACCGTTAGCATTTATTAGCTGTTTTGTATTTATTCTATTTCAAAGTTGGAGGCGTCGTGTGTTTGAGTTTTGAGATGTGGGCTGAAAAGTACCGGCCAAAGCATCTGGACGAAATGGTTAACCAGAAGGAGATTGTCGAGCGTCTGAAAAGTTTTGCCAAGTCAAAGAACGTGCCGCACTGCATTTTTGCTGGGCCTCCTGGAACAGGCAAGACCACTGCAGCTCTATGTTTAGCGAGGGATCTTTATGGCGATACTTACCGCGAGCACATTATGGAGCTAAATGCAAGTGATGAAAGAGGAATTGATGTTGTAAGGGAAACCGTTAAGACTTTTGCACGGGCAAAGTCCATAGGTGCTGTGGGTTTTAAGATTATGATCCTTGACGAAGCTGACAACATGACTTCTGATGCGCAGCAGGCTTTGAGGCGTACCATGGAACGTTACACTGAAACGTGCCGTTTCATACTCTGCGCGAATTACAGCGGTAAAATAATAGAGCCGATTCAGTCTCGATGTGCACCTTTCAGGTTCACTTTCCTTCCACGACCTGAACATGACGCTTACTTGTTACGAATCGCCAAAAATGAGTCTGTAATGCTTCTGCCCGATGGTTTAGACGCAATCTACGAAGTATGCGGTGGCGACTTGAGGCGAGCGGTTAATACGTTACAGGCTGCAGCGTCCACGGGGAAGCATGTAGATGCCGTGTTAGTGTACTCCATCACGGGACGGGCGAGTCCATCAGACGTGCAGAAAATGCTGATGACCGCGGTAAACGGCGATTTCATAAGTGCAAGAGCTCAGCTCAGAGAAATGATTCAGAAGTACGGTGTGGCAGGTACTGACATCATCAGACAGATTCACGTAGAAGTTTTCAGAGCAAACATTCCGGAAAAGGTGAAATTGAAAGTAGCTGAGCTTGTTGGCGAAGCTGATTTCCGTCTTGTGGAAGGTTCTGACGAAGAAATTCAGCTAAGTGCTTTACTAGCGAAGCTTGTAGAAATCGGAAGCGAAATAAAGAAGTAAGCTCCGGCGGTTTAAATGTATGCTCCATGGGTAGTTAAGTATAAACCTAAATCAACCAGTGAAATCGTTGGTAACGCAGAGGCCATCAAAATATTCAGAGAATGGCTTCTTTCGTGGCGAAAAGGGCTACCTAGGTACCGCGCAGCCCTCTTGTATGGGCCACCTGGGGTGGGGAAAACTGTTACAGTCGAGGCTTTAGCCCTCGAGCTGTCCATAGAACTCGTTGAGAAGAACGCAAGCGACTACCGAACCGAGGAAGCGATAAATCGTTTTGCAGGATTATCTTCGCAGTACAGCTCGTTGTTTGGCGGGACGAGGATGATTTTGCTCGATGAGCTTGACGGGTTAACAGGCGATGCTGACAGGGGCGGTGTAAAGGCGATCATCGAAGTGGTGAAAAACGCAAAATGCCCTGTAGTTCTTACAGCCAATGATGCTTATGATCCGCGGTTAGCAGTTCTCCGTAATTACTGCTTACTGATAGAGTTCAAGAAACCTCCTGTTGGTGAGGTTGTCAAACGCTTGAAGGCTATATGCATTCATGAAGGGATTCAAGCTGATGAAAGTGCATTGAAATTTATTGCGCAACGCTCGGAAGGCGACGTGCGCTCGGCGGTTAATGACCTTCAAGCTCTTTCACAAGGAAAAACGAAGTTGACCTACGATGATGTGGTCTGGTTAGCTTACCGTGATAGGCGCGATACGATCTTCAACGTGCTTCGCATTATCTTTTACAGTAGAACTTCGTTCAATGCGAAGCAAGCCGTAAGCATGGCTGACGTAGATTTAGACATGCTTTTTGAATGGGTCTACGAAAATGTTCCAGCGCACTTTAATGACCCGCACGACCTTGCCACAGCAATGCATGCTTTGTCTATGGCTGACCTTTACCGTGGGAGAATTCGCGCCACGCAGGATTGGGGTCTTACCCGTTACGTTATCGACCATCTTACCGTTGGTGTAGCACTTTCACGGCAATATTCAAAAATGCAGGGTTGGATACCGTTTAAATTTCCAGGACGCATTCAGGCGCTTTCGAAATCCAAAGGTGAAAGATTCATGCAGCAGAGCATAGCGCTTAAAGTTAAGCGTCGATGCCACATTTCTGCATCTCGGGCTATAAGAGAATTTTTACCTTATCTAAAGATAATTTTTCAGAACGATGCACAGATGGCAGCAAACACTGCCAAATGGCTTGAACTTGAAGATGAAATGATTTCGTATATGGCTGGAGAAAAAGCGAAAGCAATTATCGCTCTCATGAAGTAACCCGTTGGTTCATTTCGTCAACGGATTACGCTTCCTTCTGAGACTTCTCTGTCAGGCTGCAAAACTGCGACTCTTCCTTCACTGTCTTCAGCGGCAAGCACCATGCACTGTGATTCAACGCCCATAACTTTGCGTTTTTGAATGTTCAGAATGAACGCGCACTTTTTCCCTATAAGCTCCTTTGGGGTGTACCAGCTAAGTAGCCCAGCAACTGCCTGCCTCTTCTCCGTACCGAAGTCGACGACAAGTTTGATCAAATTCTTGGACCCTGGTACTTGTGATGCTTCAAGTATCCGTCCAACTCTTAGATCCAACCTTTTGAATTCCTCAAATGAAATTTCCATGCGTTAAGCCACCAGCTAGGCAACTCTTTATGTTTATGCAACCTTTTAACAGTTCTGTTTTTCGCGAGATTTCAGCCTATCTGTTTTTGTTAGAGAGTAAGGTTTTGCTTCTGTTTCTATAACGCTTTTCGGATGCGCTTATTAGTTCCTCGAAATGTGCTAAACGGTTTTCTAAAGCTTTTTTCCCTGCTTCTTGTGTAATGTCTCCACGTGTCGTCTCTATAATTCGTCTTGCCACATCGCATTTTCGCCTTAATCCTGGAACAAGCATGTACGCTTCGTCTATAGCCATCAATTCAACATAGATCTCATCCATCGTTCTCAAATATTCTTCAGCTTCTTCAAGCTGTCCTTGACGCAGTTTGTCAAGCACGATTCGCCTACATTCGCCAACAACATCCGCCAGTCCCAAAACGTAGTCCAATGAAGAAACGTTAACTTCTTCAGGAGTGATAAATCTTGTTTCTTCAACAAGCTTCAGGAATATGTTGGCTTCCGAGTATTCCTGCAAAGCAGCGCTAAACATTCCGCCGAAGACAATATCCGGATGACTTTTTGAGATTTCTCGAATTACCGAAACGTTTTCTTTTGCTTCTTGAAGAAGCTTCTCAGCTTCCTTCAGCCTTTTTTGATGCGCCAGCAGAATTGCACGTTTTGAAAGACTCGTTACTTTACGCATCCTCTCATGCAATCCTTCTTGGATTTTGTTCTTAGAAACAAGGTCTTTCTTGATATCGCTCAAAATGGTTTTTAACGTCGCCATTTTCCATCACATGCTTGATAATGGATAGTATACTGTAGTATATACTTGTCAAGAGGTTCTAATCAGCTTTTTGAAGAGTCAGTTCTCCATTTAGCCCAGCTTGGTTTACCATGGTTTGGTTACCGTTACACTTCGGGCATGGCCTATGCTTGTTGCGTTAAATCTTCTAAATAATCGCAGGTTCACTACCTGCCTTGTTGTATCTTGACTAAACCTATGCTTCTTCTTGGAAGTTACTTGCGCTGTTTTATTGGTTGATTGCCAAAGCTGGTTTTTTAGTGGGTTTCAAAGCGTTTGGGTTTTCCATGTTTACTTAATAGAACAACACGGCTTTCTCTGGATTCGTCTACTATCTGGTAACCCGTAGTTTCCGACAACGCTGTGGCAAAGCTGCAGATTTCGCTATGCTCTGGCATATTCAAGTGGCTAAGCCGATGTGTTGAGAAACCAACATGCATGTAGGCTTTGGCTTCAATATAGGTTGGTGTAGCTTTCTCTATGAGTTTTGCGTATTCTTCAACGTGTTTCATGTTATAGTTTTTCACCAGCGTTAAACGAATGACTGTTGGGCATCTGAAACTCTTCAGCAGCGCCAAGGTTTCGTTTAGTCTTGACCAGGCACCCTGAACTTGTGGGCGGCAGAGGACGTTGAAAATCTCTTCGTTGGGCGCGCAGCAGGAAATATACAATTGTGTTGGTTCCTCGCGCAGGCTTGCAAGCCTCTTCGGCAGCGTACCATTCGAGACTAGAAACGTCGTCAACCCTTTTTTGTGGTAGGTGCTGATGAGTTCACCTATGTGCTCGTAAAATGTTGGCTCTCCCGCCAAGCTTATTGCAACGTGTTTCGGCATCATCGCTTCTGTGAATTTTATCTTGTTCGCCTTCGCATGGCCCTTGTACCCGCTTAATGTTTCACGATGCGCTTTAAAACTCTCTTGCACGATTAAGTCGGGCGCATCCCAGAATGGTTCATCAAGCTCGTTCCAAGAAACTTTCAGGTCAGTGTTTTGTGCTCTCCAACAGAAAAGGCACTGTTGAGTGCAGTAGAAAAGCGCAGGTGTCATTTGCATGCAACGATGAGTCTTTATGCCGTAAAACTTCTCTTTGTAGCATGCTCTACCGTTCACTAAAGCCTCATGCACCCATTTGCACTTTTTAACCGCTGAATGTTTTCCAACGATGTGGTACTTCTGCTTTTTTAAAGCATCGATTAGCACTGACGGCACTGGCTTTTCCAAGACCTGCGCAACCCCATTTTTAATGACGCTCTGAACGTGGCTAAAAAGGTTTCAGGCATGAGCTAAGACGTGCATCGCCTTCGAAAACTATTGCAGATTGATCCTGAGATGCACACTTTACGGGTAAAGTCGGACTTTGACAAAGAAACTTTAAGCTTTATCTTCGACTAAAATAAATGTGTCTACGTGACAATATTAATGCTTAAAATGCCACTTCACCCGACTACACGCCATAGCAGGGACAAATACGCAGTGGCATCCGCAACTTATTATCACAACCCATTGTATAAACTCGTAGCAAAACTTGCGCTTAGCAATGTGCAGCAAAAGGCTTGACGAGAGTATTGTTCATGATTCTTCAACTTTTCGCAAATGGCGGTAACTGTTCCTGCTTAATTGATGTGTTGCTACACTGTGTTGACGCTTTATGGGAAGGCAAAGTTTAAAACATTCTCTAAGTAGTAAATGTTCATTCGCCGCGAGGAGTTATTGAATGCCGCCAAAGTCCGTCCTAACCCGAGGAATCGCGTTAGTCGCAATCTGTTTTCTGCTGAGTGGTGCCTTGCTTTCTGTAGTGATGCACGATGTTAAAGGACAAATCGGGGTGGACATATACTCCATTTATCCGCCTACCCTTGTCGGAAAAGTGGGCGAACTTGTCTCAATCCAAGGTTCAACTGAAACTCGGAACGGGACATACCAGATATGGTTTGGCAACTCTATGGTTTACAGCGCCACCGCAGAAGGGTACTACGTAAATGCAAGTTTTCCAATACCTGAGTTGCCTGCTGGAAACTATACAATAACGTTAAGCGATTTGAGCGCGAAAGTGAACGCCACAAGAGAGTTCAACCTGATTGAAGCGTACTCCATTAAAGCTATGACGCCTGAAAAACCTGCACAACTGCAAGAAGGTTCCACGGTCACGCTGAATGTAACGGTGACTGCAGGCCAGCCAAGCACAAAGTACTATGCAAATATCACAGTAGTCTTACCCGGTGATAACGTGGTAGGTTTTAGTCGGCTGGTTGAGTTGACCACTTCAAACCTTGGAACCGCGCAGGCTCAGATAGTCTTCCCTAATAGCGCGCTTTTTCAGCCTTCAGGCTCAAACACGTATCTTCCAGGCGTGTACACTGCGTATTTCAACATGAGTGAAAACTTGGCCTCAAGCCAATTTACGATCGGCATAACCGACATGACAGAGTATCATAGACAGGACAGAGTATCGCTGCATGCTGAAGGTTATGCGCCGAGTGAAAAAGTGTCTGTAAGCATAAAGTACGCTGCCACAGGCGCTAGTTATTATTCAGAAAGCGCGACTGCATCTGCCCAAGGCGTTATCACTTCAAGTTGGGCTGTCCCGTCAAACGCTCCGGTCGGTGAGTATACTGTTACGCTAACGGGCGAAAACACGATGAAATCCGTGTCTGACACGCAGAATTTTTTCGTCACAGGCTACAATGTTTCAGTTCGAGCGCTTAACTTGGCTGGCGAACCTGTTCCACAAGTGCTTCTTCAAGTTTTAGACAAAGCAAGTAACGAAACCTATAACGGTACAACTGACAGTAGCGGCATTGCAAGCTTCAACCTAGAAAAAGGAAGCCATATATTGACTGCGTTCTGGAACAAAAACTTCAAGGTTGGCGAAACCGAGGTCACCGTATATGGCTCACAAGAATTCAACATAACTTGCAAGCTTACCAATCTTGAAATACAAGTCAAGAACCAAGCTGGCATTCCTATGCCTTTTGTAACTGTAAACGTGACGTATCAGTATACTATGCCAGTTGAGGGAAAAGTCGAAAGCGGTGCATATTCTGGCACGACAGACCTGAACGGCGTGTTCAGAGCTAATTCAACCCTGCCAGGCATCGCATATCGTATAGTCGCTTCACGGTATGGTGTGGTCTTCAACAGTGAAAACGACACTGTTAGCTCTCTGCCTGAAGCCCCTGTTTACCATGTGACCGTGGTCTGCCCCTCAGTAGCGTTGACCATCAAAACGCTCGATTACAACGGTGCCTCACTTGCAGATGCGCGTTTAGAACTTATCGAACAGGCAAGCGGTTTGCTCTACAGCGTTACGACTGATAGCTCTGGCACCGCTTCACTCAGCGTAACGTTGGGACGATACCGCGTAAGAGTATACGCTGGGAGTTTCATGCTGAATGAAACTACCATGGACGCGCTGAAAGCATCTCACTACAATATACGCTGTATGCTTTACAACCTAAAAGTGTCAGTGAAGGTTACAGATTACTTTGGACAGCCAATGCCGAACGTGAATGTCGTGTTAAACCATGACGGTTTAGAAAGTAAGTCAAACATTACGCGGTCAGACGGCGTCGCCGTATTCGACGGCGTCGTCGGCGGCAACTTGCAGGTCAAAGTTTACCTGACTGGTCACGAAAATTCCTTTGTTTTGGCAAACGTCTACGTGGATTCACCAACACAAATCCCGATAACTCTCTCAATGTATACAACCATCGGTTCATACGTAATTGAAACTCGAGTGTTAATTATGTTACTGTTGATCTTGATGACTACGCTTTTCTTCGTTGGTTTGGAGTTTTATGTTCGCTGGCATAGAAGTAAATCCAAAACTCCTATTACTAATCAATAAGACAGAGCAAAAAAGTTTATATGCTGTATAGTAAATACCCAATCCCAAGGATCGAATTGCAGAATTCTGTATAAACAGGCAACAAAGAGGTGTATTCTTGTTGGACAATGTAAAAGCTTGTTCCCCAACCTGCCCATCCTTTAAATGCGGAAAGAACGCTGCATTCTACAAGCGCGATCTTGTCTGGTGCCGATGGACTGAAGAACCATGCAACGTTTCAAACTGTTCGTGGGCGTTTTGCTCAAAAAGACGATTGCTTCCTGGAGGAGTATGCGGCGAAACTGTTAAACGGAAAACTGTGGAAAAAGCCCCTGAAGAAGTGCCTACACACGCGATACGGTTACGAGGAAAAGCGTTGCGCAAAATCGGCGAAAGAGAGCTCTTCTGAAAAAGCCACGTGTGCAAGCAGGCGAAAACGTCCGTACTTGCCCGCTTTTCTCAAGTGGCTTGAATACGTTTAACGACAGGCGGTTTTACCTTTTTCAGAATTCTATAACCGCATACCGTGCACTTAATTTCTCCGCCGCGCATTTCCAGCTCTTCTAATGGGACACGTGACCCGCATCTTGTACATTCATAAACTATTCCGGTTTCTCCCATTGCGGCTCATCTTCTGAAAACAATAGACGTTTGCCTTTTAAACCTTTCCAGGTGCATCTTTGCCAAATTATTTGTTCATTGAAGAACACGTCGGCAAATGCCTTTGCTGAACACGCGTCCATGTATGGAAGGTTTTCCGCTTTATCAAAAAGTCCAACAGGCACAGTCAAGAAACAATTCCGAGAGCTGAAACTTACCTACTTGAAGCCCCAAGCGATACCAACAGGTCACAAAGCCCTAACGAAAGCTCGTGCAAACGGTCGTCCTTCATGTGAAAAAAAGCGTAACCAAGACTTACGGAGTATTCGAGGGCGGGACCTCAAAAATTTCAAGACGCAAAACAGCAATAGCCTAAACGCTTGTCGCAAATCATACCTTAGGTTGTCATGGCGGGTTCAGGTTTGAAACTTTATGGAAGAATATGAAGGGTCTGTTGGGAAAGTATAAACAGTTGCGGTTTAGTCGAAAAGACAATGCTCACGTACTGCCCAGGCGCAATCATAAGCGGTTTAATATCAACGAATTCACAAGGTTTGGCTTTTCAAAACATTAAGGCGGAGAAGTTTTACAGTTACAGGTCGCCAACAGACTCGTGGTGACGCATGCTGTGGCAGTAAAAAACTGTCGTTGGAGGTTTTCACAGCTATATTAATGGTTTATTGTGAAAAGAAAAAGATGTCTATGAAGCTTTTCATAATTATAATAAGTGATGACGTATGCGCTCTGAGTTCCCTTATCGTGAATACTTCTCGTATGATATAATAGGCGACATTGCGGTTGTCAAGTCTTTTGGTTTTTCCCGACGGAAACTGTGCAAAGCGGCAAAACGATTAATGCTTGACCATAAAAACGTGAAAACCGTACTTGCCCAAGCAGGCCCTGTAAATGGTGAATACAGGCTGCGGCAACTTACCCATTTGGCTGGCGAGGATAAAAGAGAAACCTTACACAAAGAAAATGGATGTTTATTCGCAGTGAACTTGGAAAAGTGTTATTTTTCCCCAAGACTTGCCTACGAACGGAGACGAATCGCGTCTTTAGTGCAGCCTGGCGAAACGGTTGTGAACATGTTTTCTGGAGTCGGCTGTTTCTCCATAATAATCGCAAAGCATGCCTTGCCAGAGAGAGTGTATTCAGTGGACATTAACCCTGCAGCCTACGAGTTCATGGTCAAAAACATCCGTCTTAACCGATTGTATGGCAAAGTCGCACCGTTGCTTGGCGATTCTAAGAGTATTGTCAAATGGCATCTCGAACGGGTTGCTGACCGCGTCTTGCTACCGCTTCCTGATAAAGCGCTTGAGTATTTGCCCATTGCTATTTCAGCGCTTAAACCTGAAGGAGGATGGATTCACTATTATGATTTCGTGCACGCGCGGAAAGACGAGATTCCCGAAGAGAAAGTTATTAAGCGTATTGCTGAACGCTCGTGTTGCGAGAAAGCGTACCTCTCGTTCGTTAACTCGCGGGTTGTTAGGTCCACGGGTCCTAACTGGTACCAAGTTGCAGTGGACATTTACGTTGACCGATGTAAAGCGTGAAGGAGCAAGCTCTACGTCAACGCGTTTTTGATGAAATGTGTGCAAATGAGTATTCGCTGAGTGAACTTCGTGTTTTCCGGTTCGGCACTGCGGTGGTTTTTGATTCAAGGAGGTTCGTCTTTCGGTATGCTTATGGGCTTTTTCAACTTGGTGTATGCTCACAACATTGGCTACGGCCTGTGTGGCAACAAGCAAACTTTTATTAGTTGATTAGCTCAACCTTTTTCAGGCTTGGTGTCGATGAAAAGAAGGCTTATGGAAATCTTGGCATGCCCGATTGATAAACACCACCCGCTTGAGCTTTATGTTTTCGAAGAAAAAGACGAGGTGATTGAAGGGCTAATTGTTTGTCCACAGTGTTTGCGTTGGTATCCGATCAGAGATGAAATCCCAGAAATGCTTCCAGACGAGTTGAGAAAAGAAGCTGAAGATTTGCCTTTTTTGAGGAAATGGCAAGACAGGATTCCTGAAAGAATATTGTATGAAGGCAACCCGTTCCGTCTAAAGCGTTGAGTGTTCAATGCTGCTTTCAAGGTTAGAACATGTTTTTTATCTTGATCACGCGGTTTTCTGCTGAAGACTTCAAAACGGCTTCAGCTACGCAAAGTGCCTTAACGCCGTCTTGCCCGCTGATTTGAGGTTTCTGTTTTTCCAGGATGCATTCTGCGAAATGTTGCAGTTCTAGTTTGAGGGGTTCTTGGAAAGGATATCTCGGCTGTATACTTTCCTTTGCGTTTTCAATCCATAATTCCTGCGTCATATAGTCCAAGCGCATTATTGCTTCGCTACCTGTGACGACAAGAGTTCTAGTCTTGTACGGAGTAAGCCAGTTCGACTCTATGAAAGCGCTTTCCCCGTTCTCATAGGTTAACATGATATGTGCGTAATCCTCAAATTTCTTGTGTCTCATGCAGCCTGTCCTTGCGTAGACTGAAGAAGGCTGCTCACCTGTTATGAACTGCATGGCGTCTATATCGTGTATTGCTGTATCTTTCACAACTCCGACGTCGCCAAGTCTTTCTGGCCATTGCGATACTCTTTTGGCGGTTGCGCATACGAGGTTTCCGATTGCTTTTTTTTGGATGTCATCTCTGATCCTTTGTAGGCCAGGAATAAAACGCATTAAGAAACCAACTGTGAGAAGCAACGCGTTTTCTTCAGCTTTTTCAACAAGTTTTTCAGCTTCTACTGCATTGGCAGCCATTGGCTTTTCGACAAGCACATGTTTTCCCGCATCCAGCGCTTTAGCTGCTTCAACCGCAAGCATTGTTGACCATGTGCAGACGCTGACGGCTTCTACTTCTTTGTTTTTCAGCATTTCCTCGCTGCTGGTGTAGGCTTCAGCGTCAAATTGGGCTGCCAAAGCGCGGGCTCGTGTTGGGTCAACGTCACATACAGCCACAAGCTGAGTGATCGGTATTTCCTTGTAGGCGCGAACATGGTTTCTACCCCATGCGCCGGCTCCAACCACAGCTACTCCAAGTTTCTTCATTTTCTACGATTTCCCCTTCCAAGACTTCGATAAATGAATTCTGCCTTTTCAACTTTGTCTTGCTCGAGCGAGGCTGTCAAATCAACAATGGCGGCAGGCATTTTCATTATTGTGTGGAGTTTCCTCAAATTCAACCTTTTAGCCCAGTCTCTTCCTGTAACCAACACGATGCAGTCTGCCGATTCAGCAGCTTCATAAACTGTTTTTGCGTAACTGCCTGTGAAGTCTATGTTTTGTGAGGCTGTCGTTCTTGTTTCGTAAATGCTGACTTTTGCGCCTTTTGCTTCAAGCATCTTGACCAGCGTGTGAGAAGCTGATTCAGATGTAACCATTCCAATCACAGAGACTTTAGCTCGTCTAAGGCTTTTTCCACACTCATCAAGTGCCTCTTTCACAAGGGTCAGTGCACGTTTGACCATGAGCTCGTTTGTTTGCCTAGCTGCTTCTAGGAGGCGTAGTTTAACGCCTGCGTTCTCCGCAGCTGCCATAAGAAGGTGGATAACGTTCCGGTTTTCATCTGTGTGAAGCGTAGGATACGTACTGTTTTCATGTTTGCCTGAATATTCTATTATACTATAGTAGTCTTGCCCCGTCTTTTCGCAGAACGCAGACAATTCGTTGGTTAAAGCCATGCTCACATCTTTATGAGCAGCCATGAAGAGGATAGCCAGCTCTGCTGTTTGTAAGTCGGGGAGCAGTTTAACTTCTTTTTTTGTCAGGGTTTCCATAAATGTAGCCGCGGATTGCAGGCTACGTTTTTCATATGCAGCGACATAGAATTGTGAAGCTTCGGCTGTCTCTTCGGTCCAATCTTTGGTTTCACTTATGCAGTAGGCTAAGCCATAGTCTTCGCCTGTTTTCAAGCTTGAAGTGTCTTCGATTGGACGTTTGACTGTGCTTTCAATGAAGCCTACTCCCGTAATGCAACCGTAGATTACGAGAGACCCTTTACGCAGGGACGTCCCGATTTGTTTACATACGTTTTTCACTTCTGAATCGTCAAAGAATCCTTTTTCGTCAAACTTCAAGGGAATTGCTATGACGATGACGTTGCTGCCGGAAACTGTCTTCTCAAGGTCATTAATTACCGTGATACGACCTGTTTTAGCCAAGGTTTTCAGTTTAGCTTCTGCCGCGTTGCTGAAAAGCATTGTTGCGCCTTTTGCGATTCTATTCAACGCATACTGGTCTCTGTCTGTGTATTTGACTGTATAACCTGCTGTGGCGAAGGCAAGCGCGTAGGATAAGCCCTCTTTGCTGTAGCCGACGATGCCTACGGTGTAGCTGTTGCGTTTTTCGGGGGAATCAACGTATTCGGCTTTTACTTGCAGCGCGTCAGGCATCGTCGTGTTCTCCTTTTCGGTTTGCAAGCTTATATGCTTTGAATTATCTGTTTAAGCATCGCAGCGTACTTCTCAATTAATCGTGCCGCTTTCTCGCTGTTTTTTGCCTCGGCGTAAAGCCTGTATACTGGTTCAGTACCGCTGGGTCGTATCAGAATTGCTCCGCCGTCATCGAACCATATTTTCACGCCGTCGATTGTGCTGGTTTTCAGGCTGCTTGTTTGCGCCCTGAGTTTTTCAAGGACTTTTTCCTTTTTTTCCTCCGGGCATTCAACTTTGCCTTTCTCGATGAAGTATTGTGGCTGTTCGCCGATAAGCTCCGAAAGTTTTTTTCCTGTTTCAGCCATTATTTCAAGAATTAACGCCGTTGTCATCGCGCCGTCCCTTACTGGTTGGTGTTGACCGTAGAAAACGCCGCCGTTTTCTTCCCCGCCCAGCATGGCGCCTAACTCTTTCATTTTCTGTGCTACTGTCACGCTTCCAACTTTTGTCCATACAATTTCTCCACCATAAGTCTCGGCTACATCTTTTATCAGAGTTGAGGAGCTCACAGGGGTTACGATTCTCGCGCCGGGGTTTTTCTGTAGAAAGCTTTTGGCGATTAACGCGAAAGTTTTATCGCCCATGTATACCTCGCCGGTTTCGCCGACAAATATCGCCCTGTCGGCATCGCCGTCATAAGCTATACCTATGTCTGCACCTAGGGTTTTCACTGTGGCTGCCAAGCTGTGGAGGTTTTCAGGTCGGGGTTCAGGCATTCTTCCAGGGAAGGTTCCGTCGATGTTCGCGTTTATGGTGGTTACCTTGCAACCTAAATCCTTCAGCAATCGTGGTGCGGTTAAACTGCCCACGCTGTTTGCTGGGTCAACAATTACATGAAACCTTTTTGTAGCTATCAAGTTGACGTTGACATGTGTTTTTACGGCTTCAACGTATTCACGGTTAACTCCTTGTAGTTTGCTGATTAAACCAATATTGTGCCACTCGGAAAGGCGAGGTTTTCCTTCATAATACAATTGTTCTATCTGGTCTTCCTGTTCATGTGAGATTTCCACGCCGTCGCTCCAGAGAACTTTAATTCCGTTGTACTCTGGGGGATTATGTGATGCTGTGATTATGACGCCGCCTGCAAGCTTGTTTGCTTTAACAGCGTACTGCAGTGCAGGTGTAGGTGCCATGCCGGCGTCGAAGACGCAGCAGCCCGTGGCCACTAGCCCCGCGGTCACTGCTTTAGTCAGCATTGCGCCACTCGTTCTTGCGTCTCGCCCAATGAGCAGCTTCTTGCCGCTAAAGAATGTGCCGACACTCAAACCCACCTTAACGGCTAGTTCAACAGTTAACTCCTTGTTGACCATGCCTCGGATGCCGTTTGTTCCGAAAAGTTTCTTTCCATTCATGTCTAGTTCTCCGTTAGGTTATTCTCCCAGCGTCTAATATGCTTTCGTCGACTTCCTTGCCTGGGCACACATTACATCCTGGGGCAAGAGTGACGCCGTTTTTCACAACAGATAAATCTCCAAGAACGCATCTCTCGCTCACCTTAGCATTTTCGCCGATAAACACGCCTTGACCAACTATTGCGCCAGATACAACTGCTCCATCCGCGATCGACACGTCGGGGAACACGATAGAATTCTCCAATCTCACATTTTTTCCGACTGAAACATTGCGTCCTACTATGGCGTATGGTCCAACGACTGCTCCTTTTCCAACGGTTACGCCTTTGCCAAACGCGGCAGGTTGCTTAAGCGTAAACGCTGATTTGTTTTTCATTTTCAACTGTTCATGTGATTCCAGCAGGTGCATGTTAAGAGCCAAGTATTCTTCGGGTTTACCGATGTCCCTCCATAAACCATGGAACGCATGTCCAAAAAGTCTGCCTTTTTGAGCTACTATCGGGAAAATTTGTCTCTCCATAGATACCGCTTGATCCTTCGGGATATACTGGAAAATCCTCGGGCTCAGCACGTAGATTCCTGCGTTTATAAGTTTTGACGGCGTCGTGTTATTGCAGGGTTTCTCGATGAACCGCGTAATGCGGCAGTCTGCTTCTAGCTCGGCAACACCGTATCTACTTGGGTTTTCAACCTTGTACAACGCGATAGTTGCGTCAGCTTTGTTTTCATCATGCCGTTCGATTATTTCAGTGTAGCGCATGTCGGTGTAGATGTCGCCGTTTAGTACTAGGAAAGGCTCATCTCTTCCAAGTAGTTTTTCTGCTTTTTTCAGCGGGCCAGCGGTGCCGAGTGGAATGCCAGGCGGGTCCACTGAATATTTCACTTTTATTCCGAGTTTTGGCATTCTTTCTTGCCTTATGTAGAAGGCTGTTTGTCTGTTTACAGCCATTACAACTTCATTGATACCGCTGTCGGCCAATTTTTCAAAGATCCAGCCGAGAAGCGGTTTGTTGATTATTGGAAAAAGTATTTTTGGTCTTGTGCAGGTTAAAGGCCTGAGTCTTGTCCCCAGTCCGCCTGCGAGGATCAACGCTTTCAAACGTGCTCGCCTTGTTTTCTTTTAGAAGGATTACTCGCCATTTAGACTATAAACCGTTTCGTTATTTCTGCTGTTTGGCTAACCCTGTGTCGTAGGAAAACAACGTTTGTCTGCAATGTTGCGTGGTGTTATTCCCATTCTATTGTTGCAGGCGGTTTGTGTGTAACGTCATAGACAACGTGTGTAACTTCAGGTATCTCGTTCGTTATCATGGTGGAAATCTCTTCCAGAACCTCGTATGGAACCTTGGCGAAGTTGGCCGTCATTGCTTCACGGCTTTCAACGATTCTTATGGCGATCACGTAACCGTACGCTCGTGAGTCACCCTTCACACCTGTTGCCTTAGTATTTGTTAGGACCGCAAAGTACTGCCATAGGCTTCCTTGCAATCTGTGTCTCTCGATTTGTTCCCGCACTATCCGGTCAGCATGCTTTGTTATCCTGATTTTTTCTGGCGTGATTTCACCTATTACCCTCACAGCCAAACCTGGACCGGGGAAAGGTTGCCTGTGGACTATCTCTTGAGGCAATTGAAGCATCTCAGCAATTTTCCTTACTTCGTCCTTGTAAAGGTCGCGGAGCGGCTCCACGATTTTTCTGAATTTAACCTTGGCAGGCAACCCTGCCACGTTATGGTGAGTTTTGATTTTATCCGAATGTTTTCGGGCGCCTGATTCAATCCTGTCCGGGTAGATTGTTCCTTGAATCAGATATTCCGCGCCTACTTCTTTCGCGACTTCCTCGAAGACTCGTACGAATTCTTCGCCCACTATTTTCCTCTTTTCTTCAGGGTCTACGATTCCATGAAGCTTTTTCATGAATCGTTCTTGAGCATTAACTCTGATGAAATTGATGTTGAAGTCTCGAAAAGCCTTTTCGATCGCTTCCGGCTCGCCTTCTCGCATGAATCCATGGTCGACAAAGACCGCCGTAAGCTTTTCGTGTAGAGCTTCAGCGGCAAGCGCTGTGGCAACGCTTGAATCTATACCTCCGCTCAAGCCTATTATCGCTTTTGCGTCGCCTACTTCGGATTTCACTTCGTTGATGAGTTTAACTATTACGTCTTCCATTTTCCAGTTCTGCGTGCACTTGCATACTTTAAAGATGTAATTTTGCAGCATCTGCATTCCATGTTCTGTATGGGCGACTTCAGGGTGCCATTGCAGGCCGTAGAGCGGCTTAGTTTTATGCCTAAAGGCGGCAACTGGACAGTTTTCGCTGTGCGCTAACACTTCATATTCGGGCGGGAGTGCAAAAACAGTGTCGCCATGGCTCATCCACACTTTTTCTTTATCGCTCAAGCCTTCAAGTACATCAACCGGCTTATCTATCGTTACGTACGCGACTCCGTACTCGCGTCGTTCTCCCTGCTTAACCACTCCGCCAGCTGCCTGTGCCATGAGCTGATGTCCATAGCATAAACCTAGCACAGGCAGGTTCATTTGTAAAAATTGCATGTCAAGTTTAGGCGCGTTTGCTTCGTAAACACTTGCTGGGCCGCCTGAAAGTATAAGCCCTTTAACGTTGTAGTTTTCTTTGAGCTGTGCCAGCTCGTTTGGTGTAATATCGTACGGAACTATTTCAGAGTACACACTATTTTCGCGAATTCTTCTTCCAATCAAATGAGCATATTGTCCGCCGAAGTCTACGATTAGGATTGCATCGTATTTTTCTGGAACGTTCATGCCGCTCAGTTAGACTCGTTACTTGCCTGATAATTTAACGTTGCTGTTTCAACGTTGCCCCCGCGGCTGTGGCTCACCGTTGTAGACGCTATCAACTTTTTGCGCTTCTGTTTTACAGTTAATGATTAGTGATCAAGCTTATATAACCAGTGGCGGGTAATTGCATAAACGTTTAGTGTGCTCAGCTAGCTGTTTAAAACGAAAGGTGACTATTTGCCTTGGAACTGGATGATGTGGATGTTAAAATCTTGAAGTGCCTGTTGGAGGATGCGCGCTCTTCAAGCAGGCAAATAGCAAAAAGCGTAGGTGTCTCTGTGGGCACTGTGCTTTCAAGGGTTAAGCGGATGGAGTCGGAAGGCTTGATAAAGAGCTACTCTGTCGTGTTGGACCATGAAAAGCTAGGGTACCAGTTGACGGTTGTGACGGAGATAACAGTTTCTAAAGGTCAGTTAGTCGAGATGGAGCGGGAAATAGCCAAGAACCCCAACGTGTGCGGCGTATACGACGTGACAGGCTTAACGGATGCAATTGTTGTGGCCAAGTTCAAAAAACGTGAAGACTTAAGCCAGTTTACGAAGCACTTGTTGACTTTGCCGTTTGTTGAACGTACAAACACGCATGTGGTCTTAACGACTGTTAAGGAAGACTTCCGCTTGGTTTAGCCAAAAATCTTTTTTGAACTTTTCACGGAAGCCTCAGACTCGTATTGCTGAATGCCGTGTGCCCTTTTAATATGGTGCAGGATGGCTACGATTGTGAGGGTGTGCCTCGTATTGGTGAGTGATGTGCCTTCTTGCAGCTTAATGGGTTAATGGCTTGGCTCGGTTCACATGGGTAAACTGTTGCGGCGATTGTATAGCAGCTTTTTCAGTGTTCTCTGTGTGTTTTCTGTATTTTGTAATGGCGCTCGGGTGATGCCAGCGTTATTTTTGTGCCTGGCTCGATGCGTGAGGTTATCCAGACGTTTCCGCCTACTGTCACGTTGTCGCCTATTACAGCGTCTGCGCCGAGTATTGTTGCACCCGAGTATATTACAACATTGTTGCCTACTGTTGGGTGTCTTTTCCTTCCTTTGATTATTCGTCCTTTCTCGTCTTTCGGGAAGCTGAGGGCTCCGAGAGTTACTCCTTGGTAGATTTTTACGTTGTCGCCGATTTCGGCGGTTTCACCGATAACTACGCCTGTGCCATGGTCGATGAAGAAGTTTCGTCCTATTTTGGCTCCTGGATGAATGTCTATGCCTGTTAACGAATGTACATATTCGCTCATTATTCTCGGGATTAGTGGTACACCTCTCACGTAGAGTTCATGCGCAATTCTGTACGTTGTTATCGCTAGAACGCATGGATAGCTTAATATGACTTCTTCAATGCTTGTTGCTGCGGGGTCTCCGTCGTAAGCCGCTTGTATGTCGCCGCTTAATTTGGCGCGGATCTCAGGTAGCATTTCGAGGAGTTCTTTTACGACTGTCTCTGCTCTTTTACGGCACACGTCTTCGGGGCACTCTTGGACTTTTCGGCATATGCACTTTAGACTTTTCTCCACTTCTTGCGTGAGTCGTGTGTAGATTAAGCTTAATGTGTTACCGATAACGTATTGCACGTTAGTCTTAGTGACTTCGACGTTACCGAAGTAGCCTGGAAAGAGTATGATCAAGAAATCCTCAAGGATCTCAACGACCGCCTTTTTTGAAGGTAAATCCCTTCCAACAAGATGGTCCATGCCGCCGTAGGCTTCATAATTCTTTATCAAAGTATCTACCAGTTTCGGCAGGCCTGTTTCAACCCATTTCTCCTCTGGAGTCTGGGCGTTACGTTTGATCGTGTCCAGTATTTTCTCAGGGCTCCATGTGTAGCTTTCCACAATTTCTTTTTGTTTTGAATCTTTTGCATCGTGCGTTTCATCATTGGCTGCCAACATGCTTCACCCTTTCATAGATGAAAGGACTTGCTGAAATATAAAAACTGACCTACAGCGTTGGAGAATACTTCTCTGCGTTTTCTTGGAAGAGAATGGTGCTTAAGTACCGCTCGCCTGTATCTGGCAGGACTACTACTATTAATTTGCCTTTGTATTGTGGTCTTTTAGCAACTTCTAATGCCGCAAAGGTTGCCGCCCCTGAGGAAATTCCTACCAGAAGCCCCTCTTTTTTGGCGAGTGCGCGTGCGGTTTGTATTGCTTCTTCGTCTTTAACTTTGATGATTTCATCCACTAAATCAAGCCTCAGCACGTCGGGGATGAAGCCTGCTCCGATCCCCTGAATCTTATGCGGCCCTTTATTTCCGCCGCTTAAAACAGGCGAGTTTGCAGGTTCAACGGCTATTGCTTTGAATTCTGGCTTGCGTGGTTTAATGAATTCAGCCACGCCAGTGATTGTGCCTCCTGTGCCCACGCCTGCCACGAGGGCGTCGACCTTGCCTTCCGTTGCCTCCCAAATCTCAGGTCCTGTGGTTTCTCTGTGAATTTTTGGGTTAGCGGGGTTCCTGAACTGTTGAGGAATAAATGAGTTCGGGGTCCTGTTTGCAATTTCTTCGGCTTTCTTCACAGCTCCGCTCATTCCCTCAGAGCCTGGTGTCAACACAAGTTCAGCGCCGTAAGCCTTTAGCAGGTTTCTCCGTTCAACACTCATAGTGTCCGGCATTGTTAATATGAGTCTGTACCCCTTTACTGCCGCAACCATTGCAAGCCCGATTCCGGTGTTGCCGCTTGTCGGTTCAATTATTACAGTGTCAGGCTTGATTAGTCCCTGCCTTTCAGCCGCCGCGATCATGCTTACGCAGATGCGATCCTTAACGCTGCCTCCGGGGTTTCTAGATTCAAGCTTGGCTAATACTGTGCACTTCAGGTTTGCGGTTAACCTGTTCAGCTGAATCAGGGGCGTGTTGCCAACTGCTTCGAGCACTGTGCTGAGAACTTTCACTTATGTTCACCTATAACAACGTTATTTGCGCAGGGCAATATAAAAAACTTCCCTTCAACAAAAGAACATCAGTGAAACATAACACGAATGCATGCGCATAACAACTAAAAATCTCATGACTAGACAAACCGCTGTCCTCCGCCATGATAGTCTGCGCAGACCCATAGAATGCGCGTTTCAAGCATTGAACTACGCGTGTGTTACTTTATTATTTGCCTCGCAAAAAGATTTCTTGGAGCTATGATAAAACCATGCACTTTATTTGCTATCATACAAGGCATTAGCCATAAGCTGGCGGGAGAGCGCTGCAGTAGCGTTAAGCAAATGCGTATTGCCCTCAAGAAAGGAAGCACTTGTTTGATGAAGGAAGGAAACAACCAAAAAAGCTGAGGCAGGGCGCAGCCGCCTCTTACTTGTGCAATTGCAGAGTTCCAAGATACCTTCCTTAGACCCATTCATCAAACACGGAAGTAAAGGCTTTTAATAAGCCGCATGATTTTATTAACCTGCATCGATAACCCATATCAGCAATTGCCCAGACACATGAGCACAGCATTCATGACAATAAAGTTGCGTGCTACGCATCAGTCGTTACTCATCGAGCGGGGGTTGCCAAGCATGGCCAAAGGCGTAGGCCTGAGGCGCCTATCCCATAGGGGTTCGTGGGTTCAAATCCCACCCCCCGCACTTGAAATAAAGCCTCATGAAAGCGTATTTGACTTTCAATTCCCCTTACTTGGGATTTTTCCTTGCATCTAAACATGTCCCAGAAGGCTGCAACCCCGTCTTTGTCCTCTTTCAATTCCCCTTACTTGGGATTTTTCCTTGCATCTCTTTGTTCTGCAGGAGCTTGAAGACCTGGACAAGTGGACTTTCAATTCCCCTTACTTGGGATTTTTCCTTGCATCCCACGTACATTTTGCCGCTCTGCCTATGACCCATGTACTTTCAATTCCCCTTACTTGGGATTTTTCCTTGCATCTGCCATGTTGGAGAAAAAAGAAAAGAAAAAAGAGAAGGACTTTCAATTCCCCTTACTTGGGATTTTTCCTTGCATCTAACGTTGATGGCGCCACGTTTACGCTTGATGTAGCACTACCTTTCAATTCCCCTTACTTGGGATTTTTCCTTGCATCTGAGGCAATCCGACGACTACTAAAAGAATTGGAACATATCTTTCAATTCCCCTTACTTGGGATTTTTCCTTGCATCCGAAGCTTACGTGTACAGGTACAGTCGAAGGCTTACATTCTTTCAATTCCCCTTACTTGGGATTTTTCCTTGCATCTACCGTCCTCGGTCAGCAATATGCCGCAGTCGTGGACTTTCAATTCCCCTTACTTGGGATTTTTCCTTGCATCGCCGCTTCAAGCTCGTTAAGCATGTCGGTGAAGTTTTCGACTTTCAATTCCCCTTACTTGGGATTTTTCCTTGCATCCTTGACCAATATGCTTGTATAGACGCGTGGTATATTGACTTTCAATTCCCCTTACTTGGGATTTTTCCTTGCATCTGTCATGCTTAATGCGCTGCTCCAAGTCTGATAGGATACTTTCAATTCCCCTTACTTGGGATTTTTCCTTGCATCACATCTGGGAAAAAAAGTGAAAAAATGGTTGAAGTTCTCATCTTTCAATTCCCCTTACTTGGGATTTTTCCTTGCATCCATGAGCTTCTTGGAGCATAGAAGCCTCAACCGGACATACTTTCAATTCCCCTTACTTGGGATTTTTCCTTGCATCTTGGCGATTTGCGGGAACGTGCATTCAAAGGCATAACCGCTTTCAATTCCCCTTACTTGGGATTTTTCCTTGCATCTTGGCGATTTGCGGGAACGTGCATTCAAAGGCATAACCGCTTTCAATTCCCCTTACTTGGGATTTTTCCTTGCATCCCCACTGGTAGACGCCTTTCGCGCCGCGTTTAAGCTCTTTCAATTCCCCTTACTTGGGATTTTTCCTTGCATCTACACTGTTGACGTGCAACTGTGGAATAGCACAAGCATGGTCTTTCAATTCCCCTTACTTGGGATTTTTCCTTGCATCTCTCTGCGAAGAACACAAGTCTAAGCTGCTGCGTAAAGGCTTTCAATTCCCCTTACTTGGGATTTTTCCTTGCATCTTCTTCCTTCGGCATGTTTCTCAGAATCTTCTGGACTTCACTTTCAATTCCCCTTACTTGGGATTTTTCCTTGCATCCAGTGACGATAAGGAAAGGCAATAAGTGGATAATATTGTCTTTCAATTCCCCTTACTTGGGATTTTTCCTTGCATCTACGCGCCCAAATCGCTGTGCAAGATTTGCTGCTACCAGCCCTTTCAATTCCCCTTACTTGGGATTTTTCCTTGCATCGTCACGACGGATATTAAGACGGGAAGACCACTACCGCACTTTCAATTCCCCTTACTTGGGATTTTTCCTTGCATCTACCGCATAAGAGGGTTAAGGATGTGCGTAGTGTTGTTTTCTTTCAATTCCCCTTACTTGGGATTTTTCCTTGCATCTTAAGGTTTTCCTGGTTGATAAGCATAGAATCTTTCCGTCTTTCAATTCCCCTTACTTGGGATTTTTCCTTGCATCTGCGAGTAATATAAACCAGCGTACAATGTTCCACGGTCATCTTTCAATTCCCCTTACTTGGGATTTTTCCTTGCATCTGCACTAACATCTCTAGCTAACGGAAACTACACAGGTGTCTTTCAATTCCCCTTACTTGGGATTTTTCCTTGCATCTTACGGTAACCTTTTTTTCTGGTCAGGAGGATGATAGGACTTTCAATTCCCCTTACTTGGGATTTTTCCTTGCATCAAAGTCTGAGGATGGTAGATTCCGTTACTGCTGAATACTTTCAATTCCCCTTACTTGGGATTTTTCCTTGCATCCGCTTAAAGCGAATAGTATTGCGGAAGTCAAGAAAATACTCTTTCAATTCCCCTTACTTGGGATTTTTCCTTGCATCTGGTTCAAGAATCAGGTAGGCAGAAAGTTATACATTTTCTTTCAATTCCCCTTACTTGGGATTTTTCCTTGCATCCTCTGGATTATGAAGATACGTGGGACGAACGTCCCAAGGCTTTCAATTCCCCTTACTTGGGATTTTTCCTTGCATCAGATGCCTGCGCAGCCTGTTAGCCTCAGCGAGATTTACCTCTTTCAATTCCCCTTACTTGGGATTTTTCCTTGCATCGATTTAATAAGCGATGAATAGATAAAATAATAGAGATTCCTTTCAATTCCCCTTACTTGGGATTTTTCCTTGCATCGCAGCATGGAAACATGGGAGTTCTGTCCATTTCTGAAAACTTTCAATTCCCCTTACTTGGGATTTTTCCTTGCATCAAGAAAACGGTGAAGAATACGACCTTAAGCCCGACACTTTCAATTCCCCTTACTTGGGATTTTTCCTTGCATCAAGAAAACGGTGAAGAATACGACCTTAAGCCCGACACTTTCAATTCCCCTTACTTGGGATTTTTCCTTGCATCTCTGAAAATAGGTATGTGCATGACGATACAATCTCGTAATCTTTCAATTCCCCTTACTTGGGATTTTTCCTTGCATCGATGCGTGCGTTTAATGATTATTTGCGTAGGCTAGGCAACTTTCAATTCCCCTTACTTGGGATTTTTCCTTGCATCTGCCTGGCTTTGACGGGTACCGCGCGGGCATAATAACTTTCAATTCCCCTTACTTGGGATTTTTCCTTGCATCGCCTTTCTCTTGAAGCTTTTTTTGAATTTGGTTCGCCTTTCAATTCCCCTTACTTGGGATTTTTCCTTGCATCGAGGTGCTTTCCAAGCCCATTTTAGTTCTGGGACGCGACTTTCAATTCCCCTTACTTGGGATTTTTCCTTGCATCGCGGCGGTTTCAATGTTGCGCCGATAAATCTTGGTTCACCTTTCAATTCCCCTTACTTGGGATTTTTCCTTGCATCACTTAAACCAATCGAACCATCCGAAAGTTTAAAAAAACTTTCAATTCCCCTTACTTGGGATTTTTCCTTGCATCTGCCCAGGCCGCGCCGAGCACAATAAAGTAGCCCACTTTCAATTCCCCTTACTTGGGATTTTTCCTTGCATCGTTGTTCAAGGCAGTATCTGGAAGTACGGGCGTGTAAAGACTTTCAATTCCCCTTACTTGGGATTTTTCCTTGCATCAGATTTACAGTTACAGTTTGGAAGTGGAGGCGATTAAGTTCTTTCAATTCCCCTTACTTGGGATTTTTCCTTGCATCTTAGGGCTTTCGGCAACATTGTTGTTGAGAATTGGGAGACCTTTCAATTCCCCTTACTTGGGATTTTTCCTTGCATCTTTAATGTGGAGTTCAATGAAGAGGGGCGAGGCTGAAGGTCTTTCAATTCCCCTTACTTGGGATTTTTCCTTGCATCATGAGTATAACCACTCTCGATATTTTGGCGGACTACATCTTTCAATTCCCCTTACTTGGGATTTTTCCTTGCATCTTGCCTCGCGTCGCAGAATTCAACCGCACAAGCTTAAACTTTCAATTCCCCTTACTTGGGATTTTTCCTTGCATCGTAAAAATTGGGTCGCTAAAGCGTTGTACTGTGACAGTGTCTTTCAATTCCCCTTACTTGGGATTTTTCCTTGCATCCAGCAAGTTGGCAAAAGCCAACTGTTAAGTGATGCAATCTTTCAATTCCCCTTACTTGGGATTTTTCCTTGCATCTTCCCGCGAACAAATCAATACGCAACTTCTCGTAATAATCACTTTCAATTCCCCTTACTTGGGATTTTTCCTTGCATCCGCACCGCGATTAGGCGTTATTTGCTAAAGGACGGTTGTGTCTAACTAATTTTAAATATGTATGCTTGATTATTATTGGAATGTAATTTAATTTATAAAGATAATCGAATAAAACCCGTTTGGTGGTTGGGTATAGTGTACTTTCTGTCTGACATTGAGCATAAACAGTTACTCTACCAGCTTTTGCCTACTGCCCGGGAAGTGGGAGTCAGTCGGGAGTTGCGGGGCTGGAACTGGCATCAGCCGCCATTAAAGCCTTATTTTGACAACGTGAGGTTGCCGATGTACGAGGTTAGCTCTAAATACTGCCCAACAAATCGCGATGTTTATCTTCGGCATATAGAGAAAGTGTATCCTGCTCCAAGTTCGAGGATGGCTCTGGGTAAACTGTTCCATGGCGTGGTAAGCGACAGCCTGCGAGCGTTTCTTCAGCGCCAAGAGCTTAGTTTCGAGTCGTGGTGGCAAAAAGTTAGGTGGCAGGAGATTGCTGAAAAGCCTGAGAACGTTATTGGACCTTGCAGGAAGGTCTGGGAGTTCATGCAGAAAATGTGTGAGGCTAAGCTGGCTGAGGTTTCGTGCCGTCAGATTTATGCTTCTGAGTTGGATTTGGTTTCTTCTGCTGTGCCATTTCTTGTTGAACACAAGATTTCTGGGGAGCTTCTCGGTTTAAGCGACGTGCTCAGCGTGGATTGCTATGATTATCTTAGGGCGATAATGTTTGATTTGAAGGTGGCAGGTGTCAAGGAAGAGTGGCATAGGTTGTATTCCGTGGGTTACGCTTTGGTTTTTGAAAGTGTCCATGAAGTGCCTGTGGACATTTGCTGCACCGTGTACTTGGCTGTTGATGGTGGCAAGATAAGTATTCAGAAGGACTTGTTTTTTGCTAATGATGAGCTGAGGCAGTGGTGGATTGAGGAGAGGGATAAGAAGTTGGAGATTGTGGCGGAAAGAAAAGATCCAGGCAAGCCTGAACGTTCTCAGTGTAAAGAGTGTTGTCAATTCTATGGCGTCTGTTATGGGTAGGCGCCTCTGCACAGGATGGTTTTATGAAGGTTTTTCTTGACGATTTCGGCATTTTCTTGGGGCGAAAGAGGAATCGGTTTATTGTGAAGAAATCTGGTGAAGCCAAGGAGATCGTAGCAGATGATGTGGATTCAATTATCTGCTGTTCTTCTGGTGTGGCTTTTTCCGCGAGCGCTTTAGACTTGGCTGTTGAGAATAATATTCAGGTTGTCTTTGCTCGTTACAGTGGTTGGCCGTACGCGGTTTTGATGCCTGCTTCCCTAACTGGTTCTGTTAGAGCCCGTAGAGAGCAGTTCATTGCTTATAATGACGAGCGAAGTCTGGTTTTGGCTAAGAAGTTTATTACTGGAAAGCTTGGGAATCAGGCTAACTTTTTGAAGTTGATGGCGAAGAATAGGCGGCAGACTGATCCACGTTTAGCTGAGAAGCTGTATGCGTCGAGCAAGTTGATTGATGAGGTGAATGAACGCATTGGCAGAGAGCAAGGTTCTAAGATTGACGAGAAGCGCCAGCAGTTGATGAATTTGGAGGCTGAAGGCGCAAGGTTCTATTGGGATTCAATTCGCCAGATTTTGCCTGCTGAACTGGGGTTTACGGGAAGAGAGACCCGCGGCGCTCGTGATCCTTTTAATGCTATGTTGAACTTTGGTTATCAGACGATTCTTTTTCCTGAGGTTTGGAAGGCTGTCAGCTATGCTGGTTTGGATTTTTATGCAGGGTACTTGCATGCTGATAGACCGGGAAAGCCTTCTCTTGTTTTGGATTTGATGGAGGAGTTTCGTCAACAGCTTGTGGATCGGACTTTGGTAGGGCTGATTACGAAGAATGTTATAAAGCCTGATGAGATTTTGGCTGCTGAGGCTGTTGAGGGAGGTCGGGTTTTGAGTAAGGATGTGGTTAAGGTTTTGTTGGCGAGTTTTCAGGAGCGTTTAGACAGCGAAGTGATGTTTAATGGTCAGAAGGGACCGTTGAAAAGCTTCATTCATTTACAGCCGAGATGTGTTGTTCGTTTTCTTTTGAAGGAAGCTGAGTATGTGCCTTTCTGTTTAGGATGGTGAGCTGTGGTGCGATATGTTGTGATTTATGATATTACGGATGATAATCTGAGGGCTTTGGTTGCTGAGACGTTGAAGGATTATGGTTTGCAGCGTATTCAGTACAGTGCGTTTATCGGTAGTCTGCGTAGGGATGAGTTGAATAGTTTGCTTGTGGATTTGAAGAACCTGATTAAGGATTTGGTTGAGAACGTGCAGTTATACCCTGTTTGTGACACGTGTTTCAAAGGGCGGAAAGAGGTGGGCAAACCGAAAAAGTACGAGGTGAAGGAAGAGAAGGATAAGATAGCATATTTCTGAGTTGCACAAGGTTTATGTATGCATTTGATATCTTTTGTATACGGTGAGCGTGTTGACACTTAAACCTTTAGCGGTAAGGATACCTAAAGAGATCGAGAAGGAAATCCTTGAAGTGGTTGAACGTGAAAAGTTGGATAAGGCTACGGTTGTTAGGAATCTTCTTGAGTTGGGAATTGCTGAGTGGCGAAAGCAGACGGCTCTGGAATTGTTGCGTGATGGCAAGGCTACGTTTGCCGAGGCTGCTGAGATGGCGAAGCTTTCGCTTTGGGAGTTTGCTGATTTAGTGAAGCAACGGAATGTGGAATGGGTTAGATTTTCGCCTGAAGAGATTGAGGAAGAGTTTAGGGAAGCGTCGGCGGCGAAGCACAAGTGAAGCCGTTAGTTTTCAATTCTACGCCGCTGATTTACTTGACGAAAGTGGGATTAAGTAAGATTTTTGAAAGCTTGAAGGGCGAAAAGGTAACATCGCCAGAGGTTAAACGCGAGGTTGTGGATGAAGGCAAACGTAAAGGCGTTCCTGACGCGGTTGTCTTAGAAAAACTGTTCAGCAGCAAAGTGTTGCAAGTGGTTGAGTCGAAGGATAAGGAGTTTTTGTCGAGGTTGTTGCGGACGAGGGGGCTTCATGTGACTGACGC
>Ga0207433_10001472_pt1 | contig 50680 bp, 60 predicted proteins | sample YelNatPaOPGAMG01_FD_187559 | JGI IMG/M metagenome (GOLD analysis project Ga0207433, IMG submission 187559) | Hot spring thermophilic microbial communities from Obsidian Pool, Yellowstone National Park, USA - OP-RAMG-01 (SPAdes) (version 3) | ecosystem: Environmental > Aquatic > Thermal springs...
ATGGACCGGTCGGGATTTGAACCCGAGACCTCCTGCTTGCGAAGCAGGCGATCTTCCGCTGATCTACCGGCCCCTGTTAGATATCACAACATTATTTTTTTAGATTTCTGTGCGAGTTTCTTATCCTCAGACTCGTAGCTGGAATAATTTATCAGCTCGTAATACTCTTTCCTGCTCATAATATTGTTCAGAATGTCTCTTTGTGTCCCCTTCCTGGAGAGTTCGGCGTAAACTGCATCCATAATTTTGAGAGCCCCCCTAAATGCTGTTAGAGGGAATATTACCATCCTGTAGCCTAATTTTCTCAGGTCATCTGCAGATAACAAGGGACTCTTTCCGAACTCAGTCATGTTCGCCAGCAGTATTCCCCTGACTTTCGATGAAAATTCCTTGAACTCCTCTTCTGATTCCAAAGCTTCCGGAAAAATTGCATCGGCTCCTGCTTTCAGATAAAGCCTAGCCCTATCGATCGCTTCATCGATCCCTTCTACACTTCTTGCATCGGTTCTTGCAATTATCATGAAGTCCTTATCTATCCTTGCCTTCGTGGCTGCTAAGATCTTCCCTACCATTTCTTCCTTCCCGATAAGCTTCTTTCCTTCAAGATGCCCGCATTTTTTTGGTAATTCCTGATCCTCTATATGAACTGCTGAAGCACCCGCCCTTTCTATTTCCATTATGCTCCTTTCAACATTCAGAACCTCGCCAAAGCCGGTATCTATGTCCACCAGCAAAGGGAGACGACTCATGTTCGTTATCCTTCTTACCTCTTCCGCAACTTCGCCAAGAGTTGTAAGAGAGAGATCAGGCATGCCCATACTACCAGCGATCCCTGAACCTGAGAGATATATTGCTTTGAACCCATTTCTTTCAGCGATTATGGCACTTATTGCACTAAAGACCCCAGGAGCGATCACTATGTCTTTAGAAATCAGACGTCTCAACTCTGCTGGCCCCAAATTCCTTGCGTTAAATACATTACTCATTTCTCATCTACTCCTTCTCAATCCCCCATCTCTTTCAAAATTCAATAGGTATCCGCCACCCTTAATTTCCCCCATTATTTCTGTAAGGACTATTCAAAATAGTCCATTATCAGTTCGCAGATGTCCGTCGAATATAAGGCTATTCTCTCTGCATCCTCCAGTATTTCTGCAAGTATGATGCCATCACTTGAACCGTGGAGAGATTTGTTTATGCTCGCTCTTGTTTTCTTGAAATATTCCTTTTTGGAAATTTCCTGATTTGCCCTGAGTACGTCCCTCTTAAAGAAATATTCCATCGCCATTCCCATGCTGTCTGTGGCCTCTCTTATGTACTCAACAATTTCAGTATGCTTTAACGTTTTCTCGCCAAGAAGACTGTAGATTCTGACTCCGTGATCTGCAATCCTTTCAAGGATCCTTGAGACCAGAAGATATGAGAGAGCCTCTGCAGAAGAGATATTGTTGAGCTGAAGTACTGAATAATCCTTCAGACTCTGGCTGAAAAGCCTCTGCATATATATGTTGAATTTGTCCACTTCATCTTCTTTTTTCAGGACGTACTCTAGTGGAATTTTTTGAGGGTTTATTGATTCGGCAACTATGCTCCTGACTAACGTAACCATCCTTTTCATCCCCTTATCAAATGTCAGCATTGGGAGAGATATCAAATCTTCCAGCGTTGCCTCATTACCTTTTTCGTCGATTATTTCGAAGCCAATCGTGAAATCCAAGAATTTTCGTATCACGTCATCCATGGCTTTCTTGTCTTCAGATCTAATATTTATTTTCTTTACTCCCTGGATATATTTTGAAATCAACATTCTGAGCTCATTATCCATATCTGAGTCCTTCTTAATGTCCACTGTTGCCGCTGATGATTCACGGCTACTGTCAAAAGGTTGCATCATTATACCTCCCCTCTCATTGTAATTCAACACGACCTTCGATCCAACCTTTAGATCAAAGTTCTGACACCAGGCTTTCGGAAGAGAAACAACCAGCGTGCTACCACCTGTTTTTTGAATTTTCCTTATCTCCACAATATCACATTCTCATCTTATATATCAATGCGTCTATAATACAATCATTCCTCCCTAGTAGCTACTTTAATGCACCAAATAGAGATGTATAAACTTCAAAAATTTATATGTGATTTATTTTACAGACTCTTAATTTAAACAGATTGAAAGTCCCATAATAATTGGAATTTTTGTTTAGTTTTTATGGTTGCAATCCCACTCACAATTGAATTTTATAAACGGTTCGCTGAATAGATTAACCTTTAGCTACGAAAGAGACAATCCCCACTTTCTTAGCTGAAATTAATACAAAAGCTCTTTAATAAGGGCATATCTTGCATGGGTATGGACCAAGCATTCGAATCCATGCTATCTCCGGAATTCGAAATCAGTCCGAACTCCAAAATGAAAAGCCTTGATGAGATTTATGAGAAGTTCGGACATCTGATGACACCCGGAATGCTAGCTATAAGAGTCACGGCATCACTATGTCCAGAGTGTGTTGCAGAAAATAAGTTTGACAAGATGAAGATACCTGCATTGGTGTATGCCGAGGGCGGAGAAGTAAAGATGATTAAGGAATGCCCGGAGCACGGCGTGACGAAGGAAAAATATTGGGAAGATTATGATATGTACATGAAGGCAAAGAAGTGGCTGGACAAGGGTATAAAGCTCGAGAACCCGATGATCAGCCTCGCAGCTGAGAAGATCAACTGCCCAACTCACTGTGGTCTTTGTGTTAAGCATAAGAGCCACACGGGCCTTGGAAATGTAGTTCTGACAAATCGTTGCGATCTTTCTTGCTGGTACTGCTTCTTCTACGCAAAGGAGAATGACCCGATTTATGAACCTACTCATGACCAAATTAGAATGATGCTCAGGAGGATGAGAAATGAGAAGCCAGTTGGCGCAAATGCCGTCCAACTGACGGGTGGCGAACCGACGCTAAGAGATGACCTTCCTGAGATCATCAAGATTGCAAGGGAAGAGGGATACGAGCACGTGCAGCTCAATACGAACAGCATAAGGGCATCAAAGGATGTGGACTTCATCCAGAGGTGCCACGATGCCGGTGCAAATGTCATATATACGAGCTTCGACGGAGTAACTCCAAGGTCAAATCCAAAGAATTTCTGGGAAATTCCGAAGGCTCTGGATACCTATAGGAAGGTTGGAGTAGGCGTTGTACTGGTACCGACGGTGATTGGAGGGGTAAACGATGGAGAACTTGGGGATATTATAAAATTCGGATTATCAAACATTGACGTGGTTAGGAGTGTGAACTTCCAGCCTGTTTCACTAGTAGGAAGGATGCCAGATAAACTTAGAGAAAGGCAGAGAGTGACAATACCTGGTGCGATAAAGAAGATAGAAGAACAATTAGATGGTGCGATAGGAAGGGAAGACTTCTTTACGGTTCCGAGCACAACATCCGTAACAAATTTCGTTGAAGCACTGAAGGGGAAACCTACTTACAGGCTCAGCATTCACTTTGCCTGCGGAATGGGAACCTATATTTTCAAAAAGCCAGACGGATCCATAATCCCTGTTACCAGGTTCATAGACGTAGAAGGATTGTTTGAATACCTCAATGAACTCTCCGGAGAAATTAACGATTCCAAGATTAAGACCCTGAAGAAGGCCTCAGCTTTAACGTCTTTGCTCAGGAAACTCAACACATTCGTAGACGAAAGCAAGGCACCGGAAGGTTTCAAGATGAGAGAAATGATATTCGGAGCCTTCACCGGAGGGGACTACCACGGACTAAAGGCATTCCACTATAACTCAATGTTTGTCGGGTTCATGCACTTCATGGATCCATATACATATGATGTCGACAGGGTGGAGAGATGCGATATCCACTATGCTATGCCTGATGGGAAAGTGGTACCATTCTGCGCATTCAATGTGATTCCAGAATTATACAGGGATGCAACCCAGAGAAGGTTCTCCATGGACCCAAGAGTTTACGAAGAGAAGACTGGAAAGATTCTGAAAGAAGAAAAATTCGTCAGGAAGTATTCTGACCAGGAGAAGGCGGAAATAATATCATTCTTTGAACGGTCAATAGGAAGAAAACTGGCATAAATTACTGAAAAACAACTCTTCTCCCTTCTATTTTATATTTTTTTTCCTTCATTGCCTTAATTGCTTCGACTAGGATTTTATGTTCTAAAGGATGTGTTCTCTCCAAGAGAGATTCTGGGGTATCGTCGTCCCTCACTTCCAATGCCCTTTGCATTATTATCGGCCCCCCATCAATATCGCCTGTGACCATATGAACTGTCGTTCCTGAAACCTTCATTCCGCTGTTGATGATTGCTTCACTTACTTTTGTCCCGTACATTCCCTTCCCTCCAAAGAAAGGGAGGAGAGAGGGATGAACGTTTATGATGGGCCTGATATTTAGAAGGGCCTCAGGGATTATCCAGAGGAAGCCTGCGAGAACGACAAGGTCAACTTCATTGAAAATTGGCCTTAATACTGAAATCATCTCCCTTTTGCTGATAACTAAAGTGTGAATTCCTTCCTTTTTAGCTCTAACCAATGCATATGCATCGGGATTGCTTGAAATGACATACGAAATCTCCACTCCTGAAAGATAACCCCCTTTTATTGCGTCAATAATTGACTGGAGATTTGTCCCGTTTCCGGAAACTAACACTGCCAATTTCATCTGTCATAACAATTTCATCGAATATATATCTGCTTTTATTCTTGAGTCCGAGAGCCATCTGGAGTTCGTAAAACGTGATCACTGGCCTTGAGAATGTCCCGTAATCTTCAATTGTTACCCTAGGGCAGGCGGTATTCACGTAAACTTCAGCGGGGAAGTTCACGAGCTCTTCATTCCTGACAAGGTCGAGTGATATTATAAATGGGGACTTTCCGGCTTCCCGTAAAAGGTTTAATGCAACAGTTGCGAGCGAATATCTTGTTTGACCTATTTTAGTGGAGACAATTATTCCGAACTTCTGAGCCCTTGACGCTAAATCTATCGCATCGTACCTTTGACTCAGGAATTTCCTCTTTTCCTTTTCCATATTCAGATATTTTCCTGTTTTGGGATTAAATGCGAGAACATTCTTATCCTGTAATCCAAGGGCTATCCCTAGGGGGTGGAAAATACCTTCCCCAACAAAGAGAATATTTTCATCACTACTTCTTGCGGAGGAAATATTGCATCCTAGGATCTGGCCTGGATAAAACACCCTTGAGTCCCCCTTTTTAAGTGTGACCCTGATTCCACATTTTTCGAGTCTCTGCTTAATAATGGGCAATTTACCAGAATAAGTAACATTTGATGTTAAAGTCAGGGATTTAAATGGAATCTTATCGCATTCTATTTCAAAATCCATTTCTTCCTGGATCTCCTCAAAAATCACGTTTGGAAATGAGCCAAGATTTGGGATAGAGCTATGACCAAACTGAATGAGCAAATCCCATTTTTGATTAGCGGGAATGTCACATGCTCCCCAGAAGGGGTCGCCAAGAAAAATCAGATCCTTCCCTACGAGTTCCCTGGTAATAACGTCAATTTGCCTTTTGAGTCCTTCAGGGAGTTGGATTGCGATTACCCTTGATTTCTGAAATCGTGAATCATTCTTTATCTTGTTGAGTGCTAACGAGAGATTCATCCTGTAAAAGGTTATATCAATCTCGCTATTAACGGTTAAGCCGTGGTAGCCAAGCGGCCCAAGGCGCCAGCCTTGAGAGCTGGTCCCCTTATGGGGTCGGGAGTTCAAATCTCCCCCACGGCGTATTTTGGATGTCATATTGTGTAGCTTTAAAAGCTGGGATGGATTACAATTCAGAGTAATGTTGTTGGAAGACGCTTAGTTGTGGAAGGAATATTGTAAGGAACAAGAAGTGGCCCTAAATCAAAAGTAACGTACGTCGTTACCACTAAAATTTCTAAAATATAAATGATAGTGATTGCAGCATTTGACACAACTCTTCACGGTAACGTTCAATAGGTATACAGTGGTGAGTGGATGCCAAACTGTATAGATTGATCCTCTGTTACCTGGAATGTTTGTCTTGTTTCTGTCTCTAACTCAATTGTTTAAGTCAGAAACCTCATTTTCGTCTCTTTTTTGGATCGGTATCCATTTCCTGATCTCTTTTCAGCTTACTGGCAAGTGTTCCTATAGCTCTTTCTGCGCCAACCAACTCTTTTTTTATGGCTTTTGTTATCTTGCGTCTATTCTTAGCTTTGTTTAGCTTCATTTCAGCCTTCTTGAATTTTTCAAGTTCCATTTTCTTCCCGTCTTTGTTGGACTTTATTTCCTTTCTTTTCCCCTCCCTCTTCAGTTCCCTTTTCCAGTCACTCATTTAAAACACCATCATAAACCACGACACTGATAGCTTTCACTCCTCCTGTTCCGAAATAAACCAGTTTGCTACCAATAAACTCCCACCTGCGTGGCTTTTTGCCGTAACGTAATTCATGACATTGCCTTAACGATCTTTTAACGGTGGCTCCCATAAGAATCGCCATTCCATTAAAAGCTGATTATAAATATTTGGTATCCGGATAAGCTGGCGATTGTTTTTGTTGGCCAGGGATTTTTTAGGAATTTCAGGGAAAATAAAGAGGATAATTCAAAAGTTCTACGATCACAAAATGTCGCCCATTGAAATTTAAGTTCATGATTATAATATCGCATCAATGAGTTAGAGATGATAAGAATACTTTTTTATGTCTCTTGTGAAAACTGTGAAAAACCCTTACATTTTCCTGATTCAATAGTAAGAAAGGGATCCTATTTCTACGAGATCGACAAAAAGTTTCGCGACTTGCAGGAAGGGACAGATTTTCTAAGGTTCATAGACCACCCGTTTGAGATCTGCATTTTTGTAAATCAAGAAAGGATTAGCAATGAAGGGGAAATCAGAGCAGCGATTGAAACAGGCCTAAGCTTGATAGTTGAAGAAAAGTACTGGTTGGCCCATGAAATTTTTGAAGGGTTATGGAAACATAACCGCAGTAATGCGGGTAAATTTTTTCATGCAGTAACGCTGTTTTGCGTTTCGATGGTTCATAGTCAGATGAATCACCGATCCAATGCGGTCAGAATATTTGACATAGCAAAAAGTGAAATGAACCAATTTTTGGGCGATACATCCAATGAATGGAGCTTCTCTTACCCTATTGATAGTAGAATAATAGAGCAGATAGAAGATAGTGCTCTCTCTATTATTGGAAACTAATTTTTTCCGTTCCTTTCCAGTGTTAGTTTAAAGGTTCCATTTTCTCTTCCTGTGACATGAATGAAGATAGCTAAGGTAGAAATTAACAGGAAGACTGCGCTGAAAATCAGTAAAGTTTTCTTCAGTCCTATAACTGTTGCGGAAAATCCGAGGAAAGGCTCAGCAATAGCAGTAAGGAGGGAACTCACCAGAAATATCACGGAAAGAACGGTAGCTCTGACCTCAGAAGGTACCAGGACATTAACCTCTTCGCTGAGAATATTTGAGTAAAACCCAAATATTACTGAATTAAGAATTAAGAAAATTATAGAAAGGAAATTTTCAATGAGACCTGGGATATATATCGTAAAGAATGTAAGTGAGGTGAAGAAGAGCATTGCAAAGAACCTGTTCTTGGCAATAAAAGCAAAACGCTGTGTATTTAGTGAAGCTAATCCTCGCAAAATGACATCCGCGAAGAATATGATGCCTATTGTGCCTGTGGCCATTCCCATCTCCTTGTAGTAAGGCTGCTTGAATATTATCATCATGTTGATATTAAGGAGAAGCGCTACCCTGAGTAGTACTATGGACATTATCCTCCTATCCTTCATATAGTACCAGAGTTTTGTAGGAAGAGAACTGTGATTATCCTCCCTCTTCTTTTCCTTCAACTTAAGGGTGTAGAATGACGAAAACATTACTACCGCACCTGTAGCCAAGACTACGATCTTTAATCCTAGGTATTCCCCTAGGTACCCTCCAATTAAGGAAGCTACTGCAACAGAGAGTGCCGCCAAAAAATTAACAGCCCCGATAACCTTCAGATATTTCATTGCATGAGAAGTCGAATATTCGTAGGTCACACTTTCAAGGGCACCGGAATTAATTGCTATCCCAACACCCCACAAAATGTAGCTTACTACTAGCCCCGCAAAAGATGTGAATAAGCCAAATAGAAATATCCCGATGGCAGTAAGAACAGACGATATCAGAAGAGCGTTTCTTCTTCCTATCGAATCTGTGATCCTGCCAGTAGGGATACTGACAAGGACTATAGTCAAGTAAAATGCAACGTCGAGGATCGTAATATAAAATAAATTGTAACCCAAGTTAATTAAGTACAAAACCCAAACTGGGTTCAGCAGTAGAAACGAGTAGAAGAACGTGTAGATATAAATATTCCGAAGACCACTCTTCAAGATTTAGCTCCAAATGGTGATCACGACCAGACTATTACCTTTTTTATTTCCCCCTTTTCCTTCTTCTTGAAAATATCCAAATCTTCGGGGTGATATTTTCCAGTTATAATTTTTCTAAGTCCCATAAAATTTCCACGACTTTCGATGAAGCTTATCGCTTCTACATAGTGAATTTTGGCTCCGTCCACGCTTCCAGCCAGTGCGATATTCTTGTCGACTATATTTCCAAGAACGTCGTAAATTGATGAGGGAAGCTGCCCCCCGGTGCCAAACATTATAGCGATACCGTTATTCCTTATGTTATCTGATATTTCCTTCAGTACATCCATTGATCCAACTGCATCTATGGCGGCATCCATTTCCAGATCTGCCACCTTCCTAGTGATACTTTCCGAAGAGGTATCGAGGTAATCGATCCTATTCCTGTCAAGAAAATTCATCATGTTTTCGTCTAAGGGGTGCCTGTTAACTGCCACGACATTCATTCCGATAGACTTAAAGACTGCTGAGGTGAGGAGGCCTTCCGCACCTGTCCCAAAGACGTATATGTTTTTGCATGAAAGAGTTGAGTCCTCACAATACCAAGGAATTCTAGATTTTAGGAAGTAGAATATTTCCTTCATTTTCATTACGTTCTTCAGGGGTTCGGTCAGGACGGCAAGATCTATAATTGATCGTTCATTTACTTTCACGAGGAAGCGTTTGTCTTCAATAAATTCGTCCCTCATGAACCCATTTTTACCTCTTATTCCAGCTTCAACAAAGTCACCGTCCTCGCAATAATCCTGTCTTCCTAGCTTACACATCCTGCACCCTCCCGGGCGCCTCACCATAGGGACTACTATATCCCCTTCATTGAATGATGATGAGCCATCCGTTTCCACTACCCTTCCAACCGCCTCATGTCCTATGATCAATGAACTCCCGCTTTCCGGCCTAACGAACTTCAATTTTCCTGCGATTATCTCTTTATCTGTTCCACATATTCCTGTTTGATAGGTTTCGACTTTAATCCCATTAACATTCTCAGTCTTGACATCAGCAAGGCTAACTCCGCCTTTAGGAGGGGTAGTGATGATTGCGCGCATTCTCACGCCTCTATAGCTACAACTCTGGCGGGCGAACCATCTCCATCCTTGATCAGGAGAGGCATAATCTGTGCTAGGAAGGAGTGATTGACCAAACTTCTGAGACTTTCAGAATTTAGATTCTCGACTATAGGGATGTATCCCGTAAGTAATATTCTATGAGCCTCGAAATCTTTAGAATTCTCTGAATCGGCAGTTGGGGAGTCGATACCAACTAACTTAACTCCGTACTCCCGAAGCTTTTGCGCGTCTTCTTTTTTAATGTAGCTATAATTTTCAAAGATTTTGAATTCATGCCATTTCAGGTTATAACCCGTATACAGGAAAATTATCTCATAATGCTGTAAAGGAAGTTCCATTTTCCTATGAGGATTGTAGGGGATGCACGTGGCTACCCCCCAAAGGTCCGAGATGTTAAGTTGGTCGACGTTCTTTCCCCCTTCAATGAAGTGAGATGGAGCGTCTATGTGGGTGCCTGTGTGAGTCCCTATTCTGATTTCTTTTACATTGTAACCGTCCTTCCCGATAGTTCTGAACTGTTTGACCTCTGGTACTGGGTCTCCCTTGAAATACGGCATTCCGGCCTCATAGGGGATCGATAGGTCAAAAATTTTCAATTCTCTCCCCCCCTTTTGAATGTCCCCTTAACTACCCATTGCGGTTCATTTGGGTTGAATCTTTCCATTTCATCTGTTTTATAGCTTTCCAGTACTCTCTCATCAACTTCTATTCCCAAACCAGGTTTGCCACTTAGTGATAGAAAACCATCTTCTAGTTTATACCCAGATTTCACGAGATCCCTCTTCCATTTCGGCCAAAATTTTTCAAAGCTTTCCTGAATCAGAAAATTCGGTAAGCTGTAATCTAGATGCAACGTAGCTGCAGTCTGTATGGGGCCAAACGCGTTATGGAAGGCTACGTCTACTCCAAATGATTCAGCAAGGATTGCTGATTCTCTTGCCTCCATTATCCCTCCTACATTCGAGACATCAGGCTGTATGACGTCAACGAGGTCGGCTATCAAATACGGAAGGAAAAGATTCTTGTTTAAAACTCTCTCCCCCAAGGCTATCCTCACTTCTGTTTTCTCTCTCAATCTTTTCAAGCCTTCGAATTGGTCGGGATGAACAGGTTCTTCAACAAAAAAAGGTTCTAGGTCTTCTATTTCCTGGGTCACCCTTATTGCTGAGTTCGCTGAGAACCTTCCGTGACATTCTATAAGTAAATCTAGTCTAGTCTTTTCTTTCAACATCTCTATAATCTTTCTCGCTCTTTCAATGCCCCTATCATCTATTACATCATAATCCGGTCCAAAAGGATCAAATTTTAATGCAGTAAACCCCATTTTCTCAACTTTTCTAGCCTTGTCGAGGAAACTTTGAGGAGTGCTGCAGTTGTCGTACCAGCCGTTCGCGTATGGCCTAATTTTATCCCTCACTTTTCCACCAAGCAGCTGGTAGATGGGAGCCCCAAATTCCTTCCCGACTATATCCCACGACGCAATTTCGAAAGCACTAATCGCAGCGGTGGATTCCATTGATACTGGAAGGTAGAATGAATGCTTATAAAACTCAAGATAATTCCGCCTTATTTCCTCCACGTCCTTGTTGATAAAAACTCTTTTAACTTCCCTCATTTGCTCATAAACAGATCTCGTCATCAAAGTAGTGGGTGCCTCTCCGTAACCTACCTCACCGTCGCTTGTAACGAGCCTGAGAATAAGTAGCGTTGATCCCCAAGGGCTCGAATTTTCGCCATTTTCTCCCAGTTCAAAAATGTCGATGTCTTTTATCTTTGCCATATATGGATTTAATGAAAGTTTGCTATAAACATTTCCTAGAAAATTCCCGAAAAAAGTGGTTATTATAAGGTGTAGCCAAGGATATTTGTGAGAGATAACTAATGTTTTAGGGATTCGTAAATTGCCAGCGCTACTGGTGCAAGCTCTACGGTTTTTTCCGCAACCTTCATAATTGGAACATCCCTGTAATAACTTCCAAGCTCATGATCAACTGACTCCTTAAGCTCACTTATTATAGAGGGGTCATTCTTCATCAATCCCCCGGCCATGAAAATGGCTTCTGGATCAAATGCATTTATGAAATTTGAAATTGCCACTGAAAGGTAGTACATCGTTTCATCCACAAGAAGAGTGCTAAAAGGATCGCCAACTTTTCTTCCGCTGAAAAGATCCTCCGCAGTGAGCCTTTCCAATGGAATCGACGACAAAAATGGCGAATTCATGATCTCCCTTGAATTTTCCATCGCTCTTCTAGTCATGGCACGGCCTGATGCTAGTGCTTCTAGACATCCCCTTCTACCGCACCCACAGACTGGGCCATTGGCTAAAATCACAGTGTGACCTAGCTCTCCTGCATACCCATTTCCCCCTCGATAAATCTTATTATTCACGAATATCCCCCCTCCTATTCCAGTTCCTACCACAAGATAGATGAAGTTCCCGAACCGTTTTCCCTTATCGAAAACCTTTACGGAAATTGCCTGGGCAGTTGCATCATTTTCAACGTACACGTTTCTGTGGAATACTTCCTTCAGTTTTTCTTTGATATTTACCTTACCCCAACCTATGAGGTTGGGAGCGAACAGAGCTATTCCTTTCTTAGATATCGGGGCTGGGAATATTACACTAATCCGCCTATAATCATCAAATTCCTCAGATAACGAATGAATCTGTCCAATGAGATCGGATACCCCCTGAAACTTTCTGGTTTTCGTTTCTATCTTCCTTTTGATGTGCCCTTTCCCCGTGGCAAGGACTGCAGTTATCTTTGTTCCCCCGACATCGATACCAAGATAGTAATCTGTATCCACGGAAGCTTAGAATTTAGTGAAATTTATCCTTTTTCTTTATCATTTCAAACGATAAAAGATTCTCCTGGCTTTAATATTGGTACCTTTACCTCTGGACTGAGCGCCTCCTTGAGCTCGTTAGGATTCGAATCTATGCCTGGGAATGTTCCGTAGTGCATTGGGATAACAATCTCAGAGCCTATCATCCTTGCGGCCATAGCTGCTTCCTTTGGACCCATCGTGTAAAAGCCTCCAGTTGGTAAAAGGCTCACTTTTGGCTTGTACATCTGTCCTATAAGTTTCATGTCTGAAAAGAGACCAGTATCACCTGCGTGGTAAATTGTCACTCCATCACCAGTTATAACGACACCGCTGCAATTTCCGCTATGAATAGCTTGTACTAGGGCAACCTTTATTTTACCAAGGTCGACCAGATTACCGATGTTCATCCCTATGATGTTCTCGTCTGGTATCTTCTCATTCGTTGCCTCTACCACATTTTCGAAGATAGAAATCAGCTTCGCTCCTTTATTCCTTGCTATCTCAAATGCATCCCCTAGATGATCGTCGTGATTATGAGTTACAACCACAAAATCGATTTTCCCAAGATTTTCAGGCTTCACAGGAGCTTTTGGGTTGTTTCTTAGGAAAGGATCTACGATGACGACAGCGTCCTGGAAATCAATCTGCCAGGCAGCATGACCATACCATGTTAGTTTGACCATTTTGATTGACCTCTTTTTCTCATGACTAATGCTAAATAATAATTTTGTCAATTATTCCGCCAAGTTTCCTCATTCATTTTGTTTTCACCAGACAAACGTTTGCTTTGCAATTAGAAGATTTTGGAAGAGCATGATCAATTGAAGTGCTACAATGGAAACAGGACGTCTTGGATATCTACCTATGATCTCCTTTTTCTAATGATCGTCCATAGAAGGTGGATTGATCTTGAGGATTATGGTGATATGCAGGTTCCTAGGCCTCCAATGAATAATTTGACATCATTTTGCAATGGTCAGCAACTTTTCCATAAGCTCGTTCCGAACTTCATCTGCCTTCCCTTTTTCAGAAATTCCCGTTATTTTCACCAGGTACGTTTCCCTTCCGATTTCCTCAACTGATACCGTTGAATTATTTATTTTCGCTCTGCGCAAAATCTCTTCTGTATCTCTCCTAAACTTTTCAAAGTCTATGTTTTTCAAGAGCTCGATTCTGATGAGAATATTGCTCCGGGAAGGATTGACAGTAACTGCCCCTTGAATCACAACGCTGTTGGGCAGCTTAGTGATAGTTCCACCCTCTTCTATTATGGTCGTAAAATTCATTGATATGTCGTCTACAATGCCCGCAATCTTTGCTCTAAACTCGTCCCGGGAAAGATACTTCGGGGGATATGAAGGCAGCATATTAGAATACTGCCAGGAGCTGAACTCTATATAGTCCCCCGGCTCAAACGGTCTTGACCATATCAACAGGACGCCACTGAAAAAATTTGAAAGAATCTGCTGTGCTGCAAGGCCAATTATGGCCCCGGCAAAAGCGCTGCCTAATATTATAGAACTTAAATTCACACCAAGTATATCAAGGATGACAAGCAAGATTACGAAATAACCTACTACCGACACGAGAAAAATTAATGGTCTGACGTACTTCTTGCTGATCCTCTTCTCCATAGTTCTTTTCAGCGATTTCAGAATGAATTGAAGGATAACATAAAGGATCAGCCCAAATAGAAGTGCTTGGATTAGGTTTGTATATTTTCCATAGCTGACAGGAACTATTGATATTACTCTTATCAGGAAGAAAACGACGGCCATTAGTATCATGCCAGCTAGAATAGTCCACCACAGCTCTCTTACAAACCCTCTCTTTTCCATAGCTAGTTCACTTGATTATGTGATTTATATTTTTGTGCATCTATTCTACCAATTATTTCATTACATATCAGATTAAATAACAAAATTCACTTCATGGCTAAATGGCCACTTACACCATCACCTACAAAAAAAGCAACTTTTCCAAAAAGGAAGTTCAGGATATTGCCATTTCAGTAGTCACACTATCTGTTGCACTTTTCTTCATTATTTACCGATCACCATTCAAAATTAATGGAATGAATGTGACTCTTCCACTAAGTTCTGCCCTTGGAATAGCCTTTCTCATGACCATTACGGCATTTCTCCTTCACGAGATGAGCCACAAATTTACTGCTATTCGTTACGGTGCATGGTCTGAGTTTAGAATGTGGCCACTCGGCCTCGTACTCACTATAATAACTGGAATCATTGGGTTTCTTTTTGCCCTACCAGGCGCTGTATATTTTGTCAGTTACAGGAACCCGATAAGAGAGGGGAAAATAGCACTTGCGGGCCCAACTGCTAACCTGATTATTGGTACCGCTTTGATACCGGTATTTCTATTTGTTCCTATGAGTAGTCTTACTATATTAGCAGCAGTATACTATCTGATCTATATTAACCTCTGGTTGGGACTCTTTAACCTTATTCCGTTTCCTCCACTTGATGGAAGCAAGGTTTTTGCCTGGAATAAGAAGAGCTGGGGGGCCGTCTTTGCGTTAGCTGCGGTATTAGTGATCTACTTTTTCATTTTCATTTGAATTTTAAGGAATATTGGAGTTTCACTATCCCGAATATCGATCCCATAAGACATCTATGGTGCATTATCAATGTGTGCCTTTTACTTCTTGAGAATACTTAGTGGAAACCTTCACACTTCCTGCCTTCGTCTAACGAAAACGCGGTATAATATGTATGCCACTAGAGCGATTATGAAAGCTGCAAGGAGAGCTATTCCTATATTAGTAATAATCGGGATAATGCTGTTCCAGGATTTACCCAGCACGTACCCACCAACCCCAAGTGAAGTTGACCATATTAGAGACCCTGAAAACGTGAAAATTGAAAACTTCATTAGATTCATCTTTGATACCCCAGCAGGTACGCTCATGTAGGATCTGAAACCTGGAATAAATCGGCCGAAGAAAACTGTCCATTCTCCCTTTGTATCGAACCATCTTTCTGTCCTTACTAAATGCTCTTCCTTAAGTCCTACATACCTTCCAATGTAGAGTATTAACGGCCTCCCTCCGTACAAAGAAATGTAATACAGAATAAGATTGCCAACAAACCCTCCGACTGAACCAGCTAAGGCAAATATGATGAACAATCCAATATTCCCAGTCGAAAGGAACCCGGCGAACACCATAATGACTTCAGACGGGAATGGTAATCCTAATCCTTCGAGTACCATCAGTATAAATACTCCTGCAGGACCAAGTGTACCCATTATCTCCAATGACTCTTGCAGGAAATAAGCAATTATTCCAGATATTGTGAAACTCACTCCTATTCTGCATTGTATTAATACTTACTATTAAAGTTGACTAAATTGCACCATATTGCATTCCCATAATCTTCAGATCGGTGCCCCTAGGATCTTCTATTTCTATTTTTAAATAAAAACATTAATATGAAATATTTAATCTTACGTCAGTGATGAGTGGAAGGATAGATAGAGTTTAGTAATGCTTACTATTAGGAAATTGAAGTATAAGCGGAACAACGCCGGATTGCTGGCCGTAAGAATGAATAGCGTCTAAAATATGGTATTGGCAGGACCTATCCGAACAACTGCTTTCTCAGTACTTAGGGATATAGAAGTGGCTTTAGATGTATCATAGGCTTGCGTGTAGTGGAAGGAAACATAGTTATCCTAAATCCTCATAATTCCTTATGATAGTTTCCCCCCTTGACTACAGGTATGGAAGGGAAAAAGTAAAAGAGATCTTTTCTGAGGAATCTAGGCTGAAAAACTTGCTTGACATTGAAGCAGCACTTGCACAAGCAGAGGCGGAGACCGGTATAATTCCGGAGAAGGCTGCTAGGGAGATATCAAAGTACGCAAGCCTCAATTATGTCAAATTGGCGGAAGTAAAGAAAGTAGAGGCAGAGATTGGTCACGATATAATGGCAATGGTTAAGGTCCTCTCCTCCAAATGCCGGGAGAGTGGAAAATATGTCCATTTGGGAGCAACCTCCAACGATATAATAGACATTTCAACCGCTATTCAACTGAAACGATTTTATTCGGTTCTTGAGAAGGACATGCTTTCCCTCTCTGAAGCCCTTTATAAGCTCTCAAGAAAGTATGAAAATACAGTGATGATCGGGAGAACACACGGGCAACACGCCCTTCCAATCACGTTCGGTCTGAAGACTGCTGTATATCTAGCAGAAGTAATGCGTCATATCGAAAGAATTGAAGAATCCAGGAAAAGGGTGCTAGTTGGGAAGTTCATGGGAGCAGTCGGGACAGGAGCGGCACTTGGAAAAGAAACTCTGAAGGTTCAGTCTATTCTGACCAGAAAACTTGGAATCGGTAAAGAGGAAGGTCCAACCCAGATAGTGGGAAGGGACAGATATATAGAATTTGTTTCTATAATAGCGTCAATTGCAACATCCTTGGAAAAATTTGCAACTGAGATAAGGAATCTTCAAAGGCCAGAGATAGGGGAAGTTCAAGAGCCATTTAACGAATCCAGGCAGGTAGGATCAAGCACAATGGCACAGAAGATCAATCCAGTCACTTCCGAGAACATAGTTTCACTTGCCAGAATTATACGAGGGTTTCTGATACCAATGCATGAATCTGCGATACTGTGGCACGAAAGGGATCTTACAAACAGCGCATCAGAGCGCTTCATCATCCCCTACGTTTCCATCCTCATAGACCATATATTGAACAAGATGGAGGAAGTTTTTGACGGTCTGAAAGTAAACTCAGAAGTAATGATGAAAAACGTCATCGGGGACGACCTGATCCTCGGCGAAGCGTACCTTATGGCATTAGTCAACAAGGGTTATGGACGCCAGGAAGCACACGAGATAATAAGACAGTCATCAATGGAGGTTAGAAAGAATGGTGGAGAACTCGCAAAAAAAATCGAAGAAAAGACCGGAAAGAAGATTGGAAGACTTTCGCCTCTAGATTATACTGGTAATGCACAAAAGATAACAGAAGAAATATTGAGGAAGTATGAAGAAGGTTATAGGGTTCGCGAGAGGAGAAGTAAAATTTCACGGACTGACAACTTCTAGAATTAACTAATGCTTCAGCACGGCGAAGATGAAATCCCAGTCAATAAAGGAAAGGGATGAAATGCTTAGCATCTGGGATGACGGAAAGGTTTTTATTATGTACCAGGCTTAGAAATCATGGAATCAGTTGGGAGGTTCTGTTTTTACAATCTCAAGGGAACGTGTTATTTTCTCAGAAACTCCCCCACAAAATGCAATCTGTGCCCTAACTTCATCTCTTTTAGCAAAGAGGCCTTGTCATATACTGAGTCGTCTAAGGTACCAATCAATTACTTCGACCTGCTTATCAATAGAGGAACAGGAGACCAGTTCCAGACAAGCCTTGTCTAAATGTGAGGTATGATAAACTCCCAGAGAATAAGGAAAAGTACCAATAAGCTAACGGTGGCAACTATGGCGTCCCTTGCCTTTTTGTTCTTTTGGAGGGAGGGAGTGTTGAGCAAAACATACCCTCCATCAAGTGGTACAATCGGCAGAATGTTGGTAAGACCGAGTGCAAAATTGAGCCAGAAAAGCCAGTAAAATAGGTACTCCAAATTCAGGGAAAAAAAGTTAGAATAGAAAGATGAAAGGAGTGAGGGTGGTAAAGGGAGCTCAAAGTGGAATGGCAGTCCAAGGTAAACAAAGAATCCGAGAGGCCCAGCCGAAGCTGGATTTCTCAAAAGATTGAGATAGGAGAACTGATCAAAAAGGCCAACCCCGAAGAGTGAGACATCAACTCCAATAAAAGGATAATCCTTTGATATGTTAGGGTTGGGAATTCCAGAGGAAACAAGATAGGAATATTTTGAAGCAAAGGTTATGTTATAATATTTGAAAATCGTTCCGTTAAATGTCTCCACCATTACAGACTGGCCAGCCTTGTATAGCGATAAAACGCCTTCAAATGCAGTTACGTTGCTTATTGTGTGATTCCCCACCGAAATGATGACGCTTCCCGCAGTTATTCCAGCATCGTACGCTGGGTAGTTTTTGACAAGTGCAGTTACATAAACCCCATACATAACGGTCTCAGTTATATGATGGTCATTTCTGATTAGGGATAAATGCACGTAGCTGCCTGGAGCGAGGGATAGATCTGAAAGAGCTCCTACATTGGCAATTGATTGTCCATCTACAGCCTGTATTATATCACCTGGAAGAATCATTGGATTCACTGAAGATTGAACGGGGGCTCCCTGAACGGGAACAAATGAATAGGCTAGGAGAATAGAAAGAACTAGAAAAATAACAGCCAGTGTCACATTCATTCCTGGGCCTGCCGCAAATATTTTACCTCTGATCTTTGGCTCTACCTTCTTCATCTCTTCCTCGTCTGGTTCCACGAATGCACCTATGGGTATTATGAGCCAGAGCAGGCCAGTGCTCTTTACAGGAATGTTGAACCTCCTTGCTGCAATGCCGTGAGATGCCTCATGAAGTGCTACAGCGACAATCAATCCCACTATTCCGAAGCCAACAGGTATTGCCGGGTTGATTCCGGGAAGTGCAAGTGCATATGAAAGCGAGGGCGCTGCACTCTTTGGTATTGATACAACCAGAATCGCCTCGTATACCAGTAAAATGACAGTTGCAACTGCTAACACTGGCATCGCGTAATAGAAGAAAGAAATGAAGTAATCCCAGAATTTGAATTTAGACACTTTTTCGATTGTTTTTACACCCGCCTGCGTTTTGATTAGCAGAGCAGGTCCATACGGAGATACATGGCTCTTGAGCAAAGTAACTGCCAGATAGAAAACTATTATCCATGCTGCTATCAGAATGAAAATGATGGGAAGCCAGTTCACCGTGCGCTATCAGAAATTGTTTATTAATTATTCCCTTAATTTCCCATGGTATATGAGTTGAGGGGGGACCATCTGTTAAGCAGATGGTATAAGGATATATGATATAAAATCAAACCCTCCCTATCAAGGGCAGCCTCGTCCTTCCACTGGGACCTTTCTATCTTATTCCACATTTTTGTGCCGAAGATAGGTCAAATTTCAGAGGTGAATTGGATGTGCTTCTCCTGAGCTTCTATAACAATATATACTAATCATCCATGGGAAAACATGAAGGCAAGTGTGGAATGGGTCAACGGCCTCACTTATTTAGCATGGGGCGATTCTAGACATTATACTATCGTAGACTACTCTGATGACAAAGACAAGCAGAAGGGAAGTTCTCCAACTGAGCTAATGCTGCAGTCGATGTTAGCTTGCACCGCACCTGACATAGTATCCATTTTAAAGAAGATGAAGGAACCAATTCAAGGATTGGTGGTTAATGCTGTCGGAACAAGGGCCACTGAACATCCGAAGGTATTCACGGACATAGAAATAGAATATATTGTCAGAGGTAATGTGAAGCAGGAAAGTTTGGACAAAGCAATTGCTCTCAGCCAAGAAAAGTACTGTCACATATCAATAACATTTAAAAGGGCAGGAGTGAATATTAAAGTTTCCAGTAAAATTATCAAAGAATGACTAGGTAGATAAATTTGCAAAGAGAATCCCCAATATATTTATAAAGCACAATCTTTAACCAAAGATAATAAATGACGTGGCAAGATCAGGAAGTCAGAGAACTCAAAGAAAATAAATACATCTTGATAGATGAGGAGCCGTGCAAGATAGTAGAGATTACCACATCTAAACCTGGGAAACACGGAGAAGCAAAAGCGAGAATAGTGGCCATCGGAATCTTCGACAACCAGAAAAGAAGCGTTGTTTATCCAACAAAACATAAGATAAAGGTACCGATTATTGAGAAGAAGACTGCACAGATTTTGAGTATATCCCAAAATGAGGGCCTACTAATGGATATGGAGACTTTTGAGCAATTCAACATCCCAATTCCTGACGAATTTAGGGACAGGGCAAAAAGTGGCGTTGAGGTAGAATACTGGGAGTCCATGGGAAAGAGAAAGCTGATGCGAGTGTAAATGTCATCCCTCCTCAAATTCTGCGATTCTTCAGACAATTACGACAGTTCAAGGTATGTAATCTTTGGAGTGCCATTTGATGCGACAGTTTCCTTTAGGCCCGGGGAAAAATTAGCTCCAAACGAGATTAGGAAAGCGTCCTACAATATGGAAAGTTACTCACTCTATAGCGGAGTTGATCTCAAGAATTCAGGTATCTACGATCTTGGAGATCTGGATGAGCACAAAAGGTCAGAAGATATGCTTGAAGAGGTTTTCTCTGTAGTAGATAAAATAGTGTCGGATAATAAGTTCCCAATAATGCTCGGAGGAGAGCACAGCATCACTTACGGGGCAATCAAAAGAGTTAGGAGCAAAGTTATTTTCATCGATGCTCATTCTGACTTTCGAGATTCCTATCTGGGGGAAAAGTACTCACATGCTTGCGTCGCACGGAGGGTGAGCGAACTGATTGGAAGAGATAACATTGTCTCAATTGGGGTACGTTCTGTGTCTCCAGAGGAGATAGAAATAGGCACGCAAAGGTTCTTCACGAGCTTCGATGTTAATGAGGATAAAAATGAAGTGAAAGAATTCCTCAGAAGCTTCGCCGATTCTTCTGTATACCTCTCAATAGATTTTGATGGATTTGATCCTGCATTTGCCCCTGGGGTAGGTACTCCTGAGCCGTTTGGGCTAAATCCAATGATTATAATGGACGTACTCCGCTCCGTAGGTGATAAGTTAGTTGGATTGGACCTGACAGAGATAACCCCTCTCTACGACAATGGGAATACCGCCATTCTTGCTGCACGGATGGTTCAGGAAGTCGTCTCATTTATGGAGAAAAATAGGAAATGAATGATGACAAGTCTTACAGAGATGGATATAAAGATGGAATAAAATTCGCCATACAGGCAGCAAGGATGCTTGGGATAAGCGAAGAGTTTATTGATCGCCTTGAGAGGGAATATTCCTCAGGGAACGGAGAAAACGCGATCAAGCTTGTTTATGGGGAAACGTACCTAATATATGAAAGAAGAAACAAGAAAGGGATGGAAATTATTTCTGAAGTAGCAGTTCAGGGATTTCCAATTATTGTGATGAGCAGGGACGCTAGAAGTCCAGTTGGAAGCTTTAAGAACGTTAAGTTTGCACCTATAACCTACGACGAAACTCTTGGAGGTTTTAATCCTACCCAGCTCAGTCAGATGCAGGAATATGTTATAAGCAATTTAAAGGAAAGGGGCGTTCTGTACATAGATTGCATAGACTATATCTTTTCAACCTCTAGTTCTGTTCAGAACGTGATAAAATTCATGACAGTTTTGAAAGACAAGGTTCTAGACAAGAACGGTATCTTCATTCTCTCTTTAAATAAGGATGCGATTGGCAAAGCAGAACTATCCATGGTAGAAAAAGAGTTCAAGAATACAATAAAGATTAAGACGGACTAACCAAAGGAAAAGAGTCTACTCTTGAAGGAGTTGGAATTTTGTGCGATGCTTTCCTGAGGGCTTCTTTTGCCTTGCCTTCGCCTGACTTGGGTATTCTCACCACTATTAAGACGGCTCCCCTCTTGATTCTGGCCGCGGTGCCCACTGGTCTTCCAAACGACATGCTCATGCCACTAGAAATTCTATCGGCTCCCGCACCCGTAGCCATTTTATGCTCTCTGATCACGTGATGGGGAAAAGGCCTTATCCTCATGAAATAGCCCTTCTCCCCGAAATCCTTTATGAGTTGTCTGTTGGAAGAAATTCTAGCTGCCTCCAAGGCGGTGTGCCTTATCTGGCACGTTTCCTCGGCGACCAATCTCAGCTCAACATCATAACTGCCATTCACATCTCCCCCAACATACTGCTGTATCCTGTTCGCAGGAACTCCTCCCATATATGCCCTTTTCGTATAAGCAGGCCCTGTAACTTTTCTGTACATCCTCCCCGGCTTTCTTACCATCTGTACTACCTTCCAAGGAAATAATTCAGGATATAAAATCCTTCTCAGAACATCCCGGGAAAGATTAATTATCCGTATAATATGATTGATTGAGGAAATGGACGAACTCTGGATTGAAAAGTATAGACCAAAGAAGCTGGACGAAGTCGTTGGTCAACCATCTGTTGTAGAGAGACTTAAGAGCTACATTCAGCAGAAGAACATACCCCATCTTCTCTTTTCAGGACCTTCAGGCACGGGAAAAACAACCGCGGCCATAGCTCTGGCAAGGGAGCTCTATGGTGAGGAATGGAAGGAGAATTTCCTGGAGCTGAATGCTTCGGACGACAGAGGAATAAAGATGGTTAGAGAGACTGTGAAGGATTATTCCAGGATTCTTCCAACAAATCCTCTTGGCTTCAAGATCCTCTTTCTGGACGAAGCAGATTACATGACAGATGAGGCTCAGGCAGCCCTCAGGAGAACGATGGAGAATTTTACGAGAACAACACGGTTCATATTATCATGCAATTACTCTTCAAAAATAATAGAACCAATTCAGTCAAGGACTGCACTATTCAGATTTAAGGCGATTCCTACTGAAGTCGTCATTGCCGCCATGGCATCCATATTGAAGAAGGAGGGGATTGAATATGAGAAGAAGTCCCTAGATGTGATAGCAGAAATGTCTTATGGGGACATGAGAAAGGCATTAAACACACTCCAGGTGGCTGCAACCTACTCTCCCAAGATCACTGTTAATTCCATTTATGAAGCGGCTGGGCTTGTCCGCAAGGAATGGGCCGCCCAGGTGTTATCGCTTGCGTTAAAAGGGGATGTCTCAAAGGCAAAAGGGATGCTTGAAGAGGCAGTTATCAGGCAGGGGATTTCTGGTCAGGATGTAGTGGAACAGTTCCATAGAGTGATATACGATCTCCCTGTTGATGACGACCTGAAAGCTGACATGCTTTTTGTTTTGGGGGAAACGGATTTCAGGATATCTGAAGGTGCAAGGGAGATAATACAGCTAGAGAGTTTTCTAGGTTATTTATATAATAAGGGAACTAAATGAAGGAGATAGAATGGCAGTTAACGGAACGGTATATGAAAGAGAACTGAAACTGATACTCTCTGGGAACGAGGAGAAACTTAGAACGATCAAGTGGATTGGAGATGACATCAAGAACAGGATAAAATCTAAGCCATTTATGGTAGTAAGGGCCGCGGGGAGCCACGGGTTCGATATAATCATCATAAGGCACGATCTTAGTATTCCGGTCGAAATTAAAAGTTCAAAGGAAAAGATACTGAATTTTTCTTCATCCTCGAACAGATCTCAAGAGCAGGCAGAAATTTACATGCAGATGATATCAAAAGTAGGAGTAATGCCCCTCTATGCCTACAGAATGAAAAACGTGGATGGAGATCCGTGGAGAATTTTCACCTTCGATACTCAATATGAAGGGAAATACCGGATGTTTTCAAGGATCGTTCCAAAGATAGAAGTTACGAGAAGTGGAGCTTACGTCATGAAATGGGAAAAAGGTCTCCCTCTCTCATCTCTTCTGGATTATCTTTTTTAATATTATTTACGGTTAAACAGTTACTGTTGCTAGTTTCTCTCTCTGTATGCCTCTTGGGAAGTCCACTCCCCTTTCAATTCTTCTATACTCCACAGATACTGGATTCAACTTCTGCAGAATATATTCAAGGGCAGCTTCGGCATTTTCACTTGGCCCACACGTAAAAATGTCCAATGCAACTAAACCATATTCCGGCCAGGTGTGAAAACTAAGATGAGATTCAGCAAGGAGAATGATCCCACTGACGCCATCGGGAGAGAACTGATGATAGTATGACCTGATTTTTGTAAGTTTTCCGCTCCTTACCGCAGATTCCATTATTTCCTGCATAGTATCCACATCGGAAATTTTCTTACTTTCGACCCCTTTAAGATCACCAACCAGATGAATCCCTATGGACACCCTTATTTCACCGTTTTACGCCAAGAGATGCATCTATATAAAGTTTAATTTTCGAACCATAAAGATTGTTCTACATCATGAAACGTAAGGCGTGTTAAATTTATAATATCATAAAAATTACAAATCTTATTCCATCATTTATCAATTTTTGGTTTTCTGAATTATAGCTAATTTAGCGAATGTTGTTCCTTCAGGCTAAACATGGAACAACGTTCTTTTAAGATCTTGAGGAAAATAAGATTGTATTCGAATTTTTTCCGGAATTATGAATGAGCTGAATTGATCTCTTTTAAAATTGGCAATGGAAAAGATTAATAAGGATTGTCTACTGGAGAGGGTGAGCTAAAAGCTCTAGACAAAGGAATGGTATTATATGGACGAGTTTACAAAAGTGAAGGATCTCAATCAGGGATCCAAAAGAGTGACAGTTTTGGCAAAGGTCCTCAACGTAGGCGAAGCAAAGGACATACAGACTAGGTATGGAGAACAGAAGAAAGTGACTGAGGCTGTTCTGGGCGATGAAACCGGGAAGGTAACTATGTCTCTGTGGAATGAACAGGCCAGTCAGGTAGAAAACGGCGACACCGTAATCGTAGAAAATGGATACGTGAGCTTCGTAAGAGGTCACATGAGACTGAATGTCGGAAAATACGGAGCAATTAAGAAGGCGGACTCACAGATAGAATCTGTGAATGAGTCACTCGACATGAGTGAGAAAGAGTATCAATCTGACGAAACCGACAGGAGACCCAGGAGAAGCTTTAACAATAATAGGAACTTTAGAAGCAGGTTCTAAGGGAATATTATTTTTCAATTATTCCCACACAAAATTCTTTATTTTCATCTTTTATTACTATTTCCTCAGTATCTAGATCGTTGAGGAAGATCAAATCATATACTTTTTGAAGACTAGAATACTCACAAATTTTGCAGTCTATTGGCTCCTTAAGCGATACTTCTTCATCTCTGAAATAAAAGGAATTCAGGGAATGGTTCCTGCAATTGTTACCGTGACTAAGTAGAAGCGGGCTATTCGTAAGGATTTCTATTTTCCCCCTTAATTCTCGTCCAAGTGAGGGCAATCCAGAATAATTGTTCTTGAACGTTTTGATATGACAGACCTTACAAAGAGTGACAAGATTTTCTGTCGAATCTGTACCTCCTGCTATTCTTGGGATTATGTGATGGACTTCAACCTCTACCCTTAATCTGTTGAATCCCTCCTTATTATCAGAGGTTATCGGAGAATTTCCACACACCCTGCATTTATATTCGTCCCTCTCCAACGTGATCAACTTTGCCACGTTCCATGGAATGCCAACTTCTTTGGTGCTTCCTTCCTTGGAAAAGTCATGGATTTCTCCATAATGTGAGTATCTCCGACTCAACATCTCCAATCTTTCCTCAATTTTATCTTCCATTTCCGCTCCATCTTACATGTGATTAAAAGTATAATTAAAAGATAAGTATAATCCTTAGCTAACTTAAAATGTACAAGTAAAATTACCATTTTACGAATCCATGAGCAAGAAAGCTCCGACCTTCAGGAATGAGATGAATTGCGAAATGTTTAATAATTCAGATGGCACGATAATATTAGTACCCACGGGCAGTGGGGAATTAACGCCTGATAAGCCCATTAAAAAAGGGTGTGAGATGGAGTAAGACCTCCGGAATGTATGATGGGGGCACCGTCAGTGAAGCAGGAACCTCAAATCCTTCAGGGATGAGAGGATGTCAGAACTGTTGATGTGTACCTGAGAGCGGATTCAAATACCTTCTGAGTTGCGGGAGCAGGAACCCCTCTTAATAAAATTGTAACAGCCATCTTGATGTGGGAAGTTTCAAACCCTCATGGTATAAATTCGTGTGCTAAATAAATTGCAGGATTGAGAACAGCCCGAGCGCCGCCGAAATAATCATAATTATATAAAGAGAGACCGTTTTTATTCTCCCTATCTTATACCGACCCATTATCTTCTCATTAGAAGCTATCCTTATAACAACCATCAACGGCAATACCAAGGCTATAGAGCTGAGGACCATCACATCTAGGGCAACTTCAATTAGGTTAGAAAATATCAAGGTAAGTGCCCCCGCGGGAACGATTTCTAGCAGATATAGAGCATAGAATCCCTTCTGTTCAGTAATTTTTTTGTTGAAAGTACCTTTCCATTTCATTGCATCAGAAATCGCATACGACATGCTCATGGAAATAACAAACATTGCTAGAAACCCTGCCACACCAATTGCAACAGCGAATATGATAGGACCTGCTTGGCCCATTACACCCTTTAGCGCATTCGCAACATCCATGACGGAATTATTGCTAGTAAAGCCGCTTTCTGCCAATTTCCAGGAAAATACCACGATGGAGATCATTAGGACCTCAGAAATAATTGCTCCCAGAAGAGTCCCTCTGCTTTCCCTCTTCATATCTTCTATCTTGAGCCCGCGATCCACGTCTGCTGCCTGGTGATAGAAAAGCATCCATGGCATTATCACTGCCCCTATATTTGCAGCTATAAGGTAGTAAAAGGAACTTGTAGGAACGAATGGCAAGAAATCCTCTAAGTGAACATTTTGAGGTTTAAAAAAGAAATCGATCACTACAAACAGAAACAGTAACATACCAATGGACACTAGAAAGAACTCTATCTTTTTGTAACTTCCAGTCGCAATAATTAAGGTATGTATAACTACCACAGCTATAATTGCCAAAATTATCGGTATACCTATTATCAACGCTGCAATTGAAATTCCAGCAAATTCTGCAAGATATGCTGCAAAATCTATTATGGCCGCCCCACCTACTGCACTTATGGTCCATCTATGGCCAAAATTACTGGTCATGAGCTCTCCTAAAGTTTTATGGGTTACTGCTCCTATTCTAGAAGCAGTATCCTGCACGAGATACAGAGGAATGATCAGTATCACAAGAAAGATTATCAGATGAGCCTTGAACTGTATACCAGACTGTATTGCAGTAATTACACTAGGAGCATCGAGATCTGCCATCATCACTACCCAGCCAGGGCCAAGAATCGGAAGCAGTCTCTTAATTTTGGGATTCATTAAAATTCAGTAGATATGAACCCAGATTATTGGTAAAGAGGGTGGAACCTTTGATCGCAGGAACAACTTGTCCAATACGCCCTTTTGATAGCGGCACGAGCCTCACCGTTCTTTCCAATTCAGCAGGTATCCTAATTTCTCCATTTTCTCCAACGAGGTATAATCTCCTTTCCTCTCTCTCTAATTTCACCACCTTCCCCGGGGTCGACCCGGTGTTTAGGAGCTGCTTCAGGAAGCCGTACTTTTCAAGAACTGGTCGCACAAAATAGTACTTCCCCTCTTTGGCGTCAAGGGCACTGATCTCTACCATCTTCCGATCTGGATCGATCGGGTTGCCGTGAGGACAGTAAGGTGGAAGACCCATTTTTCTGTATAGAATCGAGAGCAGCTTATCGGGAAAATCATGTTCAAGATTCATGACCGAATTGTGCACTTCATCCCAAGGTACTTCCAGAAATGAATATGCAAAATATTCAGTTATCCTGTGGGCATGTGTTACTTTTCTAGCATTTAAATAGCCTTTTCTTGTGAACACCAATCCCTTATTTACAATTCTCAACTGCCGCTCCTTCTCCAATCTATGGATGCCTTCCCAAGCAGATGGCAAAGAAATACCGAGTCTTTCAGAAACTCCCTTTTCGTTTGCAGAACCATAACTTTCAATTAATTCCCATATTGCCAAGAGGTAGTCCTGACTGTTGTGATGCACTTGTCATGATTAGGGAAGCCTAATTAAATCTTATCCCAAATATTTGGGGCAGTGTGGACTGGCAGAAACAGAAGTTTTTAGAATTTATGTGAAAAGGATATCTGATTCCATGACCAAATACGTAAATTATTTCACCATATCGGTGTTCAATACAAAATGAAACCCTATATTAAAATAAATTTTGCCTGCTCGCTAGACGGGAGAATCTCTTCGCGAGATGGGAGACAATTCAAATTTTCCAATTTGGAAGATTTGAGGAGAGTCCATAAGATGAGATCAGAATCAGACGTCATTATTGTAGGAAGGAACACAGTAAACATGGATGATCCTAAACTTGTCGTGAACAGCAAGTACTATAGTTCTTCCTCAATCCCCGATGTCGCGGTTCTGGATTCCGGACTTGGGGTTAACAGGAATGCGAGGATTTTCAGCTATCAAAGAAAGATAATAATTTTCTGTGGAAGAGATGCGGAAGTTAAAGAATTCAGTGAAAATCTCAACTCTGAGATCATCATAAAGAAGAGCCCCGATCCGAGTCCAAGCACAGGTTTTATAATTAAGGAGTTAGAAGAGATGGGATACAGAAGTATTATGATAGAGGGTGGAAGGTCCGTTCTAACGTCTTTCATATCCGACGGGTACTGGGATGAAATTTCCATTTTCTATTCCCCCTACATGATAGGGGAATACGGTGTTCCGATGGTTGGGGTCATCAGCGAGCCTTTGAAGTTCAATTCTATAAACGCTGAAAAGCTTGGGAACGGTTTCCTAGTCACGATCAAAAAAGGATTTTAATGACAGGGAAATGGGTTAGCATGGATGGCAAGAACAAAATTCAGTGGGCAATGGATTGGATGCCTGTCCTTGGGAAAATCAGGAAGGATTTCATTTCAAATAAACCATTCAAGGGTCTCAAGATATCAATGGCTTTGCATCTGGAAGCTAAAACTGCTGTTCTTGCCCATACTCTGAGGGTGGGAGGAGCAAAAGTGAGAATATCCGGATGCAACCCACTAAGCACAGACGACGAAGTCGCTCTCTCCTTAAACCGGGATTATGGAGTTGAGGTGTTTGCTAAAAGGGGACTCAGCAGAGAAGAATATTATGAAGATTTAATGAAAACTATAGAAATTGAACCGGACATTTTAATAGACGACGGAGGTGACCTCACTGCTCTTGCACTTAAGGATAAGGGAATTTACAAGAATGTTAAGGGAGGGAATGAAGAAACTACGACTGGAGTACTCAGATTGAAGAATATGGAGAAGGCGGGAGCCCTGAAATTCCCGATGTTCGATGTGAACGATGCTCTGATGAAGCATCTCTTCGACAATAGGTATGGAACAGGTCAGAGTACCATCGATGGGCTCCTCACTGCTACGAACCTGGTAATAGCAGGAAAAAACGTCGTAATTGGGGGATACGGATGGTGCGGAAGAGGAATTGCGAATAGAATGAGAGGATTAGGAGCAAACGTTACCGTTACTGAGATAGATCCTTTCAAGTCCATAGAGGCTCATATGGATGGATTTCTAGTCAAACCTATGAAGGATGCAATAAGAAATGCCGATTTCGTTGTCACTTCAACTGGCGTGAAGGACATAGTTACAGCGGAACTACTTCGGTATGCCAAGGATGGAATCATACTTGCCAACTCTGGTCATTTTAACAATGAGGTGGCCGTTGAGGAGATAGAACGAAAGTATGGGAAGGGGAGAGAAGTAAGGAAGAATGTGAAGCTCTTCAAAATTGGGGACAAGAAGGCTTATGTTATTTCGGACGGACGCCTCGTCAACCTAGCTTCTGGACAAGGTCATCCAGTTGAAATAATGGACCTCTCATTTTCAATTCAGGCACTAACTGCAAAACATATTGCTCAACATCCTAAGAAGAAGACCTCTGTTTATCCAGTACCGCGGGAGATAGATCTGAAGGTTGCAAACATCTATCTCAAATCATATGGAATCCGTATAGATAAACTCTCAAAAGAACAACTCAGATACATTAATTCGTGGAAAGAAGGCACCTGAGTTTTTTTGTGGTCCGATGTGCAGAACCTCAGCAAATGATAAATAAGCTAAATTGAATATGGCGACGTGCCATTTGAGAAACTGGCCGAAATGATCCTGCCAAGGGACGTGATAGGTGGCCATGGTGCCGTTGATAAAATTGGGGATGTGTTCAGGAAGATAACAAGTTCGAAGAAGGGCCTTGTAGTAACTGGAAAAACGACGGTAAAACTTGCAGGAAATCGAGTCAGGGAAGTTCTTGAATCGTCCGGAATTGAAATTAAGACGATAATTACAGAGGCGGCGACGGAAGAGAATGTTGAACTGGTTAAGGAACAGACTAGGGCATTTGGTGCTAAAGTTATCATCGGAATAGGGGGCGGAACGAAGATAGATATTGCAAAGAAAAGCGCTTTCGACTTAGGACTGGACTTTATTTCGGTGCCAACATCAGCCAGCCATGATGGTGTAGCCAGCCCGAGGGCATCTATAAGCAAGAATGGATTATCTACGTCCGTAGAGGCAACGATGCCTGCAGCGATAATAGCGGATACGGAGATAATAGTCACCGCACCTTTCAGGTTTTTGGCTTCTGGCGCTGCAGATGTTCTCTCCAATCTGCCTGCACTAAAGGATTGGAATCTTGCCCACAGGCTCAAGGGAGAGAAGGTTAGTAGCTCTGCGTATGCGATATCAGAGTTCGCCGCGAGGGAAATAATCAACAATGCTGCGCAGATTAAGCCACATTTAGAGGAAAGCGTATGGTTGGTTATAAAACAGATTGTATTTTCTGGTATTGCGATGAGCGTGGCTGGAAGTTCAAGACCTGCTTCAGGATCGGAACATATGTTTGCACATGCTGTTGACTCTATCAAGAAAGGAAATGGGCTTCATGGAGAATTATGCGGGATAGGTTCAATAATTGCGATGTATCTCCATGGGGGGGACTGGGCTCTTATTAAAAGTACATTGCAGACCATAGGTGCCCCGACCACTCTAGACCAGGTCTCTCTCACTGAAGAGGATGCAATTCAGGCCTTGATGATGGCTCATAAGACCAGGCCAGATAGATATACGATACTAGGTGAAAATGGACTTAGCGAGAGCGCTGCAAGAGAGGCTCTCCATTTAACGGGAGTATCATAATGGTAATAACCCTGGTCCCAAAAAACCTTGCGAAAGAGGGGTCCATCTTCCAGTACTTTGCACCAGCACCGGAGTGCAATGTGTGCAATTTGAAAAATGTATGCCATAATCTTACACCTGGGTCTTACTACAGGATTGTAAAATACAGGGAAAAGGAACACAAATGTTTCATCCACGAAAACGACAAAGTCTATACTGTGGAGGTAAAGGAGGAAGAAAGAAGGATTATGATTTCCAAGAAATTGGCAAAGGAGGGTGCAAAGATCACTTACAAACGTCCTGATTGCGACGACTATGACTGCCAGTTCGTCAGTATTTGCGTTTTAAGCTATATGAAGGACAGATCAAAGATAAAGGTCAATAATTTACTTGAGGGCCAGTGTCCCAGAGGCTTTGGCCTCATAGAAGCCAAGATAGAATGAGCATCCTGGTCGGTATAATAGGAAAACCAAACGTCGGAAAGAGCACTTTCTTCTCTGCGCTCACTGAAAACGCAGTTGAAATAGCCAACTACCCATTCACGACCATAGAATCGAACAAAGGCGTTGCTTACCTGCGTACTAAGTGCCCAGATTCTGAGCTTGGCAAAACGTGCAACCCGAAATTTGGTAGATGCCTAGACGGGATTAGACTGGTTCCGGTGGAGCTTATAGACGTAGCAGGATTGGTGCCCGGAGCCCATCAGGGGAAGGGACTGGGGAACAAGTTCCTTGACGATCTTAGAAGAGCAGATGGGTTCATACAGGTAGTTGATTCAACTGGCTCCCTGGATCAGAATGGCAACGTGGTCGAGAGAGGTAAATATGATCCCTTAGCGGATGCGAAGTTCGTTCATGAGGAGATAGTAACGTGGCTGGCGAACATAATTTCAGACGGCTTAATAAAAAACCTCAGGAAGCTTGAAAGCGAGGGAGGGAAACTGGATTCCATAATTTACGATAGAATTTCTGGACTGGGAGTTAATTTAAAGGATGTGTCAGCAGCAATAAAGAACGCTGCTATACCTGCAAACCTTAGAAACTGGGATGATAACGTCACTTTCCGCGTATCGGAAGAGATAATCAATGTTTCAAAACCTGGAATAATAATTGCAACTAAGGGAGACTTGATAGATGAAGAGGATGCAAACAAGCTTAAGGAGAGAGGTGTTCGCGTAGTTTCTGGTGATTATGAGTTGGTGTTGAAGAAGGCTGTCAAGGCAGGGTTAGTAGAATATTTTCCAGGAGAAAATTCCTTCAAAATTATCGATGACCAAAAATTGAATCCGGCACAGAGGACGGCTCTAGAGAAAGTCGCCAATTTCATGAAGAGAAATGGTGGGACCGGGGTTCAGAATTCGCTTGAATATCTCGTATTTAATGTTCTGGAAATGATTGTCGTTTATCCCGTTGAGGACGAAAACCACTGGACTGACAAGAACGGGAATATCCTTCCAGATGCTATCCTTCTCAAAAGAGGATCAACTGCAGTAGATCTCGCGTATAAAGTCCATACGGACTTAGGTGAAAAATTCATTAGGGCGATAAATGGGAGGACGAAAAGAGTTCTTGGGAGGAACTATGTGCTTGAGGATGGAGACGTTATAAAGATTGTTGCCGCGCACTGAATCTTTCGAATAGTGCGAGAAGATCCTCAATGCTAAGTTCCCCGGGCCGCTTATCCTGAAACAATCCTAGATTCATTACGTTCCTGACCTTCTTCCTCCTTTGGGAGAACAGCAATTTAAGAAACAGATCAAATCCGTTCGGAATAACACCTTCCGCTCTTCTAAGTATTAGAACGGTGCTGAAGACCTTTGGTTGAGGGACGAATTTTGAAGGCGGAATATCGAATTTCCTTTCAATGTCAAACTTAAGTTGCATCATCACCGACAGTCTTGAGTAGTCCTTAGTACCTGGGACCGCGGTTATCCTATCGGCTACCTCTCTCTGAACAGTTACTATTCCCTCTTCAAAGTCAGAGTTCCATAGTTTTTCCAGTAAGGGGGTGGATATTGAATAGGGCATATTTGAAACGAAAATCTGGAAATGCGGCCATTCGACCTTCAGGGCATCTCCAGCCACAACGGTGGCGTCAGGAAAAGAATATTTTAAGCGGTCTGCGAAATCTTTCTCCCTTTCAATAAGCGTGAGGGTTCTGTAGTTTCTTATGAAGGCTGTAAGTTGTCCAAGGCCAGGACCTACTTCCAGAACGTCCTTTCCTGAGAAATCTTCAAGCTCGACGATTCTTTTAGCGATCGTCGGGTCTTTTAGGAAATTAATACCAGCTTTCCTGCCTCTTCGCATAATTTAACCGGAAACAAACAATCTGTGTCTCTCGTCCTTGTTCTTCAGCTCCCTTATGATACGTTCGGTAATCATTTTCTCAGGGTCCCTTAGCCCCTTCACCCTTGCCTTCAGATCCTGAAAATTCTTAAAAGGTCCTTTCTTCCTTTCGTCAAGTATCTCCCACATCAGGTTCCTTCCCACCCCATAGAGAAGGTCCAGCTGGTGTAACCTTGCGGTAACTGGTTGAGCATTGTTAAAGAAATTGACAAACCTTTCCTCGTTTGCTTCTATTATTTGCCTCAAAATGAACTCCAGTTCATTCTGTGCCCCTGGCGTCAATTCCTCGAATGAAATTCTTCTCCTGACGCTCCCTATTTTGTCCCTCTTTTCTATATCCTTTCCAATGTACACCCTTTCTCCAATCGTCATTACAATACCCTGCTTGGGTATCAGCTCGAAGAGCTTCAGTTCTACTTCACCGATTGCCAGCGATAGAGGGGTTCTCTTAAACGCCTTCTCCTCCATCCTCCCTTGTGGTAGAATGTCGAGAACGTATGCAAATTCTTCCAAAAGAATCACCTGCTTTTATGCAGCAGTTCGAGAATTCTGTTCCCTAAATCTTGCTCCAAGTTCTGAATGTTTGGATAAAGTATCGATCTAAGCTCATCTAGATTCGCGGGCATGACGTCTATTACCTTGACGGCCATCATTTCTTCAAGCCCCAATGATACTAGCTCTTTCTGGAGTTTTGAGGCTTTATCTGCAGAAACTTTAGAGAATTTGGCAACGTGTTTCAGAGCCGCTGCTTGCACATCATTCAGCTGCCTCTCTTTGGAAGCTTCTGTGAGTAGCTCCTTTGCCTTTGCCAAGGGTATGTAGTTAATTTTCATGATCTCGGTTCACGCTCTTTTGAGGTGTACGGGATAAGCGATGACCGTCTTTGGTTTCCCCTGATCGCTTATCTTGATCACGAATGCGTCTCCCCTCTGTCCCTCTATTACGCCAGTTACCCCCTGAAATCTTTTGAAAGGCATCCCCTTATGATGTGACGGTTCAATATCGATGGCCACATTTTCTCCAACGTCGAATGTCCTCATAATTCTATTCACAGTAACAGGTCCCCTCTCCTTGAGTTTCTTTCTCATCTTGTATCGGGTCTTGGACCTGGGGCCATGAGACATTTTCGACATTTTGCCATCTCCTATTTAACTTCCAACACATTAAGATAATCTATTTTAACATTTACTTCTATCTCTTCACTTAGATTGGGAACAGTTCGCCCGTTATCTCCGGTAATGAATTCCTTGACATATGTCCCTGCCTCGGCCTTTATAAGAAGTATGAGTCTATTGCCACTTCTTTCCTTTATTTTGATAAAACGAATTTCCCTTTCCCTAAGCCTGTCTTTTCTTATGGGAAGCACTCTTGTTGGAGTCCTCTGTCTTATCTTGAGATTGTTGTATTTCTTTATTGTCTCCTCAAAATCCTCTGGAACGCCCCCCTCAATTGTAATTCCAACTTCATAAGTTTTGTCAGGTCTTTGATTTTTCATCGCTTCTATTTCGCCATATTCGGCGATCGCCAGTCCGGTAACTTCTACCCCCCCTTTTGATGTTCTTGAAACATCTGCCGATATTAACGAAAGATCCGTGTTTCTCTTTCGAGGACTTTCCAATTCAACGTAAAAGGGCCTACCCTCTCCCAGCATCAAGGCATCCACGTCCTCCCTCCCCAATGCAAAAAAATTGAAGTTTTTCCCAAGGAATGCTCTGTGTACAGCATTGCCTATATATTCTGAAACTGACTTCTCTCCTCCTTTCCCCCTTCGTGGGTCAATCCACGGAGATTGCGGTATTCCTCTCCTCTTCTTCAGATATCTTCCCTTCAGATATACTGGCCTTACCCACAGATCGTAATCACCGTTTTCCTGATTTACTTTAAAGAGTATGTCGGGTTTCAGAAAATCCACCTCATAATGAAGTTCCTCTTCGATCTTCCCCCCTAACAGATACTGGAATTCCTCCTTGAAAGTCCTGCATTTAATCCCATTCTCTTCAATGAATTTCTTGTCCTTTTCCAACAATTTCTTTGATGACCTCAGTCCTATCAGGAAGGTCTTAAACTCATAGTTCCGGGATTCTTCTTTGAACATAGAGAAATAATTGTCTATCTCCTGAAGAATGTTCCCACAGAGTTCACAGATGCCCTCATCTTCACTCTGAGGCGGCAGCATTTCAGCTGCGGGTCCCAGTCTCTTCCTGCAATTACTGCAAAGGACCATCTACTTTACTTCAACTGTCTTAACTACATTTCCCGGTATCCTGACAAATACCTTGGACCCACATTCACATTCGAACTGTGCCGTATCTCCTTCGTCCTTGAGCTCCCTTCCACACCTGATACACTTAAACATTTTCCAGATCCACCCTTTTATAGTCCGTGCTGATTTCTGGGAAATATGCATCCCCGATAAATTTCAGCCCGCACTTCCTGCACTCCCATATCCCTGGATGCTTTCTCTTGACAGAGGCGTGATGGCACCTTGGACATATATAGGTTGACTTCCTCAGGTTTTCCATCTCAAGCCATCTCTTCTTCAGAGTAGAGCCGTATCTGACTCCGAACCTGCCAGAACTTCCTAACTTCTTGGTTTTCTTCGTCATGGATTCATTTCCTCAGTACTCTCTTCCTAATATCCTTTCCCGCCTTTATTGAGCTTTCTATTGCCAGAAATAACTCTTCTTCGGTGATGCTCCCTGCAAGTCCCTTCTGCATTGCCACAACATTCCCCTCTTCATTTGTTGCAACCGAAATTCTGGCTGATGCGACCTCTTCTTCCTCGAGACACGGGTCGACGACAAGAGAAGAACCAATTTTTGCAGAGGTGATCATTATGGGGATGTGCCGAATTGGTAGAGGAATGTCTTCACGCCCGATTTTAGATGCTGGGACCTTCGCCTCTAGTAGTGCTGCAACTGCTCCGATCGAGGCAGCGTCTATCAGATTGCCATCATAGTCTAGCACGTGGATGTCTATGAAGACAACCCACACCTTTTTCCCCTCCTCTATCACAAGACTGTCCAGGTCGATCATCTTCGATTCCCTTATTCCCCTATCCACGACTCTTGCAAGTTCAATTGAGTCTTCATTTGGAGGCCCTGATTCAAACGTTGGTGAAGCCATGGGAAGTAATTCCGCATTCGTTGTAAGAATCCCGCTATTTGGGGTGTCGGGGAAAGGTTCCCCTTGCTCTATCTTGACCCCTACCAGAACCCTTGTGTCGCCCAGCCTCACTTCGGCTGATCCCTCCGCCCTTGGGACAAAATTTGGTGTTACAACGAGATTTCGTACTTCATCAAACTTTCTACCGTCGATCCTGCTCCCCTGCGAAGAAATCTTCTCCAGGTATTCCCTTTTCAGTCCGTATACTATTTCATCCGAGCTTTTACTCACTTTACTCACCCTCCTTCTCTGATTCTTGGCCTTTATACTTTGCCAGAAGTGCTTCCTTCTGAAGGTTGGAAATGTATAATGCTGCCTTCTTTGACATCCCGATTGCTTCGCTCAGCTCATCTTTTGTCATATTACCATCCATCTGGAGTAGCACAATTTCGTTTGTTCTTGGAATTATTGCAATTGGTAGATCCGCCTCCCCGAAATTGTCTTCCTCCTTGTTTAGGTCAAGAACGACCTTCCCATCTATTTTCCCGGATGCACAGCCTACAACCATGTCTTTCATGGGTATGCCTGCATCAACCAGCGCTACGGACGCCGCTGTCAGTCCTGCTATCCTTGTTCCTGCATCTGCCTGGAGAACTTCTATGTATACATCTATGCTCGTCCTGGGAAACTGTTCAGTGAAGACCGCACATTCCAGGGCTTCTCCTATAACCTTACTAATCTCAACAGCCCTTCTATCAGGACCTGGCCTCTTCCGTTCATCGACGGAGAAAGCTGCCATGTTATACCTTGCATTTATGATCGCCCTCGATGGATTCTGAGTATGCTTTGGAAATGCTTCCCTTGGTCCATATACTGCTACCAGTACCTTATTCCCTCCCCATTCTATATATGCTGAACCATCCGCTCTGTTAAGTACTCCAACTTCTATCCTGATCGGCCTTAATTCATTGAATTTCCTTCCATCTATTCTTAAACCTTCTTCATTTATCAATTTCATACTACTTTGCGTTCCCATCTCATTCACCTGCTTTCCTCAAGAATTTTCTTGACTCTGTCAGTCAATCCTGACGTGTGTGCTTCCTTCTCAATAAACCTCAATATTTTCCTGACCACTAGAACCTTGTCTGCTGGTCCGTCAAGCCAAACTACTCCATTCTGCCCTAACTGTATTTTTACTCCTGTGATCTCCTTTATAGTGTTGACCATAGAGCCTGCCTTACCGATGATCCTTGAAACCTTGGTGGGCTGTACCATTACTATGTGACCTCCCTCTAGTTTCCGTAAGCCAGCATCCTTCAGTGACAGCCAGATCTGTCTTGATTCCGTAATTTCATTCACTTTGAGGAATACTGTATCCCCTACCCCAAGGATCTTATTCAGATCTTCGTCGACGTTCTTCCATGGGGTGTCGTTTATGTGGAGGAATCCTGGATAGGGCCCACGTATATCCATTATCCAGAACGATGGCGCTATGTCAATGACCTTCCCTATCACTCTGTCATTCCGAACAGGATAATACTTCCCAGACAAGGGTATGACGTTCGCATAATTATTGTATGTCTGAATGATTCCCATCTGGTAGGCATAGTATTTCCCATTCTCATGATAGATTCCGTTCCCCTGTTTCTGCCCTCCTAGATCTATCTCTTGACCTGGTAAAACTACCTTCCGCTCAATATCCAAATACATTCACCTCTATTTTATCAATTTAATATCTACATTTCCTTTTGTCTTTTTGTTCAGGAAATCATATAGCTGATCCTGAACACCGCCGGGAATTTCCACTACTGCACTGTAATTCCCGTTGTTCTTCCACTCCTCCTTCAAAATCTGTCCGAGTCGAGCCATTTCTGCATATATTTTTCCGTACTCCACACCAGGAACTTCTATTGCCATCTTCACGTGTTCAAATTTAATTGGAAGTATTACTCTTATCGCTTTCAGTACATCATTGACCTGCTCTTCTGCACTTTTGAATGGATCCACTCTGACCTTTGCCTCCTCCATCGCCTTCTCTATCCTTTGCGGCGGATGGGGGGTCCCCGATTGAGGGTTCATGGATTCACGTGAAATTATTTCAACTATCTGCCTCCTCTTGTCCTCCAATAATTTTCTCCTCTGTTCTGTGGTTAGCTGAACCTGTCCTTTCTTCACTATTTCTGTAACTACAGTAGCAAAATCTTGTGTTCCGAATACCTCCTTTATCACTTCTTCTGATGCCCTGTCTCCCTTGCTGCTGTCTTTGAATATTACGTCGACTGCCATGTAATCTGAAAGGTCCACGCTCTTCCCGCTTTTCAATAGATCCACTAGTTTCTGGTCCACCAGCACCTCGAATCTGTGACCCTTAGATTCATATCTTGCTACTATAGCGTCCTCGACCCTGACCATCTGGTACCTCACTTGTTCCCTAAGAGCTTGTTTGCTTCCTCCTGAGATAAAATCTTGAATTTCTGGGTCTTGGTTATGATTCCAACACTGACAGTTCCCAACCCCTGGCCCTGTTCGAGACCTGCTTTTAGAGCTTTAATTCCAAGTTCAGTCGCATCCTTCAGCTGGAGGTCGCTTCTATATTCCTTTTCTAGGACCTCAATTGCAGCATCTCTACCGTATCCGATGGCATCCGCCTTATATCCTGTTGAAAGTCCCGATGGATCAGTCTCGAAAAGACTTACGCCGGTTTCATCAATTCCTGCGATCAGGAGAGAAGCGCCAAATGGTCTCACCCCTCCATACTGTGTGTACTGCTGCAAAAGATCGCAGACCTTTTTAACTAAGGACTCTACAATAATTTCCTGACCGTAAGTGACCTTTTCAGATTGTGCCTGAAGCCTTGCGTGGTCTATTAAAACCCTGGCGTCCCCAATAAGACCTGAGGTAGCGGCTCCAATGTGACCATCAATTGCGAATATCTTCTCTACGCTCTTCTCATCGATAAGGCCGCTCTTCACCCTCTTATCTGCCATGAGGATCGCTCCATCCTCGAATACTATACCTATTGCAGTGGTACCTCTCTTGACGGCCTCCCTAGCATATTCTACCTGAAACAACCTACCGTCCGGAGAGAATATTGTAATTGCTCTATCATACGACATCTGTGCTGATTGCATCATTCCACCTACTTTTTCCGTATATGCCAACGCAGTAATAAACCTTTATGAGTTCGTTAGGTGAAAAGAAAATATTGTTTAGATTCTGAAGAGTTCCAGAGATTCTTTTTCCTGAAAGTGAAGTTCAGCAGGCACTACGAGTGTGTAGGGTACCCTCCCACCCACCCACTTTCTCACTCTTTCGATCTTTCCAAATATAATCTTCTCACTTTCTAGACCGATTGAACTGACGACTCCGATCTCCTTGCCTTCCATGAAAATATTCCCCTTCAACTGAGATTCCATCCAGTCCAGTTCCTCAATTGCATCCGGCAATTCCATGGGAGGTTCTGTGTCAAGAAGGACGATCGTATGAAGCCCTCTCCTAAGATTCTCCAAAATTTTTTCATACGGCGACAAAGGTCTAAAATTTTCCCTGAATCTTGGAAGGGACACCGCCGCCCCAATCTTGTAAAGGTGTAGACCCATTCTTGTCGCAGCAATTGGGAAGATTGATGCATTATGGAAAACCCTGACCCCGATTCCCCTGACCAACGCATCCCTGTAAATGGAATAATGAGTGGTTGCTGAAAAGGAGTCGCCAGGAATGACTATTGCTATATCCTCTTTCTCATCGAAAATCCATTCAAAATTCTCAAGCTTTTCCCTATCTGCAAAAACCAATTCCCTGTTTTCAAATTCCCTTAGATGGTTGGGTGAAGTATAGGTATCAATTACAATTACTGCAGCCCCTTTCATGAATTGTATCTCCTCCCTCGTAAGACTATCTGGAGGGTTGAAACCGGAAGAGATAAATCCTATCATAGAAGACCCCCAACGTTTCCAAGGTCCACAGTGCCATAAGCTTCCCAGAGACCATAAACTCTCCCTTCGTTCAACTCTACTTCCCTAAGCACGGGAGAAGATATTTCATTTTTCAATATGTCAGAACCTCCTGCATAAATAGACATAGCCGGCAGTACAACAAGTCTCTCCTTCTTGAAATATAGGAAGCAGTGCAGTTTCAGGACTGAATCAACGGAATCTCTCAGCCCAACAGCGGGATGCTCATTCCCTATTATGGCGAGGCCATCCCACTTAAACAATTTATGGCCATGGTGGAAGGTATACCTTCCTTCCCTGTATATGTCAAACACTCTTATGTCCAGTTTTGAAGCAATGTTGGCAACGTAATTGTCGTGGTTTCCTTTGACAATAATTGGATTAGATTTCTTTCCAATTCTCTGGAGAAGTTCAAATACATCCTTCCATTCTTGTGGGGTGTTCCCAGAGAATTCGTGTTTTAAATCACCATCTATGATGAATTTCTCAGGTTGATATCTTTCAATGATCGTATCTACCGTTTCGTAAATCAGTTTGGACTGAACTCTAGGGATAAATATCCCGTTCATAGCTAAAACGTCTTCATAACCTAGATGAACATCAGACACGACTACGGCAGAAATGTCTTCGAGATAAGCAGCCCCGTAACGTGTGAAGTAAAGTCCGTTTTCCACCTCGATCTCGTCCACAAATTGATAATTTATTTAACTACATCTAATTATCTTAATTGTGGAAATAAAGAAAATTGGAGAAATGGGGCTCATAGAGAAGATCTGGGACATCTTTGGAAGGAAAAATGAAGATGAAGATGTCCACTTTTACGACAGTGGAAATGAATACATCCTCTTAGCTATGGACACAATTAATGAGGGTTTCCATTTTGAGAGATGGTGGGACCCACAATTAATAGGTAAATTCCTGGTAGACATAAATCTGAGTGATATTGCATCGAAAAACGGAACGCCACGAGAAATGATGGTATCCATGTCTTTTCCAAGGGACCTACGGGAGGAGTGGGTTTCTGCTCTTGTTAATGGAATGAAATCTGAAATGGAGAAATATCAGGTGGATTTTTCCGGAGGTGACATGAAAGAATCTAAGAAAATATCACTGACAGGGTTGGTGATAGGAAAAGTGGAAAAGGGGAAAGAATTCAGGAGAAATAGCGCCAGGGTGGGGGATAATGTATACATAACCGGCAAAATAGGAAAAAACGAGAGAGCAATCTATGATTATTATAAGAAGAAAGATGGGAAATACAGAGAGATCCTTGACATCACACCAAGATTAGATGCCCTGAATTCAATGAGAAAGCATATTGTAACATCCTGCATAGACAATTCAGATGGAATATACAAGTCTCTATATCTAATCTCATCCTTGAGTAGTGTCAGAGTCAAAATAGAAGGAGATGTCTGTGATATGGAATCTTCTGAGGAGGAAAGGCGTAGGATATATTCAATTGGAGGTGATTACGAGCTTATTTTCACCTCTCCTGAAGAGATAGGGGAATTTCAGAAACTGGGCGTAGTTCAGGAGGGAAGGGGGGTTGTGGATATTGGTGCCGGTAGCATAAATACGGAAGGATTTAATCATTTCAAATCAACGTATCATAAATAATTTAATCCGTGCCTGAGCCCCAGTTTTGATACTGGGCGACATGCCCTCTACCATTTTCTAAGTTTTATTTCACGACATAAAAAATTATGCAAAAATCAATATGACGAAAACTATTAAACTATTCTTAGCGCAAGTATTAGAATTCACCTATTATCGTTAGATTTATGATGAGGATAGCCAGATGTTAAGAATTAATTTTGATCGCGCAAAGAAATACACACATGATTTGGGAAGTATAGAAACAAATCTATAGAGCAAGAGGGTTCATTGCCATCTCAGAAATTCACGAAAAATGTTAAATTAATGTTGAAATACAAGATAGAATACTTGATGATAAAGAAATTAATCCTAATGAGACACGGGGAAAGTTTGGCCAACGTCCTTAACATAATATCGGAGGACAAGAATGGCTACCCTTTGACAGAGAAAGGAATGGAACAGGTTCTCCTTTCAGCTGAACAGTTAAGAGATCTAAAATTCAATGGAATAATCGCTAGCCCTATTCTGAGAACAAGTCAGACGGCGAAAACAGTAGGGGATGTCATAGGACTAAAAGTAGTAGAGAGTGAGAAGGTCAGGGAATCAGGTCTTGGACCATACAACGGCTATAATGTGAATAACGTCCCAAAGCTGAGCAGAGAGGATCTAGGGATGGAATCCTGGAATTCGCAGGTGAAGAGGATGAGGAGTATAATTGACGATTATGATGGTTGCTTCATAGTCGTGAGTCACGCCCTCCCCATCAAGGCACTAACTGCAAGTTTCCTGGATATGGACGAGAGGGAGAGCTTTGGCATTGACATCAAGCTTGCATCGATGACTGCGATTGATGTAGAGAACGATAAGGTACTTTCGGTGGGTACCCTGCTACTAACTGACAAAATTAAAAAATTATTCTCAACGTGTTAATGAGTTCAGCAGAAATATTGTATGTGCTGTTCGTGGAACTTTAACTTTAGTGAGGTATAATGTGGATGCAAGTATATGTTCCTCAATTTTGCAATTGGAAATAGCCTTGGTTTCCTCTATCCGTGATCACTTCCCACTAGCGAGCTTGATTTTTCTCGAAATAAGTGTATGATACAGAAGCTGGCATTCATAATTAACTGCCTTTTCGGATGATACCTAGCTTTCATTCATCCTAGGAAAAATGGGCCTTTATATGGACCTTAAACAGCTCTTCCGCTAAGACCATCTTTGCCGTCGTCCTTGGCCGAAATGCGAAACCAACGTTTTATGATGGAATTTTCATTTATTTTAGTTGAGTGATCTCTGTTCTAAATTCGACAAAGTTTCCATTTAAACAGGACCTCCTGCAAAGGCATAGTTATCGACCCTCACACAACAGGCTCAATTTCTCTCATCTTTTTCTTCTACTGCTAAGAATGCTTTTTGGCTTAGGATTATAGATTTTAGACCATAGCTTCCTAGGGTCGTATATTTTGAATGCAAGATATCTGCTATTTTTCTGCAGTGCCTTTAGAGGGGGTTCGAATCCAATGAATCTTTCTAGTTCCTCGATTTCCCTGTTTTCCCTGCTGAGAAAGATGATTATGAGTCCTGCAACTCCCGAAATAATGAATATTTTGCCACTAAGTTCAGCCTGTACAAATTCGAAAAATCCTCTCAGAGCAAGAGCAAATATTATGATCGCAATAATTCCTATCGCTGCTGCTACCGGCCATTTAAATTTCCGTTTGTGGATCCCCCAAGCAATAAACCCAAGAAGAACCGTCCCTATGATAAGTGAAACTGGAACAATCCACGGAAGGAAAACTGTAAATCCTATGATCATAACGAAGAATAAAACATAGCCGAAGACGGAAAGCCAGAGCGGAATTTTAAATTCTAATTTCATTGAGATATTTTCATATTTCGTTCCCGTATTTATCTCTTGCAACTTCGCAGAAGGTCACTGTGAATCGTCTGTGATGATAACAGCTCATGGAATTGTTCCTAATGAGAATTCCTGAGTGAAGTAGATTTTCGGCCACACCTCTTCAATATTTGGGGTAGTCTCAATCGAAAAAGAGTTCCTTTAAGCCTGACCTGGAATTCGTTTCCCTTTTCAGAACTATCTCTTCGAGTCTAACTATCTGGAGTTCCATCATCGGATCAACTGTCCCGGAGAAAAAATGCCCTCCCTTGACTGTGTGATCTTCTAGTGCTACTGAAACGTGTATGTGCAGTCTCGGCTCATTTGACGATATACTCCCGTGAAAAGAAACTATTTCCCCTGGTATATGGAGCTTCTCTTTTTCGTACTCTTTCCCGTTCCAATAGCCTACTTCAAGGTCTTTTATCATCCCTATGCCATATACAATGAGACCAGAAAATATACCGTAATCCTCCAGAACCTGATTGATGGATTCTCCAACATCTTCACCTTTTTCCAGCTTTGCGACCACATAATTTTTTTCTATGTCAGAGATCATAATTCTTTAGCCTGAAGGAGTATATATATGGTTTCCCATTGCTTGTGGAATTGAACCCACATACTTCGCACCTATATCCAACGATTTTTCTTTTTCCTTCTAGATTTACTTCCTTTATCGTTGTTAGCTTTGCACTGCAAACGGGGCACCTATCAAGATTTTTGAACTTACTTTTTGAATATTTAACAGAAACCTCTATCTCGGGAATTTCATAAATTATCTTCCTTAACCTTCTCGGTGATACCCCAGTATCCCTTTTCTTGAGTAATTGGAGGAATTTCATTTCTCCCACTACCTCCCCATTCTTCCTAAGGACGCCAAGAACATTGAATATGAGTTCAGCATCGCTGGATCTTTTTACCACTGCATATGTACCTTTTTTTTGCATAAATCATTTGTCATTTTGTTATTGACACACAGAAACCATTTCCACAGTTGACCGCTCTACCTTCAACTGAATATGTTTTTGTAAGTGTTACATACGATGACTTTATTTCCTTTCCTTCGTAATCAATCGTCTCACCATCAAGTAAACTAGGATTCTCCTTTATCATTAATATGAAATTCTCAGCCTTTTCTCTCAGTATAGAATAAAGCTCTGGTGCTAACTTGATTGATGCAATTCTCTCGTCGATTTTTCCCTTCTCATACGATATTTTCCCCGCCCTTATGGTACCTTTAACGTCCTCTTCGTCTATTTGAATCTTTGAAGACGCCACTATTGAGACTTCGCTTATAGTTTCCGAAAGTGAAATTTTCTCTTTCACCTTAAGGTCTCTGAGCTTAGAGATCGCTTCAACAGTGGTCTCTCCATCGATCGCCGCATTCTCGTCAAACGGAACTTTTGCCGGGAATTGGAGATCAAAGATACTTTTCTTTCCCTCCCTCTCTCTGAAAACTCTCTGATAAGAATCCTCGGCAATGAAGGGAAAAATGGGCGATATTAAAACGATCGAAGAGAGAAGGATCCGGTAAATGTTTTCGAATGTACTGGCATCTTCTATCCTGTGCTTAATTATTTCTATATAATTGTCGGCAACCTGATGCCATATGAATGTTTCCACTGTCCGTAGAGCATGATCGAATTCATAATTCTTCATCGCTTGATCCACCTGTTCCAGCGTTCTATCCAGTTCACGCAGGATCCAGTGATCTACGGGTTTCAATTCGGCCTTCCCTGTTTGTTTTCCTTTGTAATGCTCGAGAAAAGCTACAAGATTGTAAATTTTATTGACTAGCCTCTGACCCCTCACGAGGTCCCTCTCCCTGAATGCTGTATCTTCTCCTGGCGAACAGGAAGCGGTGAAATACCTAAAGGCGTCCGCTCCATATTTTTCTAGAAGGATTGCGGGGTCGATAATGTTCCCCCACGAAGCGTGCATCGGACGCCCGTCTGGAGCCATGATGTTTCCATCAACCATTATGCTCTTCCAAGGATTCCTGTTCGTGAGAAGATTCCCCCGTAGCAGGCTGTAGTAGGCCCATGTTCGGATTATATCTTGCCCCTGAGGTCTCAGACTCATTGGATAGAGCTTCGAAAACAATTTTTCATCTCTGGCGTAAAAAGAATTGAAAAGGGGTGAAATTGACGAATCCATCCACGTATCAAATACCTCTTCTGATCCCTTCAGCCTCTCGTGGCACACTGGGCACTCTGCTACGGGTGGCTGATCAATCAAGGGATCGACGTAGCATTGTTCTTCATTTGCAACAACGCTATGACCATTAGGGCACTCCCAGACAGGAATGGGGGTTGCAAAGTATCTTTGCCTTGAAACGACCCAGTCCCATGAGAGGGAATCTATCCAATCGTTTAACCTCTTCTTCATGAACTCCGGATGCCATTCAAGATCTTCTGCCCATTTCTTCAGATCATCTTTGAAGTCGATGGACTTTATGAACCATTGTTCCTTCTGGAGAAATTCCAGCGGTGAGCTGCACCTCCAACACGTGCCAACATTCTGCTTGATTCTTGTGCTAGAAACGTACTCCCCTGACGATTTCAGATCTTCTATTATTTTCCTCTGTGCTTCTTTTGCACTGAGACCTGAATATTTTCCAGCTATTTCTGTCATCTTTCCAGTTTCATCAATGCTCTTGAGAAACGGGAATGAATGACGGTACATCATCTTAAGGTCAGCCTTATCTCCGACGGAACAGATCATGTCCACACCCGTTCCAAAATCCATTAAGACATCTTCATCCGCAATTACAGACACTTTCTTGCCGAAGATTGGCAGTGAAACCTGCTTTCCAATAAACTTTTCATATCTTTCGTCTCTGGGATTGACTGCAACTGCCACACAGGCTGGAATAAGCTCTGGTCTAGTGGTTGATATTATCAGTTCAAATCCTTCTCCTTTGAAGCGTATATTATTGAGAAAAACGTCTCTTTCCTCATAGACTATTTCTGATTCAGCTATTGCAGTTTCACATCTGGGGCACCAGTTGACCGGGTGCTTTCCCTTGTAGGCCAGACCTTTGTTAAACAATCTTATAAAAGATATCTGCGTGAACTTCCTGTACATCTCAGAGTTCGTCTTGAAGTATAGAGAAGGGTCCGCGCTTACACCAAGGGAATTGAACTGACTGATCATTGAATGGATGTTTTCTTCCGCAAAATCTTCGCATAGTCTTATGAACTCCTTCCTGTCATATTCCCTCATCCTTATGCCGTATTTCTTTTCGACATTGACTTCTATAGGCATGCCGTTCACGTCAAAGCAAAGCGGGAAAAAAACCTCTTCCCCCTTGAGCCTATGATATCTGGCTACAATATCGATGTGGCTGTAATGAAAGGCATGACCAATATGCATTTTCCCTGAGGCATATCGGGGAGGAGTGTCTATGCTAAAAGTAGGTTTCGAGGAGTGGAAATCATATTGGAATATTCTCTCATCGTTCCAGAACGAACTCCACCTTTTCTCACTTTCCTTGAAGTTGTAGGCCATTTCGTACAGATAACTTAGGGTTAAAAAAATATTCTTGTACTTCTGCTTTCCTACTTTTTCTTAAGAATTTTGAATAACTTTGCCAGAGACTCTACAGCTCTCGTTGAATATTCTTCAATTCTAGCCACAGCCTGGTCGTGCTCCGCTCCTGGCCCGATGATCCCTATTGTGACCGGTTTCTCGTATTCCGTAGATAGATCTACTATCTTTCTTACTGCCTGGTTTATAATCAGGTCATCGTGCTTTGTTTCTCCCTTTATAACTGCTCCGAGTAATGCAACACCGTCGATGTTTTTATTCTTGAGAAGAATCTTGACAGCCAAGGGCATATCGAAGACTCCTGGAACCCTCACCGTCTCATGTTCCATACCAAGGAGGTCCGACTGTTCTTCAGCTTTTTTTTGCATCAGGGAAGTGACGTCATAGTTGAAATCAGAAACCACCAATCCGATTCTAATCATGCTAATCCTCGTCCGGAATTTGTCCTGCGTTATTATAACCTTGCCTGAGCCCCTTTCCAGCGAATGAAGACAGTGAATTCCCCCCATCACATACAAGTTTTACGAGATTTACGGCATGCTTGGAAACCCTGTCCTTTGCAAGGGAGAATAACTTTGATTCTTCTACCTCGTCCTCGTGAACCGTCACGTCAATTATGTGTTTCTTTGCAAGAAGTTGCGCCTGAATCAAGCCTATGCTGGTGGCAAGATAGCTGTATTTATCAAGGTTTGTCTTACCTACCCAGCCCACTGTAATGACACCATCACACCCTCTTTCTAGCAGCATAGTTGCTCCAATTGGGAGGTCTTTGATCCCCGGCACGGTATATCGTAATATTTCGCAATCTGGGTCCTCTTTTCTGATCGTTTCATATGCCAATTTACCCATGTCGATCCGTGAGAATGTCGTATCTACGATGCCGTATCTTGTCATTGAGTTTCACTCCTTTATTATTTCATTTCCTTCGAGAAATATCAGATTGTGCGATGATGCGTATAGTTCCGCCTTTCTCCTGTCCAGACTCTTCCCCTCTCCCAGCATTTCTGCAATAACCATGCTCTTAGGCAGGTCAGCAAGTTCTGCAAGATGCGCAACAAGTTCCGTGTGCCCTCTTCTTATATCCAGACCTCTGGATGCGAGGATTGGAACGTGACCGGGTGCATAAAAATTGTTCAGGAAGAATTCCTCCTTGTTAGTTATGTGATCAGTCATCAAATTGTGAAGTTCTTTTATTGTTTTCGCCCTGTCGATATCAGATATGCCCGTTGATACGGATACGTGATTGATCCACATCATGAATGACGGATAGTCCCCATAAGATGGCCTTTTTATCAGATCACGGTAAATGGGATGTGTTTTCCATTCCTCAGTAAGAAAATTGAGACCGATCGCACTTGCTTCCTCTTTTCCCGTAACGTAACAGATTAGCCCACCTGCGTCCTTCCTTAGGAGATTTATGGATTTCCATGAGATGGCGCCGCCGTAAAAGACCATGTCGGCTTCCTCCTCTCTGCCATCAAAATCATAAACTATCAGTGGGGTGCCGTTCAAAAGGTCCCTTTTTATATTTAGAACTGATTCCCTAGATAGGTCGCTCATACCTCCTGATTTAAGGACCGTATTTTAACGTTTCCCATTTTATTGTATTTACCCAAGCATTAGTAAATGAAGAAAAAGAAAACAATTAACAAGACGAAAAACAAGATGTATACATAAAAAGCTCTCCGAAACCTGTAAGATATTAATCCTACAAGAATAGAGAAGGATGAAGTAAGCACGATTGCGAGAATTCCCTGACTAGTTATTCCCCACTGACTGGCAATTATGCCCAGAGCAGGGTATAATGTTGCAAAGAGCAATTCCTCGCCTATGAGTGCTCCTATCGCAAGATTCATTTTCCCTCTGGACGCCCATATAAATGAATTCATCGTTTCCGGAGCTATCCCTCCGATTGGAATAATAAGGATTGATAGCAGTTCACGATTGACATTAAGCTCTGTTGCGAGAGAGTTTATTCCCCCCACTAGAATAGTCGAGCCTGCAAGAAGTAATATTATTCCAGTCACTAGAGCTAATACGAGTAATTTTAAATTCTCAATTTTGACCTTTGGCTCCTCCTCAACTAATCCACTACCTTTGACGAAACGCAAAAAAATTACGTAAAGGAAAATTAGAATGATTGCAACTGAAACTCTCACGGCAGTAAAATGGAAATAGAAGGGAACGAGCATTATCGGAAACGTAAGACCAATAAAAACGAAAATCTTTGGCAAAACTGCATCTAAATCCTCTCGATTTCCATTTCTCCCTGCTAGAAGAAGAATTGTTGCCATTATAGGAAAACCTATAGCGGAAACCATGAAAGGTTCCCCTATTATGGTGCCAACGGCTATCTCTGATCCTGATCCGCTCCCAATGAACAACAATGCGACTATTATAACAACCAGTTCAGGCAACGACGTGAAGATAGGACTTATCACTGAACCCGTAAAACTGTCACTAAATTTTCCTCTCCTTCCTAAGTCCTCTATCGTTAGTGTCAATACAAAGGCAGAACCAGTCAGTAGTAATATGCCTGCAAGTGTCTCAAATACGGATAGTAGGTACGATGCCACTTCGTCCTTATCATTTCACCTTTAAAAAGTCCACTTATGTGCCAGGTGTTTTAAAAACTCGATGTAATTCTACTTCGGAGAATACGTAGAATAAACACAAGTTTGATGCCCTGAGTCTCCGCAGCTTAGGAATGTTACGGCCTCGCTTTTCCTCTCCTCTATTCTCCTGGCTATATCTACATTGCTGATGCGACTCCCGACCATAGGTGCCTTTTGGCTCACGGTACCACAGTAGCAGTTGCAGATGAATAATGGTGTTAGCCACTTTACCTCGATAAAGTAAAGTTCATTCGTACCCTTTCGGTTCCACCTCCTTTTCCCCCGAATTCTGGCCGGTTAAACTTAAAAGGTAGAAAGCTGAAACGTTTGATAGAAAAGATAGATTATTATTTCGCAAAACAATCTTTCATTGGATGGAATTCTCCTATTTTACCCGGAAAAAGGACCTTGAACGCCTGGATGGAAGCCACTTTGATGTAATAGTAGTT
>Ga0207433_10001479_pt1 | contig 50519 bp, 41 predicted proteins | sample YelNatPaOPGAMG01_FD_187559 | JGI IMG/M metagenome (GOLD analysis project Ga0207433, IMG submission 187559) | Hot spring thermophilic microbial communities from Obsidian Pool, Yellowstone National Park, USA - OP-RAMG-01 (SPAdes) (version 3) | ecosystem: Environmental > Aquatic > Thermal springs...
GCTTACGCAACAACCCTTGGATAGGATTAAGAAGGGCGTTAAAATTGGGAGTAAGTAAACTAGACAACGCCACAAATCGCCCGTAATTTTCCTCAAAAATCAGGATATACCTGCTTCTTATTATATAGATAAAGATATGGGTAATGGACAGTTAAAAAATGGAAAAATGAAAGAAGAAGAAATTTTTTAACACCCCTCTTTTGAAATGTCGTGATGAACGATGTGAATTTTAAGGCATTAAAGAGGGGCAGGGGGAGATTTTATTAATGTAAAAAAGTAAAGCAAAAAAATATACTTTATATTTTATAAAAACCTGCTATCACTGAGGGGTTACTACCTTATTTTTTATCCTATTGACTTACACGATTAACAATAATATAATAAGCATATCTTATTTTAAAAGATGTTGAATTTATTATATGTATTTAATATATATGGTTTATTTTTTTATTTTCTAGGAGAAAAAATGCAGAAAACAAAAGTAAATGTAGGATTAATAGGGTTTGGCACAATTGGAACAGGTGTTGTCAAACTATTTCAAAACTCATCTGATTTAATTAACAGAAAATCAGGCATAAATGTTGAACTTGTTAAAATTTGTGATGTTGATTTAAAAAAAGACAGGGGAGTAAAAGTAGATAAAAGGTTACTTACAAAAAACGTAGCAGATATAATTGATAATCCTGATATAGATATAATTATAGAACTAATAGGCGGTTATCATCCTGCTTATGATTTTGTTATGAAGGCAATGGCAAATAAAAAGCATATTGTAACTGCCAATAAAGCAATGATATCAAAATACTGGGATAAACTTCTTTCTGCCTCTAAAAAAAATCAGGTTGAAATAATGGCAGAAGCATCAGTAGGTGGCGGCATACCAATATTACGTGCAATTGACAAAGGACTTGCTGCGAATAAAATAGAAAAAATAATCGGTATTTTAAATGGCACCTGTAATTATATTTTAACAAAGATGTTCCTTGAAAAAAATTCCTTTGAAGATGCCTTAAAAGAAGCGCAAAATAAAGGTTTTGCAGAGGCAGATCCATATCTTGATATAAGTGGCATTGATTCAATGCATAAAATAATTGTGCTTTCTAATTTATCTTTTGGAACAATTGTAAGAGAAAATGATGTTTATGTAGAAGGAATTGATAAAATTAATTCGCTTGATATTCAGTATGCAGATGAACTTGGTTATGTTATGAAATTGCTTGCAATTGCATCTTATGAAAAAGATGGTTTAAATGTTCGTGTTCATCCGGTTCTTGTATCAAAAAATAATTTAATTGCTTCTGTCAATTATGAATATAATGCCATATATGTACATGGCGATGCCGTGGGAAGCACAATGTTTTATGGTAAAGGCGCAGGTCAAATGCCAACTGCTTCTGCTGTTTTATCAGATGTTATATATATTGCAAGAAATATTGCAAATGGAAAAAAATATATTCAAAATACTAATAAAAAAGAAAGCATAAAAATTTTACCAATAGGTAAAATAAAAAGTAAATATTATATAAGATTTAATGTTGTAGATAAAGCCGGTGTACTTGCAAAAATTTCAGGTGTTCTTGGTAAAAATAATATCAGTATTGAGTCAGTTATACAGAAATCAAGACATTCTCATTTAAAAGTTCCTGTTGTAATTATGACTTATGAAGCAATGGAAGAAAATTTTATAAAGGCAATTAATAAAATTGATTTGATGAAAAATATAGTAAAAGAAAAAACTGTATTCTACAGAGTAATAGATTAGAAAGGATTATAAAATGTCAGTTTATAAAGGAGTCATAGAAAGATATAGAGAGTTTTTACCTGTTACTGATAAGACACCGGTTGTAACACTGTTAGAGGGCAATACACCGCTTATCAGATTTTACAATATTGAAAAATTAATTGGAGAAAATGCAGAAGTTTATGGAAAATATGAGGGCTTAAATCCAACCGGGTCTTTTAAAGACAGAGGTATGACCCTCGCAATATCAAAAGCCCTTGAAAAGGGCGTAAAATCAACAATTTGTGCATCAACAGGTAATACTTCTGCATCTGCTGCTGCATATTCAAAGCGTGCAGGACTTAAATCTTATGTTATAATACCTAATGGTTATATTGCTCTTGGTAAACTTTCACAGGCACTTATTCATGGTGCAAAGGTAATTGCAGTGGAAGGAAATTTTGATGTTGCACTTGAAATGGTAAAGAAAATTTGCGAAAATTATCCTATTGAACTTGTTAATTCATTAAATCCTTTTAGAATAGAAGGACAGAAAACAGGTGCTTTTGAAATAGTGGATGTTTTAGGCGATGCTCCTGATTTTCATTGCATACCTGTTGGAAATGCAGGAAACATAACTGCATACTGGAAAGGATACAAAGAATATAAAGAAAAAGGTAAAGCCAAAAAATTACCAAAGATGCTTGGTTTTCAGGCAGCAGGTGCTGCACCAATTGTTCTTGGAAAGCCGGTTGAAAAACCGGAAACAATAGCAACTGCAATCAGAATCGGAAATCCAGCAAGCTGGAAACAGGCAGTTGCAGCAAGAGATGAGTCGGGTGGATTGATAGATATGGTAACAGATGAAGAAATATTAAATGCCTATAAATTATTAGCAGAAAAGGAAGGGGTTTACGTTGAACCAGCCTCTGCTGCTTCTGTTGCAGGTTTATTAAAATACAGTCAGAAAAATTATTTCCCCAAAGATAAAAAAATAAAAATTGTATGTATATTGACTGGTCATGGATTAAAAGACCCTGATAGAGCTATCAAAAGTGTAGAGTTTAAGCCACTTGTTGTGCAGCCTGATTTAAATGAAATAATAAAAATCATAGAACAATAGGAGGATAAAATGAAAAGAAATTTAATTTTAGTTATATTGGTTTTTGTAATGGCATTTATTATTTATGCAAAAAATGCTTATGACTATTATAATGAAGCGTATGATTTATATCTTGTCGGTGATTATAAAAATGCAGTAAATTTATACAAAAAAGCAATTAAGATGAAACCGGATTTTGTAAAACCATATAATAAAATCGGACTTGCTTATATTGCCTTAAAACAGGTAGACCATGCTTTGTTTTATTATAAAAAAGCAATTCATACTGACCCGAATTGTGCAGAAGCATATTACAACCTTGGAGTTGCAAGTGAAATAAAATATAAGGATGATACGAAAAAAGCAGAAGAAGCTTATGAAAAAGTTCTTAAATTAAATAATGATGATTATTCTTTTGTGCGCGCATCTCTAAATCTTGCCAAAATTTACAGGAAACAAAAAAAGTTTGATGATGCAATATTATTATTAAGAGAAGCGGTAAAAAGAGACCCTAAATTTGCACCTTTATATAATGAAACAGGCCTTACTTATTTTGACAGCAATCTTTATGATTTTGCAATAACGAATTTTAAAAAAGCAATTGAAGTTGAAGAGCAAAAAAAATATCCGGAAGCAGCAACAAATCTTGGCATTGTTTATTTAAAACAGGGAAAACTTGCAAAGGCAATAGCTCAATTTGAAGAAGCGATAAAAATGGATGATAAATTTCCTGGTTCGCATTATAACTACGGTAATGCTCTTGTTTTAAATGGTTTTTATGAAAAAGCAAAAGCACATTTACAAAAAGCTATTTCATTAAATCCTGAATTCAAAGAAGCTTATTATGCTTTAGGAAAAGCACATCAAAAATTAAATGAATTTGATGAAGCAACAAAAGCATATAAAAAGGCATTGGAGATAGATAAAAATTATACTCTTGCAAAAAATGCATTAGATGAATTAAAGCAGATTCGTCTTGCTTTCAGAGACCATATTCAGTTTAAGAAAAAGAAAGCAGAAGGCGAAGAAGGTGAAGAAGAAGTAACAGAAGAAGAATCAGAACTTACAGAAGAACAACTTGCAGCCAAAAAGAAAGCCAAAGAACAGGAAGAAGATGTAGAGGATTTAAGATTGCCGGAAGATAAACCAACTCCTGAAGAAGGGGAATCAGAAGAATAAAAATTTACTTTTATAAATTCTAAATATCAGGATATTTCAATGAAATATATTATTTTATTAGCAGATGGTATGGCAGACAGACCAATAGCAGAGATTGGCAATAAAACACCTTTGGAAGCTGCAAATACGCCAAATATGGATTTGATTTTTAAAAAAAGTATTTGTGGAATGGTAAAACCATTATGCGATGGCTTGCCACTTGGTTCTGATGTGGGAAATTTATCAATATTAGGTAACGACCCGCATAAATATTACACTGGCAGAGCAGCAATGGAAGCTGCAAATTTAGGAATAGAATTAAAACAAAACGAAATTGCATTTAGATGCAATCTTGTTTATGTAAAAGATGGCAAAATGATGGATTATAGTGCAGGTCATATTTCAACCAAAGAAGCAAAAGAATTAATAAAATTAATAGACACAAAGCTTGGAAGCAAAGATATAAGATTTTATCCGGGTAAAAGTTACAGACATATTATGGTAATGAAAGGTGGAGAAAATATTAAAGCAACTGCTCCACATGATATTTATGGCCAGGAATATGAAAAATATTTTCCAAAGGGAGCAAAGAGTACGGTTTTAATTCAATTAATGCAGGATTCACAATTTTTATTAGAGGGTCATGAGATAAACGTGCAGAGAAGAGCAGAAGGTAAACCACCGGCAAATATGATATGGTTATGGGGTCAGGGTAAAAAATTAGAATTGCCAAAATTAAAAGACGTTTACGGTTTGGAAGGCGCGGTTATTTCTGCTGTTGACCTGGTAAATGGTATAGGTTTATCTATGGGACTTGAGGTTATCAATGTTCCTGGTGTCACAGGATATATTGATACTAATTTTAAAGGTAAAGTAGATTATGCTTTAAAGGCCTTAAAAAAGAAAGATTTTGTGTATTTACACATAGAAGCAACAGATGAAATGGGACATAATGGGGATGTTGCCGGAAAAATAAAAGCAATTGAATTATTTGACAAAGAGGTTGTGGGACCAATATTTGAAGGTATGAAAAAATTTGATGAATTTAAATTAATGATAACATCTGACCATGCAACACCAATATGTGCAAGAACTCATACCGATGAGCCGGTTCCATTTTTTATTTACAATTCTAAAAAAGAACATGAAAATTTAATTGATGTATTAAGTGAAAAGGAAATTGCAGATAAATCAACTTTAAGATTTGATAATGGATGGGAATTATTACCGTTCTTTATTAAAAACTAATTTTATATTTCATTCAGGAGGAATTAGATGGCTTTGGTTGTGCAGAAGTATGGTGGTGCTTCTCTTGCTACACCGGAAAAATTTTTATACGTGGCAGACAGGATTATAAAAGAAAAGAAAAAAGGCAATAAAATGGTTGTTGTTGTATCAGCCCCTGGAGATACCACAGATAATTTAATTGATTTTGCAAAAAAGATTACTAAAAATCCGGCAGAAAGAGAACTTGATATGCTGATGGCAACAGGTGAGCAGCAATCAATTGCATTGATGAGTATGGCTTTAATATCTAAGGGATATAAGGCAATATCATTTACCGGTGCACAGGTTGGAATTATAACAGATAAAAAATATACAAGCGCAAGAATTTTAAAAATAAAAGGTATAAACAGAATAAAAGAAGCGCTTGCAAAAGGTTATATAGCAGTAATTGCAGGGTTTCAGGGTATAACAGAAGATGAAGATATTACAACATTGGGCCGTGGCGGTTCTGATTTAACAGCGGTTGCAATTGCAAAAGCATTAAATGCTGATGTTTGTGAGTTTTTAAAAGATGTAGAAGGTGTAATGACCACAAATCCAGAAATAGTAAAAGACGCAAAAAAGATTGACTATTTAAGTTATGATGAAATGTTAGAACTTGCAAGCAGTGGTGCGCAGGTTTTATATAACCGTTGTGTTGAATTTGCAAAAAATTATAATATTGTTTTACATGTCCGTGGGACCTTCACAGACAAACCAGGGACCATAATTAAAAAGGAGGATAGAAAAATGGAAAAAGTAGTTGTAAGCGGAATTACATATAATAAAAATGAAGCAAAAATCACAATATTAAATGTGCCGGATAAACCGGGAGTTGCTGCTTTTATTTTTACAAAAATTTCTGATGCAGATGTAAATGTTGATATGATTGTTCAGAATATAAGTCAGCAGGGCACAACAGATATTTCTTTTACTATTTTAAAAAAAGATATAGAAAAATTAAAAAAAGTATTATCAATAATAGTAAAAAAGATAAAAGCAAAAGGATATTTAATAGATGACAAAATTGGTAAGGTCTCGGTTGTTGGAGTTGGAATGAGAACTCATACGGGAATTGCATCTAAAATGTTTAAAGCCCTTGCAAATAAAAAGATAAATATTGAAATGATTTCTACATCAGAAATAAAAATATCTGTTGTTGTTCGTTCTGATAAAGTTGATGATGCTGTGCGTGTTTTGCATTCAGCATTTAATCTTGGTAAAAATAATATAAAAACGGAAAAAATTTAACTTTAAAATATTTTAAATAATATGTAAAATAGGATTTAAAAGGAAGGTGTTTAATATGACAGAAGAAATAAAAAATTCCCAGCAACCAGAAAATTTACAAAAACCTGTAGAAAAAAAAGAAAAAATAGAAGAGTTTTCATTAAAATGGCACATAAAAGTTTTAACTGTTATTTATGTTATATTAGCTGTTTTTTATCTTGTTTTAAAGTTTACACTTAAATAAGGCGGAATATATGGATAATAAAAAAATTTATATATATGACACAACTTTGCGAGACGGGGCACAGAGCGCCCGTATTAATTTTTCTCTGGAAGATAAAATAATAATAACAAAAAAGCTTGATGAATTTGGTGTGGATTTTATTGAGGGCGGCTGGCCAATGAAAGGAATTAATACAAAGGATTTTGATTATTTTAAAAGAATAAAAAAATTAAAACTAAAAAATGCAAAAATTGCTGCCTTTGGCTCAACAAGAAGAGCAAAAAATAAAGTAAAAGAAGATCCGATCCTGAATTCCTTATTAGAGGTTGATACTGATGTTGTAACCATATTTGGGAAAACATGGTTATTACACGTAAAAAACGTATTACATGTAACTCCTGAGGAAAATTTAAAAATGATAAAAGAATCTATTGAATACTTAAAAGACAATAAAAAAACAGTTGTATATGACCCTGAGCATTTTTTTGATGGTTATAAGGATAATCCTGAATATGCTGTAAATTGTTTAAAAGTAGCAGAACAGGCAGGCGCTGATTTTATTTGCCTGTGCGATACAAACGGTGGAACTTTACCACAGGAAATGGATGAAATAACACAAACAATCAGAAAAATCATAAAAACACCGCTTGGAATACATACTCATAATGATTCTGACTGCGCTGTCTCAAACTCAATAATTGCTGTTAAAAATGGTTTCACAATGGTACAGGGAACAATAAATGGGCTGGGCGAGCGTTGTGGCAATGCAAATCTTATATCCATAATTCCGGCTTTGAGTATAAAATCTGATTATCTCACCGTGCCTGAAAAATCATTAAAAAGATTATCGGAAGTATCGCATTATATTTATGAAATAGCAAATATAATACCACCTGATAATCAGCCATACACAGGTAAAAATGCTTTTGCTCACAAAGCCGGTGTTCATGCAGATGCAATGTTAAAAGAAGAAAAAGCATATGAGCATATAAATCCGGAAATCATAGGAAATAAAAGAAGAATTTTAATAACTGACCAGGCTGGCACAAGCTCATTAATATATAAGGCAAAAGAAATGGGTTTTAATCTTAATAAGAATGATAATGCAACAAAAGATTTAATAATAAAAATAAAAAAATTAGAAAGTGAGGGCTATGAATTTGAAGCAGCAGATGCATCTTTATTTATTTTTTTGAAAAAAAATTTATCTCATTATAAACCATTCTTTGAATTAAAAGGGTTAAGGGTAATAAACGAAGAAAGAAATGGCGAACTTTTTACAGAGGCAACTATTAAAATAAAGGTAAAAGATATATTAGAACATACCGCTTCCGAAGGAAATGGACCTGTAAATGCCCTGGATAATGCTTTGCGCAAAGCACTGATTAGATTTTATCCTGCAATAAAGGATATGCGTCTTGTTGATTTCAAAGTTCGTGTTATAGATGGAGCAGATGGAACTGCGGCAAAGGTAAGAGTATTAATTGAAAGCGCTGACAAAAATGATATTTGGACTACTGTTGGCGTATCAGAAAATATTATTGAAGCAAGCTGGCGTGCTCTCGTTGACAGTGTTGAGTATAAACTTATAAAAAGTAAATAAAATTCCTATTTTTAATTCAATCAGGTGAATAAATGAAATCCGAAGTATATTTTACAAAATTTGGTGCGTTACATATGGATGACAGTATATTGGGTCGTCTTACCAGATTATTTGACAGGGTTGGTGCAGGAAGTATAATAAAAGAAAATGATATTGTTGCAGTAAAAGCACATTTTGGAGAAGAGGGAAATATTTCATTTGTTTCTCCATTATATTACAGAACAATAATAGACAGAATAAAAATATGCGGGGGCAATCCTTTTATATCAGATACAAATACTCTTTATGTTGGTCATAGAAATAATGCAGTAAGGCACTTAAACCTTGCCTTAAAACATGGATTTTCTTATGCAACAGTAAATGCACCGGTTTTAATTGCAGATGGATTGACTGGAATGGATTTTGTTGAAGAAGAAATAAATTTAAAACATATTAAAAAGGCAAAAATTGCCTCTGCATTTTATTGGGCAAATTCAATGGTGGTTTTAAGCCATTGTAAAGGACATATGATGACTTCTTTTGGTGGTGCAATAAAAAATATTGGCATGGGCTGTGCTCCAAGGTCAGGGAAACAGGAACAACATTCAGGCGGTGCGCCAAAATTCAAATCAAAATATTGCACCGGATGTGGTGAATGTGTAAAATGGTGTAACTGGGGTGCAATAAAAATAGAAAATAAAAAAGCAGTTAACGACCCTGCAAAATGCATTGGTTGTGGTGAGTGTATTTCTGCCTGCAGATTTGATGCCATTGACTCATTCTGGGATTCTGATATTACTAAGATGAATGAAAAAATGGTTGAATATGCCTATGCTGTTGTAAAGAATAAAAAAGATAAAATTGTTTTCTTTAATTTTTTAATGAACATTACTCCTGAATGTGATTGTATGCCTTCAACTGACAGGTTTTTAGTCCCTGATATCGGCATACTTGCTTCATTTGACCCTGTTGCTATTGATTTTGCTTCAATTGAATTAATAAATTCTTCTTCTGTAATTTTCGAGAATGTAAATGATAAAAAAGAATATGATTTAAAATACACTGAAAAAGATAAATTCAAAATGGTTCATTCCAATTTAAACTGGAAAATACAACTTGAATATGGTAAAAAAATAGGGCTTGGAAATATGGATTATGAATTAATAGAGGTAAAATAATTATGAATAATAAGGGTATAGGTATTTTTGATTCCGGTATCGGCGGATTAACAGTAGTAAAAGAAATAATGAAACAGATACCTTATGAAACAATATATTATCTCGGAGACACTGCAAGGGCTCCTTATGGTTCTAAAACAAAAGAAACAATTGTAAGATTTTCAAGTGAAATTGTCTCTTTTTTATTAAAAAAAGATATTAAAATAATTGTTGTTGCATGTAATACATCTTCTGCACTTGCTTTAAATGAGTTAAGAAAAAAATATAAAATAAATATAATTGGTGTTATTGAAGCAGGAGCAAGGGCTGCAATAGAAACAACAAAAAATAACAGAATAGGTATAATAGGGACTAAAGCAACCATTAATAGTAAAGCGTATGAAAAAATAATAAAAAGTTATAATAAAAATATAAAAGTTTTTTCTTATGCAACTCCTTTACTGGTACCATTGGTAGAAGAAGGTTGGTTAGATGAAAAAGAAACAGAAATTATTTTAAAAAAGTATTTAAGATTTTTTAATGATAAAAATATAGATACTTTACTTCTTGGCTGCACCCATTATCCTTTATTAAAGCCGATTATTAAAAAAATTATGCCAGATGTTAACATAATTGATTCTGCCATTGAGATTTCAAAAACAGTTAAGATATTACTTGAAACACGTGGAATGTTAGCGTCCAGAGATAATAGCAAAAAAACAAGATTTTATGTTACAGATACTCCTGAGACATTTAATAAAATAGCTAAATTTTTTTTAAAAGAAAAAATGATTTCTGCGAAAACAGTTGTTTTAAAATAAAAGGTGCAACTATGTATGAATTAAAGATTAAAGATATGTTTTCAGCAGCACATAATTTAAGAAATTTTAAAGGGAAATGTGAGCATATACATGGACATAATTATACAGTCGAAGTATCATTTATATCAAAAAATACAGATAAAAATGGATTGGTTCTTGATTTTGCTGTTTTAAAGGAAAAGTTAAAAAAAATACTTGATTTGTTGGACCATAAATATTTAAATGAAGATATTACTTTTTTTAAAAAAAATAACACATCTGCTGAAAATATTGCGAGATTTATTTTTAAATCATTAAATGAGGAAATAAAACACCCTAAATTAAAAAGTGTAACAGTTTATGAGACAGAAAATTCTATAGTTATTTATTCAGAATAAAAAGGTGAATTATGAGAATAGATGGAAGAAAACCAGAGGATTTAAGAAAAATAACAATAGCAAGAAATTACACCAGATTTGCCGAGGGCTCTGTTTTAATTGAATTTGGAGATACAAAAGTTTTATGTAATGCAAGTATATTAAATGAAGTGCCGCCATTTTTAAAAGGCAAAGGTAGTGGCTGGGTTACAGCAGAATATTCTATGCTGCCACGTTCAACCGCTGTTAGAATGACACGTGACTCAGTAAAAGGAAAAATAAATGGGAGAGCGCAGGAAATACAGCGGTTAATTGGCAGGGCATTAAGAAATGTTGTTGATATGTCAAAATTAGGAGAAAGGACAATTATAATTGATGCTGATGTCATTCAGGCAGATGGTGGGACAAGAACAGCATCAATAACAGGAAGTTTTGTTGCATTATATGATGCTATTCAAAAACTTATGCAAAGTGGTGATATAAATGAAAATGCAATAACCGGTTTTGTTGCTGCTGTTTCAGTTGGTATAGTTAATGACATTGAATATCTTGATTTAAATTACGAAGAGGACTCTTCAGCAGAAGTTGATATGAACGTGGTAATGACAGATGCTTTTAAATTTGTAGAGATTCAATCAACTGCTGAGCGTAAAGCATTTGACCAGGAAAGATTATTAAAATTATTATCCCTTGCTAAAAAAGGAATAAGCGAATTAATTACAATACAAAAACAGGTTTTAGGTTTGAAATGATACAAGTGATTTTAGCCACAAATAATAAACATAAAATAAAAGAAATAAAGAGTATTTTAAGAGATAAAAAATTGCATATTTTAACTTTAAAAGATATAAATTTTAATAAAAAGATCATTGAAAATGGCGAAACTATTTCTGAAAATGCGAGAATAAAAGCAAGAACTATAAGAAAATATAAAAATGATGCGATAATTTTATCTGATGACACCGGATTGGAAGTTGATTTTCTTGCAAAAGCACCAGGCGTTTATTCATCACGTTTTGCAGGGCCTAATTGTTCTTATGAAGATAATTATAAAAAATTACTATGGATTATGCGTGATGTTTCATGGAATAAAAGAAAAGCAACTTTTAAAACCGCAGTATGTGTTATTTTCCCTGATGGTAGAGAAAAAATTGTTATTGGTAAATTAAATGGTTTTATTACATTTGAACCCAGAGGGAAAAATGGTTTTGGATATGACCCGGTTTTTTTTATTCCGTATAAAAAAAAGACATATGCAGAAATGACTGATAAAGAAAAAAATTCAATTTCACATAGAAAAAACGCATTTATAAAAGCATATAAATTAATAAAAGAGTATATGAAAAATAAAATTTGAAACAGTATTTTATTTTTTTATTGACAAAAATATCATAATAATATATACTTTTAATACGTTTAAAAAAGATATTAAATGGAGGATTTGATGGAAAAAATTAAAAATTTTGTGTTTTTGTTTTTAATAATTTTTGTGTTTTCTTCTATTAATATTTATGCTGAGGCAGAGCAGAAAAAAACTGATTTCAAAATAGGGGCAAAAATCATCGGAGTTGCTGACCCTGATTATAAAGAATATTCATATATTGATATGGGTTCTGCTCATGGAGTAAAACCAGGTGACAGATTTATGGTTGAAGGCAAATATGGCAAAGTTATGGTAGAAGTTGTTCAAGCATTTCAACGTATGTCATCTGTGAAAATAGTAGACAGCTGGTTATTAAATGAAGGTAATACAGGAGAAATGATTCCAGCCAGCAGATACCCGAAAATTAGAATTGCAAAATATGTTGAAAAAGCAAAAAATGAAACAGTTCTTGCCAGCAAGAAATTAACACCTAAAAAAGCCAAACCAAAAGTAACAGCAAAAGTTGAAAAACCAAAAAAACAACCCAAAAAAGAAGAAATATTACCAGAAGAGGTATCAGCAGAAGCAATAACAAAAGAAACATCAACAAAAGAAGCATCTACAGAAGATATTGACGCATTAATATCGGGTGAAACAAAAGAATCGCCTGTTACAACTGAAATAATGCCGGAAGAACAGGGACAGATGGAAATACCTGGAATGGAATCCACTGGCCCAGAATCATTAACAGAAATTCCGGGAGAAGAAAAGTCAGTAGGTGAAATAGAAACTTCTTTACCAGGCGAAGAACCATTACCAGCAGGCACAGGGACGGAGCCAGGATTACCAGCAGACACAGGGATGGAGCCAGGATTACCAGCAGACACAGGGATGGAGCCAGGATTACCAGCAGACACAGGAATGGAGCCAGGATTACCAGCAGACACAGGGATGGAGCCAGGATTACCAGCAGATACAGGGATGGAGCAGGGATTACCAGCAGATACAGGGACGGAACCAGCATTACCCTCTGATGATTTAGGTGTTATGCCTGGTGATGCCTTGCCACCAATGCCATAATAAAAATAAAAAAATATATATCAAAATTAAAAAAAGGAGTGTGGACTTATGAAGTTAAAAGTTTCAAGGTTTCTTGTTCTTTTGGTTTGTGTTCTTTTTATTTTCTCTGTAAGTTCATTTGCAGCGAATGCGAAAGCACAACAGTATTTAAACTCGGGAATTAATTATGTAAAAGCCAAGGATTATGACAAAGCAATTCAGTATTTAAGTTATAGTGTAAAATTAGAGCCATCTTCTAATGCTTATTATTATCTTGGATATGCATATTATGCAAAAGGTGATAAAAATAATGCACTTTCAAATTTCCAGCAGGCATTAAAATTAAATCCATCAAATACTGCTGCAAAACAAATGGTTGACAGATTAGGTGGTTCTGCACAGGCAGCAACAACCGGTGGTGATGCAAGAGCACAACAATATTTAGTTGCCGGTCATAAATATTTAAAAGCAAAAGATTATGACAATGCTATAAAATATTATCAGGCAAGTATAAAAATTCAACCAACATATCAGGCATATCAATTTATGGGGACAGCTTATTATTATAAAGGTGATAAAGCAAATGCAAAAGCAGCTTATGAAAAATCATTGGAATTAAATCCAAACAATCCTGGAGTCAGAAATATTCTTGCAAAACTGGGTGGCACACCACCTACAACTGCAGGAGAACCAAGAATAAGTGAACAAATTGGAGTTCATCCTTTACTTCTTGCTGGAGCATTTGCAGGAGCGCTTGCAGTTATATTCTTATTTTAATAAATAATTTAATTTTATAAAAGTGGGTGTAGATTTTTAAATCTACATCCACTTTTTATTTAAAATATAGAGGGGTGTGATATGAAATTAAATAAATATGGATTAGGTCATATTTCCCGTTTAAAAAACAGATTCATTGAAAATAAAATCTCAAAATATGAAATAATTGAATTACTGTTATCATATGTAATAAAGGGGAAAGATATAAAACCGCAGGCAAAAGAAATTTATAAAAAATGCAATGGTAATTTTAAAAATATTTTTATTATTATTAGTAAGACAAAAATAAATGGCATTGGCAAAGAAACTAAAATCTTTTTTGAATTATTAAAAAATTTTATAAATTTATATAATGAAGATAAATTTATAAACAAAAAATATACAATAAAAGACCAGAAGGATGTTGTTGAGTTTTACAGGAATATGTGCTATGGTTTGGATAAGGAAGGAGTATATGCAATATTTCTTGATGCTAAAAATAAAATTTTGATAAATAAAAAAATAGGGGAAGGAACATTAACTCAGTCACTGGTTTATCCAAGAGAAATAATAAAAGAAGCTATGACAGCAGGTGCATTGAGTATAATTCTTATTCATAATCATCCAAGTGGAGTTGTTACTCCGTCTGATAATGATAAAAAAATAACCAAAAAATTATACTTTGCAGGCAGAGAGATGGATGTAATGTTATTGGACCATATAATCGTTGGCAGCGAAGGATATTTTAGTTTCTATGAAAATGGTTTTATTGAAAATTTTGCAAATGAATATAATATGGTGTATGGTAATTTATAGTTGATAATTTTAGTAATCCCTCAATTATAAGCTGTCCATTACCCATAAGTATCAAGAAGCAGGTATACCACTGATTTTTTCGTAAAAAACGGTTGAGAAAAAGTCAAGCAAAGAATTTGCAGTTAATAGTAGGCGAGGCTTACGCAACACCCCTTAGATAGCATTAATAAGGGCGTTAAAATTGGGAGTAAGTAAACTAGTCAACACTGCGAACCACCCGTAATTTTCCTCAAAAATCAGGATATATCCATTACTGTCCAAATTAAGAATATTAAATTATAATATTTACTTATTTTTATTGATTTATTATGGAAAAAGTATATGAGAGATATAAAATCTATAATCATAAGATTGGCATACTACATTAATTTATTTAAAATATAAAAATATAAAATATTCAATTTTTAATAACATTTTGGATTCCTGCTTGAGTTTATCCCTGATTTATTCAGGGACAGGAATGACAAAATAAAAGTAATGACCTGTCTAATTTGGACACTACTGGGATATACCTACTTCTTATTATAATAGATAGAGATATGGGTAATGGTCAGATTTTTAAAGAGTGGCAGGGGGAGGATTTTATGCAGGTAAAAAAGTAAAGCAAAAAAATTTACTTTATATTTTATAAAAACCTACCATAACTGAGCCTGTGCAAAAAATATAAAATTGAGCATTTTAACTTTTTATATTTTTATTTTTTCCATATTTTTTAATCATTTTTATGTGTTAGTTTTTTGTTTTTTATGTTTTTTCCTATTTTTTGCACAAGCTCAACTGAGGGGATACTAATTTTAAAAATTTAAAGTATCTGTTGATTCAGGGGCTTCTTCTTCGCCTTCTACTTCTTTTTCGGTTTTATCAGTTGTTTTATTTACAGGTTTTTTCTGCTTTTTTAATATTTCCCCGCCTTCGCCATTTTCTATGTTTTCATCCCAATCATCATACGACTGCAAATCTTCATTTAAAAAGTTACTTATTTGCACACCGCTGTGGATAGTACAGGTTTCAGTTGGTTCTGTACCATTTACAAACGGGGCATCAATCGTATTGGGACAATTTTGTGTTGCAATTTTGCCACTTTTTGTGCATATTTTTTTAAAGATTATTTCATCAGGAATTGAAAATTCAGATGTAGATGAATAATATGTATTTAACATAAAATTAGCCCATAAAGGAGCTGCTGCATAACCACCCACCATTGCTCTACCCATTGGTTCTTTATCATCAAAACCAATCCAGATACCAACAACTATTTCAGGTGTATAACCAATAAACCAGGCATCAGTATGGTCATTTGTTGTACCTGTTTTTCCTGCACAGGGACCTGTAAATCCCATCTGTCGTATTATTTTTGCTGTCCCTTTGTTTATTACATTTTCTAACATAAAAGTCATTATATATGCTGTTGTAGGTGATATGGCTTCTGAAATTTTTATTGAGCGCTGTTCAAGTGTTTTTCCGGAATTATCTTTTACTGATAAAATTGCAAGTGGCTCAACAAGCATCCCCCTATTTGCAAATGAAGTAAATGCATCAGTTAATTCAATAAGCGATAAACTGGATGAGCCAAGTGCAACAGTATAATCATTTCCAAGCGGGCTTGTAATACCCAGTTTTCTTGCATATTTTTTTATATTTGTAAGACCAACCTGATTGGCAAGTTTTACCGTTGCTACATTTATAGAATGTGTTATTGCATTTAATAAAATCATAGGACCAGAAAATTTTCCTGTAAAATTTTCCGGCTTCCATGATGTTCCATTTTCGTTTTGAAAGACAATAGGCGAGTCAAGCAATATGTCAGATACCCTGAAACCGTTTTCTATTGCTGCAGTATATACAATGGGCTTAAATGCTGAGCCGGTTTGCCTTTTTGCCTGAACTGCTCTGTTAAATTCACTTTCAGAAAAATCAATACCGCCTATCATTAATTTTATATATCCTGTATTTGGGTCAATTGCAATCATAGCACCCTGTAATTTTTTTTCAAGAGTTTTACCTGTTGCACTTTCTATTTTTTTCTGCAAATTATTAATATGAGTTGAAAATAATTTTTGTGCAATATTTTGCATACGTGAATTCAGTGTCGTATAAACCTTGAGTCCGTTTTTATATATCGATGTTCCATAAGTTGCTTCAAGTTGCTGTCTTATATATTCAACAAAATAAGGAGCATTTTTTACTTCAAATTTACTTAAAATTATAGGCGTTGCCTGCGCCTGTATTTTTTCATTTTCAGTTATATATCCATGTTCAGCCATTTTATCTAAAACGATATTTCTTTTTTCAGTTGCGATATCCATATTTTTATATGGATTTATTTGTGATGGTGCCTGTGGCAGGGCAGCAAGTAATGCACATTCAGGCAGTGTAAGTTCTGTTACATTTTTCCCAAAATAAGTTCTTGAAGCGGCTTCAACTCCATAAGCACCATTTCCAAAATAAATCTGGTTACAATATAATTCAAGAATTTCCTGTTTTGTATAATATTTCTCTATTTGCATTGATAATATTACTTCTTTGATTTTCCTTTCAAAGGTCTTTTCCCTGGTTAAAAATAAATTTCGTGCAAGTTGCTGTGTAATTGTGGAAGCGCCTTCTACTACTTTTCTATGCATTAAATTATTTACTGTTGCCCTTATTATTCCTTTGAAATCAAATCCGCTATGCTTGTAAAAATTCGGGTCTTCTTTTGCTATAATGGCATTTTGCAGTGTTATTGGAATATCATTTATTTTTACCAGTGTTCGTTGTTCTGTATATAACTGAGAAATAAGTTCGCCTTTATCATCATATAATGAAGTGGTGAGATTTGGTTTATAATTTTTTAAATCTGCAATTTCAGGTATGTCCTGCATAAAACTGAAAAAAACGCCAACAAAGATACCACAAATAATAAAAAAAGAGATAATAACAATAGTTATTAAAACTTTAAAATTTGAACCTTTTTTTGATTTTATGCTGTCTGACACTTTTTCATTATTTTGTTTATTTTTAATATCCAATTTAACACCTCATTTATTAAATATAGATAGATTATTTTATGTAAAATAAAGATAATTTTCAATATCTAAATTTATAATGACAAATGAAAAATATGAAATGTGAAATGTGAAATTATATAATTTACGATTTAAGAAAGCATTTCCGATTTCCAATTTTCGTTTTCCGATTTAAAAGACATTGTTTTAAATCTGATAAATATTAAAGATTTGAAAATTTGGTAGATACAAAAACTACCTTGTCGATTGATGATTGCTAATTGCAGATTAGATAAAAGATTTCTGATTTGCGATATTCGATTAAAAAAACAAAATACAAAAGTTGTAGAAACCGGCGTTTCACTCCTGTCAAAGCATCAAAGCAAAATTTGACAATTGGGGTCTGACCAGTTTTTATGCGTTAATAAAAAATATAGAACATACAAGATTTCTTGTCTGTCTAAAAAAAATAGAAAACATTAAATATTAAATAAAGGAAGCCAGACTTCGTCTGGCGAATGCCTTTTAAAATGAAAACCGAAAAATGAAAATCGTAAATCGCAAATCTTTTGTAACGCCTCAGTTATAGGAGGTGATAATAAAAATTGAAAACCCCTCTTAATCTCCCTTTAGAAACTCACCATTACCCATAAGTATCAAGAAGCAAGTATACCGCTGATTTTTTCGTAAAAAACGGTTTTACTTAAATTCAATCATTGCATTTTTTGTCATAGGTATGCGTGGCTTACGCAAATCCCCGGTTATTAGGATTAAAAAGTGGCACTAAAATGGTAAATAGTAGTTGGCAATAAATACAAATCACCCGTAATTTTCCTCAAAAATCAGGATATACCTGCTTCTTATTATAAAGATAGAGATATGGGTAATTGACAGCTCGTAAAGAGGGGCAGGGGGAGATTTTATTAATGTAAAAAAGTACAATAAAAAAATTTACTTTATATTTTATAAAAACCTACCATAACTGAGCGGATACAATCTTTTAATATTTTCAATTGTAATTAATATTTTTTTTATTATAATAAATATATGAATTTAATTAAAAGGAGAATCAGATGACTTCAAATATTATAGATGGCAAAAAAATAGCACAAGAAATAAGAGATGAAATAAAAAATAAAATAAAAGATTTCAAGCAAAAACCCGGCCTTGCTGTTGTTTTAGTTGGTGAAGACGAAGCATCAAAAATTTATGTAAAAAACAAAGAAAAAGATTGCCAGGAAATCGGTTTTTATTCAGAGGTTCACAGGTTACCGGAAAAAACAACAGAAAACGAATTGCTGGATTTAATCAATAATCTAAATAATTCAAAAAAAATTCATGGAATAATTGTTCAACTACCTTTGCCAGATCATATAAAAGAAGAACTTGTTATAAACTCAATTTTACCTGAAAAAGACGTTGATGGTTTTACATATATAAACGCAGGCAAATTATTAACTGGTAATAATGGATTGTTACCCTGTACACCTGCCGGCTGTATAGAATTGATAAAAAGAACAGGTATTGATATAAAAGGCAAAGAGGCAGTTATTGTAGGCAGGTCAAATATAGTTGGCAAACCAATGGCAATATTACTTATGCAAAATCATGCAACAATTACTGTATGTCATTCAAAAACAAAAGATTTAAAAGAAGTAACAAAAAGAGCAGATATACTTGTTGCAGCAATTGGAAGAGCAAAAATGATAACTGCTGAAATGGTAAAAGACAATGCAATAATAATTGATGTTGGTATGAACAAAGATGAGCAGGGTAAATTATGCGGGGATGTTGATTTTGATAATGTAAAAGAAAAAGTTTCATTTATCACACCTGTTCCAGGTGGAGTTGGTCCTATGACAAGAGCAATGCTTATGAAAAATACTTTAGAGGCATTTTTACTTCAAACGAATGGAGGTAAATAATTAATGAAAAACAAAGTTGTTTATCCCGGAACTTTTGACCCGATAACAAATGGACATATTGATATTATAAAAAGAGCAAGTAAAATGTTTGAAGAAGTAATTGTTGCAGTTGCAGAAAACACACACAAAAATCCTTTATTTACATTAGAAGAAAGAGTTGATATGGTAAAAAAATCAATTATTAATTTTAATAATATAAAAGTTGACTCATATACAGGTCTTTTAATTGATTATTTAAAGAAAATTAAAAGATTTATTGTAATAAGGGGTTTACGTGCATTTTCTGATTTTGAATATGAATTTCAATTAAATTTAATCAATAAGCGTCTCGGTGACCATATTGAAATGATTTATATGATGCCTGATGAGACCTTTTTATATATATCTTCTTCTGCTATAAAGGAATTGGCATATCATAATGGCCAAATAGAAAAATTTGTCCCTTCTTATGTTGCTAAAAATTTAATACAAAAAATCAAAAGAAAATAATAACAAAATACTTGCTTTTTTTAAAAATATCTGGTAAAGTTATTTTAACGTTGAAATAGAAGCAGGAGTAAATATTATGAAAGGATATTTGTTTGTTTTATTAATATTTATTATGTTTGCTAATTTATCATATACAGCAGATAAAATAGAAACAGGGTCAAATGTAAAAATTGACCAGAATGGTTTTATGATAAATGAAGATAAATATGTTATTGTAACCAGCCCATCAAAAATTTTTAAAGTAATAAAAGTGGATGATAATAAGCCGGTATTTTTTAGTGAATTAAAAGGACCGGTTTCTGACTATGACTCCGGTGATAATTGTTATATTGGTGACTTTTCTAAATTTAAAGAACCAGGAGAATATTATATTGAAACAGATAAAGCCGGGTCATCGTATAAATTTAAAATAAGTAATGATATTTTTCAGGATGTTTTTTATAAGGTAATGAGGGGATTTTATTTACAGAGATGTGGCATAGAAATAAAAGACAGTTCTGGATTTGGACATCCTGCATGTCATTTAGCGCCTGCTTTTTATCATCCTGAGTTGCTGGAAAAAGGGCAGAGGGATGTAAGCGGTGGATGGCATGATGCAGGTGATTATGGCAAATATGTTGTTAATTCAGGAATTTCAACTGCAACACTTTTATACGCATATGAAAGATATCCTTTCAAATTAAAAAAACTTAAACTGGATATAAAAGAAACCGGTGGTAATTTACCTGATATACTTGCAGAAGCAAAATGGAATATTGAATGGATGTTAAAAATGCAAAGAGATGATGGTGCAGTTTATCACAAAGTAACAACTGAGCGTTTTCCTGAAATGCAAAAAAAACCAGAAGAAGACAATGCCCGGCAGTATATATATGAAATTACAACAACTGCAACAGGTAATCTTGCTGCGGTTGCTGCAATTGCAGCAAGAGTTTATAAGGATTTTGATCCTGATTTTGCAGATAAATGTCTTTTAGCAGCAGAAAAAGCATGGAAATTTTTATATTTTCATAATGAACAGATACCCAAAGGTGGTTTTAAAAATCCCGCGGGCACAAATACAGGGCAGTATACTGATGGATTTGATGGTGATGAGCGTTTCTGGGCAGCAACTGAATTATTTTTAACAACAGGAAAAGACACATATAATGAATATATTTTAAAAAATTATAATTACTGGAATCCAATAATCTCTGCGCCTGCTTACTGGTGGGAAGTAAATGTCCTTGCTGTGATTTCTTATTTATATTCAGATAGAAAAGATAAAGATGAGCAGATGATAGAAAAAATAAAAAATGATTTACAAACGCATGCTGATGAACTTTTAAATAGAATTGAAAATAACGGTTACAGATATGTTTTAGAAGAAAAGGATTATATCTGGGGTTCAAATTCAGTTGCCTTAAATTATGCAATAAATTTAATTGTTGCTTCTGAAATTTTAAATAATGCCAGGACAATAAAATATAAACAGGCAGCTTTGGATACATTGCATTATATTTTTGGCAGAAATCCATTTTCCAGAAGTTATGTAACAGGCGTTGGAACAAATTATGTGAAAAATATACATCACAGACCATCGGTATCTGATAATATGGATGCGCCTTACCCCGGACTTTTAGCAGGTGGCCCTAATATGAAAAAAAATGATCCTGTTTTACGGCAATTGCCTTTTGACACACCGGCAGCAAAATGTTTTATTGATGACACCGGTTCTTATGCCTCAAATGAAATAGCAATTAACTGGAATGCACCACTTGCTTATGTTCTTGCTGCCTTAATGTAATTTATTAAAAGGTGGTGAAAAAATATGTCAATAACAATAAAAGACGTAGCAAAAAAAGTTGGAGTCACACCAACAACTGTTTCTATGGTGATGCGTGATGACCCGAGAATAAGCAAAGAAACAAAAGATAAGGTCTTACAGGCAGTAAAAGAATTGAATTATTATCCAAATTATATAGGCCAGAGTTTAGTAAAAGGCAAAACAAATACAATAGCAGTTGTTTCAAATCTTTTTTTTGCGTGGTTTAAAATGGATATTTTAAATGGTATTGGCCGCTCTATTTTTGAATCGAGTTATAAAATGAACCAGTATTCAACCCGTGATGAAATAGGAGAAGAAACATTAAAGGATATATTATATGGCAAAAGAGCAGATGGTATTATTACAATAAGTTTAAGACCAACTACTACGATATTAAATGAATTTAAAAGATTAAAAAGACCTATTGTTTTAATTGAAGATACAGTTGAAGGATTTGCCGGAGTAAAGGTCGATAATTTTAAAGGTGCGTATATGGCAACTGATTATTTGATTAAAAAAGGCAGAAAAAAAATAGGTATATTAACAGGAGAAGTAGCGCAGGGAAGAGGCGGGATGAATGTGCTTGAAAGAATAGATGGATATAAAAAAGCATTAAAAGATAATGATATTGATATAAGAAAAAAAATTATGCTTGAAACAGTTTGTTATACTTTTGATGAAGGCAGAAAAATATTTGACAAATTTATTGAAAATAAGAAAGGTATAGATGCTATTTTTTGTGCTGCAGGTGACATTGCTGCAATGGGGCTTATGAAAAGAGCACAGGAATTAGGTGTAAAAGTTCCTGATGATGTTGCCATAGTTGGTTATGATGATATTGTTATTTCATCCCTTGTTAACCCTTCTCTTACTACAGTAAGACAGCCAATATTTGAAATGGGAAAAACAGCAGTTAAAATGTTGATAAACCAGATGGAATCTTCTTTAAATTATGTTGATGAAGTTGTGATTTTCCAGCCAGAACTTGTTATAAGAGAAAGTGCATAAATAATGCAACCAAAATTCACAATAAACATTATAAAAAAAACTATTAATTTTTATAAGGAGCGCCGATATATGTTAAAAAAATTTTTTGTATTTTCCTTTTTGTTTTGTTTTTTATTAGTAACATCTGTTTTTTCTGCAAATAGTGATATCAGATTAAATTCTCTTGGGTTTTTAACAAACAGCAAAAAAGAAGCATCAATAAAAGCAACATCTGTTTCAACTTTTTATGTCCGAACAACCCCTGGTGCTGCAATAGCATATACAGGAACAGCAACAAATTTTGGAAATAACAGTGATACAGGTGAGCAAATCTGGATTGCTGATTTTACATCTTTTTCAACTCCTGGCAATTATTACCTTGATGTTCCGGGTGTAGGTCAATCTTTTAGTTTCCCGATAAATGACAATGTTTATGATTTTTCCTTTTATACAGTTTTTCGTGGATTTTATTTGTGGAGATGCGGCACTGCGGTCTCTACAACTCATAACGGCTATACATTTTCACACGGTGCCTGCCATTTAAATGATGCAAATCAAAACTATATTGGATTTGGAAATAATATAAGAAATGCAATTGGCGGATGGCATGATGCAGGTGATTATAATAAATATGTTGTAAATGCTGGTGTTACTGTTGGTGTTCTTGGTTTTGCATGGCTACATTTTAAGGATAAAATCCAGACAATAAATCTGAATTTACCCAATACTGCAAATGGCTATCCTGATTATTTAAAGGAATTAAAATGGGAGACCGACTGGCTTTTAAAAATGGCATATCCAGATAATTCTGGCAAAGTATCGCATAAAGTTTCAGAATTAAATTTTTGTGGTTTTATTATGCCAGAACAGAACACTGCAACAAGATATTTTGTTGACTGGAGTTCTGCTGCAACTGCTGATTATGTTGCAATGCTTGCAATGGCATCGCGTTTATTTCGTCCTTATGATGAAACATATGCTGATACCTGTTTAAATGCTGCACTTAATAGTTACTGGTTTTTGTATAATAATCCTACGGACAAGGCACCAGACCAAAGTGCTTTTTCAACAGGCACATACAATACATCAGATAGTGATGACCGTCTCTGGGCAGCAGCTGAAATCTGGGAAGCAACAGGTAATACAACTGCACATCAGGATTTTATAACAAGAGCAAATATGGACTCAAATAAAATTGATGAGACTTTTGATTGGGACAAAGTGAAAAATTTAGGTATGTTCACTTATTATATGTCAACCCGAACCGGAAAAGATTCATTAGTAATTGATGATATAAAAAATGATACAATTGCAATTGCAAATAATTATGTTAATTATATGAATAGCCATGGTTACAGAAGAGTTTTGGGAACAAAATATTGGTGGGGCATAAATGGTACTGTTGCAAGAGTATCTTTAACATTATATATGGCAAATTTAATGTCGCCTTCTCAAAATTATATAAATGCAATACAAGCCATAGTTGACCATTTATTTGGCAGAAACTATTATTGCAGATCAATGATAACCGGACTTGGTTATAATCCGCCTATGTATCCACATCACAGACCTTCTGGTGCTGATGGTGTTGCACCACCCTGGCCTGGTTATTTAATAGGTGGACCACAGCCATATGCAACATCATGGGTTGATTCACAGGATAATTATACAACAAATGAAGTTGCAATTAACTGGAATGCAGCACTTGTATATGCTCTTGGTGCAATGTTAAATCAAATACCAACACCAACGCCTACTATTACCGGCACACCACCAACAGCAACAATGACACCAACTTTAACAATTACACCTACAATAACATTAACACCAACTGAAATAATGAATTATGTAAGATTAAATGATGTGTTTGTATATCCAAATCCAACTAAAGGAAATAAAATAAAATTTTTAATAGATACAACCGGATTTGTAGATAAGATTAAAATAAGGATTTTTACATACAGCGACAGAAAAATAGGTGAAATTGAAAAGGAAAATTTTTATTCTGGTAAAAATAAAATCGAATATACACCGGATAAAAATTTATCAAATGGTTTATATTATTATATAATTGAAATATATAGAAAAAATAATGATATTATCAGGAAAATTGGTGCTTTTGTTGTTATAAATAACCTGATTTATTGATTTTTTTACAAAAATAATGTATAATTATAATGATTTAAACGATAAAATTCTCCGAAACTTACGTTGAATTTAATTGTCTAAAATAAAAACAAAGGAGAATGATTTGAGACAAAAAAATTTAGTAATCATAATTTTAATCTTAATTTTTTCTGTTTATATCAAAGCAGCAGATTCTCATGTTCGTATAAATTCAATTGGTTTTGTTCCAAATGGTGTAAAAGGATTTACCTGTGCACAGTCAGCAACAACTTTTGAGGTTAGAAATGCATCAAATGGAACTGTTGTATTTAATGGTAATTTAGGAAGTGCAATAAATGCAACTGATAGTGGAGAAACAGTTTATAAAGGTGATTTTTCTTCTTTTACAACACCAGGAACATATTATGTAAATGTGCCTGGTGTTGGACGTTCTGTTAATTTTACTATTGCAGATGACGTGTATAATAATCCTTTTATTGTTGCAATGAGAGCAATGTATTTGTGGAGATGCGGCACAGCTGTGTCATTGACATATAATGGCGATACATTTTCTCATGCTGCCTGCCATATGAATGACGCTTATCTTGATTATGTTGGTGGAGGACATAATATACGAGATGGTAAAGGTGGCTGGCATGATGCAGGTGATTATAATAAATATATAGTAAATGCCGGAATAACAGTTGGAATGATGTTTATGGCATGGGAACATTTTCCAGCAATAAGAAATATTTCATGGGGACTTCCTGATACTGCAACTGGTTATCCTGATTTTTTAAAAGAGATGAAATGGGAGATTGACTGGGTTTTAAAAATGGCATATTCAGATGGCTCAGGACGTGTATCAGGAAAACTATCAGCACTTAATTTTTGTGCATTTATAATGCCGGAAGCAGAAACAGCAGCAAGATATTTTACTGACTGGGGTTCTGCTGCAACTGCTGATTACGTTGCAATGCTTGCAATGGCAGCAAGAATTTTCAGACCTTATGACCAAGCTTATGCTGACACCTGTATAAATGCTGCATGGGTTTCTTATAATTTTTTACTAGCAAATACAGCAAATAAAAATCCTGATTATTCTGCATTTTCAACTGGTGGCTATGGAACAACTGACACTGATGACCGACTCTGGGCAGCAGCAGAAATGTGGGCAACAACCGGATCTACAACTGCTCATCAGGATTTCACAACAAGGGCAAACGCATATTCTGATAAAACAGATGCTGATTTTGATTGGGGGAATGTAAAAAATCTTGGTATGTATACTTATTTATTATGCACGCGAACTGGCAAAGTTGCTGCAATTTATGATGATATAAGAAATGATTTACTTGCAGATGCAAATAATTTATTAACATATAGAAATAATCATGGATATGCAAGAATGCTTGGAACTAATGGAACGAATTATTACTGGGGATGCAATGGGTCAGTTGCACGTCAGGCAATGTTGTTACAAATCGCAAATATGGTTTCTCCCAATCAGGAATATGTGAATGCCTGTCTGGATATTTTAGGTTATTTATTTGGCAGGAATATGCACAGACGCTCTTATGTGACCGGGCTTGGCACAAACCCACCTATGTATCCGCATGACAGACGCTCCGGAGCAGATGGTATAACAAATCCATGGCCGGGTTATCTTGTTGGTGGTTCTAATGGAACTAATTCAGGAGACCCTGTTTTATCTGCAATGCAAGCTGGGCTCCCACCTGCACAGTACTGGGTTGATAATCAGGATTCTTATGCGTCCAATGAAATTGCAATAAACTGGCAGGGTGCATTAATATATGCATTAGCAGGATTTTATTATGTGACAGGAACACCTACTTATACGCCAACACAAACAAGAACAGGGACAAGAACGCCTACTTTTTCATATACAAGAACTCCAACATTTACTTTTTCGCCAACTGCATCAGTAAGTCCAACAAGAACACGAACACCAACTTTTTCATACACGAATACAGCAACAAGGACCTGGACACAAACAAATACACCGGCAATAACAAGTACTTATACAGGAACAGCAACAAGGACGAATTCGCCTTCGGTTTCTGCCAGTCCAACAAGCACGAGGACATTAACCCCGAGTTTTACTCAAACAGCAACCAGCAGTCAGCAACCAACAATGTCAAGGACACCTACATATACACGAACAGCAACAGGGACCTGGACACAAACAAATACACCGGCAATAACAAGTACTTATACAGGAACAGCAACAAGGACGAATTCGCCTTCGGTTTCTGCCAGTCCAACAAGCACGAGGACATTAACCCCGAGTTTTACTCAAACAGCAACCAGCAGTCAGCAACCAACAATGTCAAGGACACCTACATATACACGAACAGCAACAGGGACCTGGACACAAACAAATACACCGGCAATAACAAGTACTTATACAGGAACAGCAACAAGGACGAATTCGCCTTCGGTTTCTGACAGTCCAACAAGCACGAGGACATTAACCCCGAGTTTTACTCAAACAGCAACCAGCAGTCAGCAACCAACAATGTCAAGAACACCTACGTATACACGAACAGCAACAGGGACCTGGACAGGAACAAATACACCAACATATACACGAACAGTGTCACCGACTTTTACAATAACAGACACAATATCATCAAATACACCAACAAATACACCAACATACACGCTGACAACAACTATAACAGTTACGCGGACAAATACTTCTTCACCAACAGCAACAGCAAGTTCTTCAAATACACAGCAACCAACAAGCACGTTTACAAACACGAGGACATTAACCCCGAGTTTTACTCAAACAGCAACCAGCAGTCAGCAACCAACAATGTCAAGAACACCTACATATACACGAACAGCAACAGGGACCTGGACAGGAACAAATACACCAACATATACACGAACAGTGTCACCGACTTTTACAATAACAGACACAATATCATCAAATACACCAACAAATACACCAACATACACGCTGACAACAACTATAACAGTTACGCGGACAAATACTTCTTCACCAACAGCAACAGCAAGTTCTTCAAATACACAGCAACCAACAAGCACGTTTACAAACACGAGGACATTAACCCCGAGTTTTACTCAAACAGCAACCAGCAGTCAGCAACCAACAATGTCAAGAACACCTACATATACACGAACAGCAACAGGGACCTGGACAGGAACAAATACACCAACATATACACAAACAGTGTCACCGACTTTTACAATAACAGACACAATATCATCAAATACACCAACAGTTACACCTACGCATACATATACAGCAAGTTTTACAAGAACTCTAACTTATACTATGACACACACTCTAACACATACCTTGACATCTACTGGTACTTTTACATATACCCAAACATTAACTTTAACTCTAACACAAACAATAACAAGAACCAATACACCTACATTAACTTTAACACCATCTTATACATTGACAATACTTCCTACACAAACGTATACATTAATACCAACTGCAACACCAACAAAAATTGAAAATCAAAAATTGTTAATCGAAAATATAGTTTTATATCCAAGTCCATATAATCCTGAAAAAGGGAATTTAACTATTTCTTTTGACATAACACAAAATGTGAAAACAATAAAAGTTAAAATTTATACAACAAGTTACAGAAAAATAAAACAATTAAATTATTCGTATCAAAATGCAGGTAATATAAAATTAACAATTGAAAACAAATATTTACAAAATATTGCAAATGGGGTATATCATATTCTTATCGGAATTGTTAATTTAAAAAATGAAGAAGCGTGGTCAAAACCAGAAGAACTGATAATATTGAGATAAAAAACTTTTAATTAATAATTGGTGTCATTTATGTTTAAAAAAAATATAATTATTTTATTATTATTAATTAATATTTTTTATACTGTTTTATTTTCGGCAAATTCAGATATAAGATTAAACTCAATTGGTTATTTACCTTCTGCTGAAAAAAAGGCATCAATAATAGTATCCTGTACAAATTTTAATGTCCGTAGATCATCTGATTCATCAATTGCTTATTCTGGCACAGTAACTGGCCCTGTTACTGATCCGGATTCAGGACAGAGTATCAGAACTGCTAATTTTTCATCTTTAACTGAGGCTGGCACATTTTATCTTGAAGTTCCTTCTGTTGGACAATCGGTAAATTTTACAATATCAGATAATGCATTAAATTTTGCTTATTATACTGTTATGCGAGCATTTTATTTATGGCGATGCGGAACTGCTGTATCAGGCACATTTAATGGCCAAACATATTCACATGCTGCCTGCCATATGAACGATGCTTATCTTGATTATGTTGGTGGAGGACATAATATACGAGATGGTAAAGGTGGCTGGCATGACGCGGGTGATTATAATAAATACATTGTAAATGCCGGAATAACTGTTGGAATGATGTTTAAAGCGTGGGAATTATATAAAGATATTTTGCAGAATATTTCACTTGATATACCAAATACAGCGCCAGGTTATCCTGATTTTTTAAAAGAAATGAAATGGGAAATTGATTGGGTTTTAAAAATGGCTTATTCTGATGGCTCCGGTCGGGTATCAGCTAAATTATCAGCACTGGATTTTGACCCTTTTGAGATGCCAGAACAGGAAACCGAAGACAGATTTTTTACTGATTGGGGTTCTGCTGCAACTGCTGATTATGTTGCAATGCTTGCAATGGCTGCAAGAATTTTCGCCCCTTATGATGCAACTTATGCTAATCAATGTTTGAATGCAGCTTGGACCGCATATAATTTTTTACTTGCAAATACTGCAAACAAAGACCCTGATTATTCTGCATTTGGAACGGGTGGCTATGGCACAACTGACCCTGATGACCGACTATGGGCAGCAGCAGAAATGTGGGAAACAACCGGCTCTACAACAGCACATCAGGATTTTACAACACGCGCAAATACTTATTCAGATAAAACAGATTTGGATTGGGATTGGAGCAATGTTAAAAATCTTGGTATGTATACTTATTTATTATCTACACGAACAGGTAAAAATACTACAATAAATGATGATATACGAAATGACCTGATTGCAGATGCAAACACACTTGTAACAAATAGAAATAATCATGGTTATGGAAGGCCGCTTGGAACGTCCTATTATTGGGGCTGCAATGGTTCTGTTGCAAGAACCACATTAAATTTACTAATAGCAAATAAAGTATCACCGAACTCTAATTATGTTCAGACAGCACTTGATGCTGTAAATCATATTTTTGGTAGAAATTATTATAATCGTTCTTATGTAACAGGACTTGGTATAAATCCACCGATGAATCCGCATCACAGACCTTCTGGTGCTGATGGTATTGTACCACCCTGGCCTGGATATTTAGTCGGCGGTGGGCATTCATACAATGGATGGCAGGACGTTGAGGCGAGTTACGAAACAAATGAAGTTGCAATAAACTGGCAGGGCGCACTTGTTTTTGCTCTTGCTGCTTTTGTTGCCAATCCTTCAACTCCAACACAGACCCCAACTGCTACAAGAACAATAACAGGCACTCCACCTACTGCAACTAATACACCTACATTTACACAAACGCCGATATTTACTCCAATAAGAGTAAATTGTGGTGGCACACAATATAATGATGGAACAAATATATGGCTGGCTGACCAGGCATACACAACCGGTGGATGGGGATATGTTAATGGAACAGCAGGAACAACTACAGATGCAATTAATGGAACAACATACGATACTCTTTATCAATCAGAAAGATACAATACCAATTTGGAATACAGATTTACAGTACCAAATGGAGTATATCAGGTTTATTTGAAATTTGTTGAGATGTATTGGACAAGTTCCGGAAACAGAATTTTTAGTGTGAGTATTGAAGGGAATCAGGTAATAAGCAATCTTGATATATATGCTTTAGTGGGGCATGATTATGCCTATGATTCTGGTCCATTTACTGTTACAGTAACAGATGGGATTTTAAATATTTTAGCATCTGCTTCTGCCAACAATGGACAATTTTGTGCAATTGCGATTTTACCATTAATTTATACTCCAACATGGACAAGAACTGGAACGTTAATAAATACACCAACAAGAACAATGACTTTAACTTTTTCACAAACAATCACAGGAACAATGACAAGAACATCAACTTTTACTCCAACTGCAATTCTAACATTTATACCAACAAGAACACAAACAAATACAATAACTGGAACTCCAACATTTACTTTTACACGCACGATATCACAAACAGCAACTAGTACTTTTACTGTAACATTTACATTAAGCAACACCTATACTTTTACCTTTACTCAGACATTGACAAATACAATATCTCCAACAATAACATTGACTTTAACTGGTACACCACCAACAAGTACATTTACATCAACACATTCAAACACTTTAACTATTACTTTAACTCTTACTAAAACGCCTACATTTACAAGCACTTTAACAACTACACAAACACATACGAATACTTTTACCAATACAATACAACCAACATATACATATACTGGAACTTTGGCAATAACTGATACACAACAACCCACACTAACATTGACTTTAACTCCTTCAGAAACATTACAGTTAACAGTTACAGAACTACCAACAGCAACTCAAACAGAAACTGTAAGTGAACAATTATCAATTGATAATGTGTTAATTTATCCAAACCCATATTTTCCTGATAAACATAATTCTTTAAATATATCTTTTGAAAAAATAAGTGATATTCAAATTATTAAAATAAAAATATATACTATGGGTTTTAGATTAATTGAAAATATAACATTCACCAATTTTTCAATAAATTTTAAGACAATAATTTTAAATATTGAAAATAAATATATACAAAATAAAGCAAATGGTATATATTTTGTACTTGTTAGTATTATAGATAATGAAAATAAACAAATCTGGTTTAAACCGGAAGAACTGATAATATTAAAATAAATAAAATATGATTTATTTAAGGAGGTTTTATGAAAAAATTATTTGTTCCCTTTTTTTTATTTTGTTTTATTGTATTGTTAATTTTTTTTAATTCTTGTTCGAAAAGTTCTCCAACAAATCCACAACCAACAAATACTCCAACGCCAACCTATACAGCAACAGAAACTCCAACCCAATATCCCCAAACAAATTTTTATAATTTTGAAACAAATACAGAGTCGTGGAATGCTGGAAGTCCTTTGTTTTCTATGGATGATTTTGGTATATCTGTTGCTCATAATACAAATCCGATTTATTGTTATAATGGAAGTGCAGGGTCGCTTCAACTTAATACGGATTTTACCAAATCTTTAAACCTTTTTGCTATAGCAAGTTTTTCTTTTAGTACAGCGCAAAATCTTGAGTATCATACAATTACTGCTAAATTTTATGCGCCCGCAGGTATTGTCACTACAACCAATCCATTAACAGTAAGTTTATATGTTTTTCTTTCCACTAAGGGTTATTCATATTGGGGCGAATTAAAACCATTAACTACAGAAGGATGGTATGATTTAGTATTAGTTATTCAAGAATCTCCAATAGGTGGTGATTATTTTCAGCATATTTCAGAGATTGGTATTGTAATAATGAAAAATACATCAAGTTCAGTAAATTATGTTGGACCTGTTTATATTGATGAAGTTGCATGGTAATTTTTATTATTTGATCAGAAATGGAGGTGTTTTTAATTTTGAAATCTAAAAAAACAATTATTGTAATATCTTTTTTAATTTTATTTTTTATTTCCTGTGCTTCTTTATATGTGAAACCGACAATAGAGGCAACTTTATTCAGGCAGGAACTACCGGGTAATGCAGGAATAATTTTTAAGACCGCACTTAAACTTTTACCTTTGATTGGTTATAAAATAGAAGGGAGTAATCCGGATGCAGGCACAATAACAACAAAACCGGTGGAAATGAAAATATCACCGCAGGATTGTGATTGTGGAAATGCTTTTGGTTTACCTGTTATAAAAAATGAAGGAACAAATGCAAAGGTTTATTTCATACTTGGCATATCTGATAATGAAATGACAGTAAAGGCAGATATAGAACCGGAATTAAAAGATTTGATGGCAACTTTGGCTGCGGCAGGTTTTACTGTTACCTGTGTATCAAAAGGTAAATTAGAAGAAGTATTTGCTAAAAAATTTGTAGAAAATATAAAAACCAAGGCATTACAAATGATTTTTAAATAATTTTTATTTTCCTAATATTATTTTTATTGCTTCAAAATCCTGTTGCTGATATGCTTTGAATTCAACATTATATTTGAATTTTTTAGTTTGAATTTCAATTTTACCATTATATAAAACACCAGCAGGTTTTATAATTATTTTTTTACATCAGATGGTTTGAATTCTGCAATAATTTTTAATAGATTTGAAATACCTTTGTTGCGGATAACTATTTTATCCTCATAAAGGTCAATCTGTTCATCTATTCCTGTGGCAACTTTTATTGGTTTTATTTCATCCGGGTTGTTTTCCTGATCCATTTTTCACCTGTAAAACTATTTGGTGGTCTCATTTACTTTTGTCCAGTCCCTTAACTCACCATTGTATTGTCCGCCTGTTGTCGGCGGTGACATAACAAAATTTATTTTACCTTTATACATAGTGCAGATTCCTTTTAACATTTTAAGTATCAAATGCCATTTTGGTTCAATATCAATTTTTACAATAAAATATTTAGACAATGGCTCAGCAACAAAAGTTGCGTGTTTTTTTAAAGTATCAAGCATTAATGCGTGTATTCTTTTTTCAAGTTCTGGTTCTGCCTGAATATCCCATGACACAGTAAAATGCATTTTTCCCTCCAAATTTATTTTTTTATTTATTATATTTGAATAACTTATACAAGTCAAGAAAGGTTTTAATCAAGTTACAATTTTCAATTTACGATTTAAAAGACATTGTTTTTAAATTTGGTAGATTTAGAAGATTTGGTAGATCTTAAATAGGGCAATCAGGCAATCAGTCAATTAGGCAATTTGATAAATTTGGTAGATTCGGTAGATATGGAAGATTTATAATTGACAAATATTATATTTCAAATATAATCAATATTATGAATGATAAAACAATTAACATTCTTAAAATATTTTATTATATAACATCATTTATAATCGGCGCTGTAATTTTAATTCTTGAATTATTAGGCACAAGAATTATTGCTCCGTATTATGGTGCATCTATTTTTGTATGGGCGTCATTAATTGGTATCACTCTTGTGTCTCTTGCAATTGGATATTTTTTAGGTGGTTTTTTTGCTGATAAAGTTAATAAACCGGATTTGATGTTTGTTTTTATTTTTTGTGGCGCTACATGGATGCTTTTAATACCTTATATAGCAAAGCCGGTTGTATCAATGATGGATTTTTTAGGACTAAGATTAGGCACTTTTTTTTCTTCTGTTATTTTATTTGCCATTCCACTTATATTATTTGGAACTGTTTCACCATTTCTTGTAAAACTGTGTGCAAAAGATACTTCTGATATTGGTATAACTGCAGGAAATTTATATGGTATTTCTACATTAGGGAGTTTTTTAGGTGCGATTTTAACCGGATTTTTTCTTATACCAATTATAGGAATAAATTTAATAATTAATATATCAGGTGCAATTTTAATTTTGATTGTTATAATCTGGTTTATTTATATAAAAAATAAAAAAATAATACTCTTAATTTTATTATTATTTTTTATAAGATTTGTTGCTTCCACAACACCACAGCCGGAAACAAGGGGAAATATTTTATTTGAAAAAGATAGTCATTACGGGAAAATAAAAGTTGTTGATTATAATATGAAATACAGAAGCATTTTCATAGATGGAGCTTTACAATCATTGTATGATATTAAAAACAACGAACATTTTTTAAATTATATAAGTGTTATGCTGCAAACAGTAGATATTATTAATAAACCTGAAAATATTCTTGCAATAGGGTTGGGTGGTGGTTCAATTGATAGTAAATTAAAATCAACAGGCGCAAATGTTGATAATGTTGAAATAGACCCGGTTATAGAATATGTTGCGCGAAAATATTTTAATTTTAACGGTAATGTTATCATTGCAGATGGCAGACAATATATCAGAAAAACACAGAAAAAATATGATATTATATTTATTGATGTTTTTTCGGGATATTCTTTATGTCCTTATTTATTTACAAAAGAAGCATATTTTAATATTAAATCAAAATTAAATGATAATGGAATAATTTCTATCAATACCGTATCATATATAGAATATGATAAAAATGGAAATATAGTTTATAATGATTTATATGACTGTATTTATGAAACATTAAAAAGTGTTTTTAAAAATGTTAAAATGCAGGCAGATGAAATTGGTTTTACAAATATAATTTATTTCGCATCAGATAATGATTTTGATTTAGGCAATAAATACATAAATATTAAACCGGTGAAAAAAGGTAAAATATTTACTGATAATTATAATCCAATAGAATTTCTTGCATCCGGTATTATGGAAAAATGGAGAAATGAAAATGTTGTAAGATTGGGTAAAGATTATCAATTATAAAAATTGTTTGGCGCCAATAAAAATTTTTTAGATTGGAGGTTTTTATGATTATCACAAATATTCCTCTGGTTCCTGGAAAACAGATTGTTGAGCATTATGGACTTGTTTCTGGTAGCACAGTCAGAGCAAAACACATTGGCAGGGATATTATGGCGTCTTTAAAAAATATAATTGGTGGTGAGTTAAAAGGTTACACAGAACTTTTAAATGAGGCACGTAAAGAAGCACTGGATAGAATGGTAGAGCAGGCAGAAAAACTCGGCGCAAATGCAATCATCAATGTCAGATTTTCAACTTCTTCTGTTGCTCAAGGTGCAGCAGAACTTTATGCTTATGGGACAGCAGTAAAGGTGGAATAATGAGTAATGAAAATCTTGCTATATTCCAGATTATTTTAAATAATTTAGACATTGTTTTTTTTATTTTTCTGTTTTTTTTAGGATTAGTTTCCGGGTCTATTGCAGAAAATAATCATTATAAATCAATAAAAAAAAGAGAAGAGGAGTTTATCAATATACCGGTTGTAAATTCCGGGGATTTCATTGATGAAACAAGAGAAATTGAAAATATTTATTTTGTCTCTGGTTCCTGTGTTGTTGCCCTTGATTATTTTAAAATGTTTTTTGCAGCAATAAAACAGATTTTTGGTGGGAGAATTGAATCATACGAGACCCTAATTGACAGGGGCAGGAGAGAAGCAATTTTACGTTTAAAAGAAAAAGCAATGAAAAAAAATGTTGATATAATTATTAATTTAAGAATTGAAACCTCCTCAATTGGTCAGAATGCAGGGCAAAAAGGTGGTATAGGAAGTGTGGAAGTTTTTGCTTATGCAACTGCAATAAGTTATAGAAAATGAAATACATACCAAAAATTCCAGATGGAGATGTAAATAAACCAAAAACAAGTATACTAAGAGAGTTTATTTTTATATTATTTGTTTTGTTTTTGTTTATTTTTATTATTTATATCTGCCTTGGTTTTGTGGTTGATATTCTTGTTGAAAAAGTTCCTTCTGATATAGAAGAAATTATTGGTTATAGTTATATTAAAAATTTTGAAGGAAAAAGATTAACAAAAAAAGAGATAAAATTACAAAAATTTTTAGATGAACTTGTTTCATTTACTGATATGAAAAACAGAAAATTTAAAGTAAGAATTTTAGAAACAGAAAATGTAAATGCACTTGCAATGCCGGGTGGAAATATAATTGTTTTTTCAGGGCTTTTTAAAAAAATTAATTCAGAGAACCAACTTGCGTATGTATTATCACACGAACTCGGGCATTTTGCACACAGAGACCATTTACGTGCAATAGGCAGAGGGCTTATTCTTTCTTTTATTTCTATAGTTTTATTTGGTGCAGACAATTTTTACAATAAAACAATGTCTAAATCACTTATTGGAATTCAATTAAAATATACAAGAGAGCAGGAAAAAAAGGCTGACTTGTTTGCTGTTGATTTATTAAATAAAAAATATAAAAACGTATCAGGTATAACAGATTTACTTGAAAAGTTTGGTAAATATGAGCAGGTTCCGAAGTCATTAACTTTTTTTGTGACACATCCGCATTACACAGACAGGATAAAAATTATACAGCAGTATATAAAAAATAATAATTATAAAATTACAAAAGAAAAATCATTAGATCCCATATATAAAAAAAATTAATTTTTTTATTGACATAAATATTTATTGGTTAAATAATATTAAAAAATGATAAAGGTGAAAAATGCTAGAAGTAAAACTTGCTGGATTTAATATTGATTATGATGTTTTAGAAAAATTAAAAAAGAGTGGTTGGGATGGCAAGGATAATTTAACTCCTGAGACAATTTCAGCTGCCTACGCAAGGATAAGCAGGGACCCGAGGCCTGTTACTCAACTGCGCGCTGATGCCCGTGACGAAGTTGATAAAGCCAGAAAATCAAATGAAAATATTGTTTTTAAAATGGGTCATCACTCTGTTGCCGAGCATGCATATTTAAATTTTGATATTATTGGACTTTCGAGACTTGCAGTTGAAGCGCTTGAGGAATCCAGATTATCTTCTTATACGGAAAAATCCCAAAGATATATAACATTGGAAGGGGACTATGTAATTCCGGAAGAATTTAATGAAAAAGAAAAGAAAATATTCAGAAAAACAGTTGGATTACAAGTTGATGCCTATAATAAACTTTTACCGGTATTATATGAATATCAAAAAAAAGTTAATATTGACAAACTAAATACAAAATCAGGCCAGAATTTAATAGAAGGGTGGGCAAAAGAAGATGCGCGTTATACAGTAAGTTTGGCAACTGAATGTCAGCTTGGATTTTCAACAAATGCAAGAAATTTAGAATATATTATTCGTAAATTAAAATATCATCCACTTATGGAAGTTCAAAAATTATCACAACTCCTTTATGACCGATCCAAAAGAATTGTTCCATCGCTTATAATTTTATCAGACCCTGTTGCATTTAAAAAACAATTTGGATGGGAAGTGTCGGATGGTTTTTTAAAATCCGGAAGAGATAAAATTGCATTAATTGCCAGAAATGTAAAAAAATCAATTAAAAATGTGAAGCAAATTATACGCGAGGTTAATCTTATTGATGCAACGAATAATATTGACTTAAAAATTATTGCTTTGTTGTTATATTCTTCAAAACTCATAAATTATCCGCAATCTATTGCAATTGCAGGTAAAATGGATAAAAAAACAAATAAAAAATTATTAAAAGTTTTTTTTGATGGTTTTACAGAATTTGATTCAATGCCAAGGCAATTTGAACTTATTAATTTTACTTTTGAATTAATAATCAGTGCCAGTGCCTTTGCCCAGTTAAAGCGTCATAGAATGATGACCATATTAAAGCAGCCGTATGATATAAATCTTGGTGTTACTATACCACCTTCAATAATTATTACAAATCAGGAAAAGGTTTTAAAAGACATAGTTAAGAAAACAGAAATAGTTTATGAAAAACTTTACAAACGGCATAAATGTGCAGCAGAATATATTTTAACCAATGCACATAGAAGAAGGGTTCTTGTAAATATTAATTTAAGAGAACTTTACCATCTGGCAAGATTGCGAATGGATAGCCATGCCCAGTGGGATATTCAAAACATAACAACAGGTATGGTTGAGGCAGTAAAAAAGATTGCACCATTATCTGCAGCGCTTTTATGCGGTAAAGATGAATTTAAGAAATATTATGAGAAATTTATTAATAGTTAGTTTCCTTATAGTTTCTTTATTTATTTTAAATCAAAATACTATTGCTGATAATGTTGATTCTGTAAATAATACAAAAAATAATATAGAAAATTCTATTTTGTTTGGTTTTTTCGGATTTATTCAATATGGTGAGTCACGCGGTACTGCAATTGCACCAGAAAATATGCCTGAGGATAATAAAGGTGCCTCCTATGAAATGGGATACGGTGCTGGGTTAAATGTTCAATATAGAATAAATGAACAGTGGGGTATTTTTCTGGATACAGGTTATTCTGATAGAAGAATTTTATGTGCAAAAAAAGATGAGTTTGGATTTGGTTCATGGATATCTGATATGACAGGAAATACTTTGAATAATTCTTATGGACCTTTTGATGATGATGTGTATTTTTACATAGATTCTTTTATAATAAAAACAGGGGTTAAATATTTTATTTTAACAGATGATAACATAAAACCTTGGTTTGCAATCGGTGTGGCATTTTACCCGTGGAATGCTTCTTATATGAATTCAAACAGGCAAAAAGTTTATGGTAATCAATCTGGCTGGGCAATTGATTTATCATTTTTAAATATTGGCATTGATATGAATATTGATTTAGGGGATAAAGAAAAGATTATTGTGTCTTTATTTGCTGATTTAGGTTCTCCATCAGTTAAATTAAAATTTGAAAATCTCTTTCAGGACGGCTGGACTTATACAAATGATGCTGGCGAGGATTTAGTCGGGATTTATAAATTTGGAATAATTATGTTGTTTGGGTTGTAATGTGTAATGTTAAATGTGAGATGTAAGATTTTAAAAATTAATTATTTTTTAAGCATAAATTGTAAAGCATAAATTTTTTATTTTTACTTTATTTCTAACTTTACAAATTTAAAATTTTCCAACTTAAATTATTGTAAAACGTAAATGTATTTAAATCGTAAATTGTAAATCAAAAATTGTAAACTGTAAAATGTATTGCATCAGTTACAAGAGGTAGTATCAGAATAAAAAACACATAAGAAATTGAAAATCCACATTAGTCACCCTTTAGGGAAACTATCCATTACCCATAAGTATCAAGAAGCAGGTATACCGCTTTATTTTTCGTAAAAAACGGTTGAGGAAAAGTCGGACAAAAAATTTGGAGTCAAAAGTAGACGTGGTTTACGCAACAACCCTTGGATAAGATTAAGAAGGGCGTTAAAATTGGGAGTAAGTAAACTAGACAACACTGCGAACCACCCGTAATTTTCCTCAAAAATCAGGATATACCTGCTTCTTATTAAAAAAGAAGATGAGGGTAATGGACATCTTTTAAAGAGGGGCAGAGGGAGATTTTATGCAGGTAAAAAAAGAAAAGCAAAAAAATTTACTTTATATTTTATAAAAACCTACTTTGACTGAGGGCTTACTGTAAAAATGCTTTATTATCTTGACACCAAAAAAATATTTTATTATGATATACATTTTGAGGTGATTTAATGGAAATAGTTATTGAAACACAAAATTTAACAAAAATATATAAACCACTTGATTTCTGGAAAAAAGAAACTCAGACAGGTATTAAAAATATAAACCTGACTGTCTATAAAGGAGAGGTCTTTGGTCTTCTTGGACTAAATGGAGCAGGAAAAACAACTTTGATGAAGACCATTCTTGGTTTATTACAACCAACATCCGGCACTTTAAAAATTTTCGGTGACTCAATAAATAATATAAAAATAAGACAGCGTATTGGTTATATGCCAGAACTGCCTTATTTCCCAAAATATCTTAAAGCATACGAAATTATGGAGTATTTTGCAGATATATTTGATATAGAAAATAAAAAAGAAAGAATTTTAAAAACACTTGAAATAGTTGGATTAAAAGGCAGTGAATATAAAAGAATAAAAAGTTTTTCAAAAGGAATGCAATCGCGTCTTGGAATGGCACAGGCACTCATAAATGACCCTGATATTTTATTTCTTGACGAACCAATGTCTGGTCTTGACCCCTTAGGTTACAAAGAAATGAGAGATGTCCTTATAAATTTAAATAAACATGGGAAAACAATATTTTTTAATTCACATATATTAAGCGAAGTTGAGAAAATATGCGACAGGGTTGCAGTAATGCACAGAGGTGAATTAAAAGATGTGAAAAAAGTAAAACAAATTATGCAAAAATACAAATCAATGGAAGATTATTTTATTCATAATGTTAAGGAGAAAAAATAAATGAAAAGTATTTTTGCTGTTGCAGAATACATTATAAAACAAAATTTTAGAAACAAAATTTTAAATGTGCTTACTATTTTTTCTGTTTTTATAATTGGTTTTTCTCTTGCAATAAGTGAACTTGCCCAGGAATCAGAGATAAGAATGTTAAAAGATTTTGGATTATTTTCAATTTCATTATTATCATTTATTATTCTGTTACTTTCTGTAACTTTACAGATGTTTGAAGAAACAGAATTAAAAACAATGCATATTATAATGGTAAAACCAATAAAAAGGAGTGAGTATCTGATTGGGAAATACCTTGGTCTGATATTTACCATATTTATGAATATTTTACTAATGCTTGTTATCTTGATGTTAATTATAAAATTACGCAACAGCGACCCTTGGGACTTAAAATTATTGCTTTCTGCTTTTTTTGTATTTGTCAGTATTTGTATAATTTCTTCTGTTGCTATTTTATTTTCTGTTGTTGCAACTTCTGTCCCTGGTTGTATTTTATTTATATTTTTTACCTATGTATTAGGGCACTTAACCATACATTTAAAAAATCTTGTTATGGCATCTGAAAACACATTATTAAAGATTATTGTTGATATCATATATTATATTGTTCCAAATCTTGAATTATTTAATCTTAAAAATAAACTTGAGACAACTTATGGTTTATTTGAACCATCATATATTTTTTTAATATTTTCATATTCAATATTATATATTTTTATAATTCTTCTAATATCAATAAAATATTTTGAAAAAAAGGAATTTTTTTAAACAAAATGACTAATAAATTATTTTATTCAATTTTTTTAATATTGCTTATTTCTTTTTGTGTTATATGTAATTACATCGCAACAAAAGAAGTTTTTAAATCACAACCTGATTGGTATTTTTTTAACAAACATTCTTTTAAAAAATTTAATCATATTTTAAGTGCCGGAATGGGATTTAGAGCTTTAATGGCAGATTTTGAATATATTTATTTTTTACAGTATTATGGAAACAAAAAAAATAATGTAACACGTTATAAAGATTTATATTCCATATTTGATTCAATAACTGATATTGACCCTAATTTTATTTTTGCCTATACTTATGGCAGTGCTATATTGGCATTTAATTTAAAAAGATACGATGAGGCAATATCTCTGATAAACAAAGGATTAAAATACAATCCCACATTTTGGAAATTAAGATTGTATTTAGGTGCTATTGTATATAAAGAAATTGATGATAAAGAAAAATATATAAGTTTTTTAGAAGAGGCATTAAAATTTGATGACCATCCCGCAATGATAGAAAGAATACTCGGAAATATATATGAACAATATAAAAGTCCTGATGAACTTGTGCTTTACTGGTTAAAAATTTATAAAAAAACAAAAGATAAAGAAACAAAAAATTATGCATATAATAAATTATTACGGCATATTCAATCAGGAAAATTAAAAAACACTGAAATAATTTTAAAGCAAATTCAATGACAAAATATATTATAATCAAAGGTGCAAGGCAGCACAATTTAAAAAATATTAATTTAAAAATTCCAAGAGATAATCTTGTTGTTATAACCGGTGTTTCCGGCTCTGGTAAGTCATCACTTGCTTTTGACACTATTTATGCAGAAGGACAGCGTAGATACGTTGAGTCGCTTTCAGCATATGCGCGGCAGTTTTTAGGCCAGATGCAAAAACCGGATGTTGATTCAATAGAAGGCCTGTCTCCTGCAATAGCAATAGAGCAAAGAACAGCAGGGTCAAATCCACGCTCAACTGTTGGCACAATTACAGAAATATATGATTATCTGAGGTTATTATTTGCAAGAATTGGCACTCCGCATTGCCCGAATTGCAAGATACCCATAAAATCACAAACAATACAACAGATAGTGGATAAAATTTTACAGATGCCTGAAAATACAAAAATAATAATATTAGCACCGGTAGTAAGGGGTAGAAAAGGAGAATATGCAAAATTATTTGAAAATATAAAAAAAGAGGGATTTTTAAGGGCTCGTGTGGATGGTGATATACGCTCTCTGGATGAAAAAATAATTCTTGACAAAAATAAAAAACACTCAATTGAAATTGTAATTGACAGAATTGAAACAAATAATAAAAATAAGCAACGCATAACTGAATCAGTTGAACTTGCATTAAAAGTTAGTGAAGGTATAGTAATAATTAATAATATTAAAGATAACAATGACATACTTTTTTCAGAAAAATTATCCTGCCCAAAATGTGACTTTTCAATGGCAAAACTTGAACCAAGAATGTTTTCTTTTAACAACCCTTATGGAGCATGTCCTGTATGTACAGGCATAGGCAGTAGAGTAGAGGTAAATCCATCGCTTGTAGTAGATGAGGAATTGAGTATAAATGAAGGTGCCTTAAAACCGTGGACAAATACAGAGAGTTATTACTGGCACCTTGTTACAGGGCTTGCCCAGCATATGAGTTTTTCACTTGGAACACCATTTAAAAAATTACCATTGGATGTTAAAAAAGCATTATTATACGGTTTAAGCGAAGATATAAAATTCCATTACAAAGGGATTTCAAGCGAATGGAAGCATTATGGCCAGTTTGAAGGTTTGATACCATTTCTTGAAAGAAGATATAAAGAAACAGAAACAGAAAAAATAAGAGAAGAAATATTTGAAAAATATATGGAAGAAAAAGAATGCAGTGCCTGCCATGGAAAAAGACTAAAACCGGAAGCACTTTCGGTCTTAATAAATAAAAAAAATATTATAGAAATCACAGAGATGTCAATTGAGAATTGTTATAATTTTTTTAATGAAATAAAATTAACAGAAAAAGAAGAAGTGATAGCAAAACAGATTTTAAAAGAAATAAAAGGAAGATTGCAATTTTTAATAAATGTTGGCTTATCTTATTTAACTCTTGATAGAAAAGCAGGGACACTATCCGGGGGTGAGTTTCAAAGAATACATCTTGCAACACAGATTGGTGTTGGCCTTGTTGGTGTTTTATATATACTTGATGAACCTTCCATTGGCCTTCATCAGCGTGATAATCAAAAACTTTTGAATACTTTAAAAATTTTAAGAGATTTAGGAAATACTGTCATAGTTGTTGAACACGATGAAGAAACAATATTAAATGCTGATTTTATAGTTGATATGGGACCGGGCCCCGGTGTCCATGGTGGAGAAATTGTTGCAACAGGCAACATAAATCAGATACTAAAATCAAAAAAATCAATAACTGCAAAATATCTTTTGAATAATGAAAAAATCAAAATTTTATCCAAAAAAAGGGAATTCAAAGGTGTCCTTGAAATAAAAGGAGTAAATAAAAACAACTTAAAAAATTTAAATGTAAAATTTCCACTTGGAACTTTTATTTGCATCACCGGTGTTTCCGGCTCCGGTAAATCATCATTAATTTCAGAGACATTATATCCGGCACTGACTTACGAGGTTTACAGGGGGCTTCATAAACCATCCGGATATGCTGAATTAAAAGGTTGGAATTTAATAGATAAAGTTATTGAAATAGATCAGTCACCAATTGGCAGAACTCCCCGGTCAAATCCTGCTACATATACAGGAGTTTTTACAGAAATCAGAGAACTTTTTGCAAATACAAAAGAAGCGCGTATGCGTGGTTATGAACCAGGAAGATTTTCTTTTAATGTGCGGGGTGGACGCTGTGAGGCATGTGCTGGTGATGGTATAATTAAAATAGAAATGCATTTTTTGCCGGATGTGTATGTGCCCTGTGAGGAATGTCGCGGAAAAAGATATAACAGAGAGACACTTGAAATTTTATATAAAAATAAAAATATAGCCGAAGTTCTTGAAATGAGAGTTGAAGAAGCATTAAAGTTTTTTGAAAACATACCTAATGTAAAAAGAATACTGGAGACCATTGATGAGGTAGGGCTTGGTTATATACAACTTGGACAATCTGCAACCACATTATCAGGTGGTGAGGCACAACGGGTTAAACTTTCAACAGAATTGTGTAAAAAATCAACAGGCAATACATTATACATACTTGATGAACCAACTACTGGTCTTCATTTTGCTGACATTGAAAAACTTTTAAATGTTTTAAATAAACTTGTTGATATGGGAAACACTGTAATTGTTGTTGAACATAACCTTGATGTTATTAAAAATGCTGACTGGATAATTGATTTAGGTCCAGAGGGAGGCGACAAAGGCGGTTTCATTGTTGCCGAGGGAACGCCGGATGACATTATGAAAAATAAAAATTCTTTCACGGGAGAGTATTTGAAAAGATATTTAATGAAACATGGGTGAAAAAAATAATTTACGATTTACGTTTTACGATTTACGATTTGAAAAACATTTACAACTTTCAATTTACGGTTTTCATTTTTAAATCGAAAAAAGTAAATTGTAAACCGTAAATCCTTTTTTTAAATTTAAATTTAATTTGACATCTTTTTATTTTATTATTATAATTATAAAAAATTTTCAGGAAGGTTTTATGAAAAGAACACTAATAGTTATATTAATAACATTATTAATATCATTTTCTTATGGTTTTACCATCCCAAATCCAACAGGGAAATTTGAAGTAAGCGCGGGGTATGGATTAGCATCCATTTATCTTAATATGAATTCGTATGAATTACAGGCGATTTATAATGCCAATGAAGTTTTTTATATTGGTGCACGTTATTTAAATTTTGCTTCATATACTTATATATCTATTTCAGAAACAACAGGATATGATATATCATTTAATGATGTTTCATTATTATTTGGTATGCAATTTGGAAATTTTAATGAAAGATTTCAATTTGTATTAAATCTATTAGCTGGCTTTGCATTTGCAGATAGAAAATATGGAGTTACAGATTCTATACAACCTCCAAGGTTATTAAATATATTAAATACAGATAATTTAACATTTTTTTCACCTTCTTTTGAATTTGGCTTAAATTGCTATTTAACCCAAAATCTGATTTTAAATACAACTATGTCTGTAAAACTTGTAAATGTAAAAGATATGAATTGGGACCACAGACCATGGTTAATCCAGTTAGGTGCAGAAGATGGCTTTTTAATTTATCTTCCGATTCGCTTGACCTGGAGGTTTTAATAATGAAGAAATTTATTATATTAATAATTATATTTATTTTTAATTTCCAGATTATTAATTCACAGCAATTATCAAATACAATAACTGCTCAATCAATAGAAAATAAAAATATAAATGAAATAAATAAAAAAAAGCAGGAACTATATAATCAGGCATTGGAAGCATATAAAAAAGGACTTGCTTATGAAAAAGAAGGGAATTATAAAAAAGCGTTTTTTGAATATGAAAAAGTTTTAAATACTAAAATCAAATATCCGCAGATTTATAAACGGCTTGGTATGTGTTATTATTATTTTGGCAATTACGAATATGCAATAAAATATTTTCAGGAATACTTGAAGTATTTTCCAAGTGATAATAACATAAGAAATTACATCCCCAAATTACAACAACAAATGAAATTCAAGGAGCAAAAATATCTTGCTTCTGTTGCACCAACAGCAGAATTTAAATCACCACTGTCTGCAATTTTGTTTTCTCACATTGATTTATTACCACCTGCGATTTTTTATCAGGGCTATGGAAATTTTTACAGCCGTAACAGGGGTCAAAACTGGATTCCTGTTTCATCTTCTCTGTCTTTACTTGGAATTTTTGCTTTTGCAGGTGGTGCTGCATTACAAATGTATTCAGAAAATATAGACCCATTATTTTTCTCTTTATATGCATTAAGTGGTTATTTGATTTCTTCTGCTTTAATTTTTGATTTATTTTCAAGCCCATTCATTGCAACTGAATCAACTGAAAATTTTATCTGGCATGCAAAAACAAATAATGTTACATTACAAAAAAATAAAATTGATTATAAGGACCCTGCATTAACTGCTTTAATATCTTTGATTGGCGGTTCAATTGTGCCTGGAGCAGGACATTTTTTTGCTGGAGATAATGATACTGCTATAAAATTACTTATTATCACTCCTTTAATAGCAGGAACAACCTGTGGAGTTGGTCTTGTATTATCAGGTAATGATGATATGCATACGAGAGAAATTGGAAAAGCTATTTTAGGAACCGGATTTGGTATATATGGCATTATGCGATTGATTGATTTATATGGTTCACTTTTACACTGTGATAAGATTTCAGAGGAGTATTACAAACAACTTGTTAATCCTAACAGTCCTTTTGTATTAAAAGAAAAAAAAGAAGAAAAAGAACCATGGATAGCATTTTTGATTTCCTTAATTCCCATACCTGGATCTGGAAATTTTTATGCTGAAAATTACTGGACAGCAGGAACACTTTTGGGAGCCAGCATTTTAAGTACTATAACCTATTTTTCAATTTTAGAAATAAATGACACAACAAAAATTTTAAAATATACTTTTCTTGGAATTTCCTGTTTAACCAAATTATATGATATTATGTCTGCGCCCGGTTATACTGCAATTTATAATGCTGTATATACAAACAAGCAGGAAAGAGAAAGAAAATTAAATTCACAGCAAAATGTTTATTTATATCCTTCCATATTTGAAAATAATTCTTTAGGAATTTCAATTTCTTACAAATTTTGATTTTTTCACTTTTTTAATTTTTTCATTTTTTTGATTTTTTCAAAATACCCATATAAAATTAACGAAAATATACCAAAAATTTTCGTAAAAATATACATAAAAACTTGACAAAATTATATTTACTTGGTATAATTATAGTGAAGAAAAAAGCTAATTGAAAGAATAAAGAGAAAGGGGTGAGGAAGATGAGGAAATTTGGTTTGATTTGTTTCCTTATAATTTTTTATTTAAACTCATACGCCGACTTTAACCAGGCAATTTACATAGTTGATACTGGTAATAATAGAATTCAGAAATTTTCATTAAATAGCGAAATCATATCATTATGGGGGCAAAACGGCAGAGAATCAGGAATGTTTAACTCACCATCAGCAATTGCTATATCAAGCAAAGGGGATTATTTATATATCGTTGATACAGCAAATAACAGAATTCAGAAATTCTCATCTGACGGATATTTCATTTTACTCTGGGGTGGACCTGATTATGGGACAATGAATGGTATGTTTTCTAACCCTCAAAGTATTGCAGTAAATTATGAAAATGGTCAGGATTTTGTTTATGTTGCTGATACAGGCAATAACAGGATACAAAAATTTGATGGTTATGGAAACTGGATAAGTAATATAACAGGGCTTAATAATCCGCAGGGGATTGCATCTGATTATAATTTTGAATATTTATATGTTGCAGATACCGGTAATAATAAAATAAAAAAATATGATATAAGGGGAAATATGATTCTGGAGTGGGGCGGCTATGGAACACAGCAAGGTAAATTCAGATATCCAAGGGATATAGCAGTAGATAAAAATAACAAGGTCTATGTTGCAGATGGCTTAAATTACAGGATTCAAAAATTTTCATCAGATGGTGTATTTGAATTATGCTGGGGTAGTAAAGGAAGCGCAAATGGACAGTTTTTTGACCATTTTGGTTTATCAGTAGATGAAGAGAATAATATTTATGTTGCAGATGCCGGTAATAACCGTATTCAAAAATTTACAGAAAATGGAGAGTGGTTGGGGAATATTGGTGATATAAATCAGGGAACAGAAGCAGGCAAGTTTTATTATCCACAGGGAATTGAAGTTTATTTAGAAAGACCTATACCATATCCCACAGAAATTATTCCAATACCTACTCGTGAAGAAATTACATTTACACCAACTTTTACTCATACAACAGTCCCAACCGAAACATTTACAAATACACCGGGTGATTCACTGGAAGAAGAAAATCCGGAAGATTTAAAGTCAACACCAACATACACACCAACAAATACATTTTTTGAAACTTTAATACCAACTTTAGCCGAAACAATAGAAACTACAGGAACTCCTATTATTACTCCCACACACACTGAAAATCAATGTGTCCTTTATTATTCAGTTGAATATTTAAATAAAAAATGTTTTTATGGCAAATTTAACACTCATAAAATTATTTTAAAAAAGTTTTATAAAAATTTCTGGAAAGAAAAAATATCAATTTATGAGAACGAAGAAGGTGGATATATTTATGAATTTGAGACATTTAATTTAAAAATACTGGTTTATGATATTTCTGGTTGTTATTTTGATGAAATAGAAGCAATGATTGAAATGAAAAACAAATTCAGAAAAGGACATTTTTATTACTGGTTTATGAAAAAGTGTATGAAAAAATATAATTATGTTTTTAATAATTATGATGATTTAATTATAAATTGTGTTGAAAAGAATATTTTAAAAGAAGCAGGTTTTAGCGAAATAAGTAAAAAAGAAAATAATATTGATGCTCTTGATGAGACAAATGTATATAATTTTCCCAATCCTTTTAAAGATAAGACAAAAATAAGATTTTCACTTGATACACAAAAAGATGTAAAGATTATAATAACAGATTTAGCAGGTAAAATTGTGTGGCAGAAAAATATTAATTCATACGAAACAAGACCAGGTGTAAATTACATTGAATGGCAGGGTATAAATGATATGGGAATAAATGTATCAAACGGCACATATTTATATAAAATAATAACAGATGATAAGACAGTAATAAAAAAGATTGTTAAAATAAAATAAAAAGGAGTGGTAATTATGAAAATATCTTTGGCAGAAAGAAGAAGGGCACCAAGAATCCCTGTTGATTTTGGTGTTAAATATCGTATTTTAAGAGGTAAAAATATTCCAAATTTAGAAGAGCAGAGTTATAGAATTGCAATAGCCAAAAATATGTCGCAGTATGGTTTATGTCTTTCTGTTCCTGACCCATTAGAAGAAGGAGATATAATACATATAAATTTTATTATCAATGAAAGAGAAATAGATGCGTTTTGTTCAATTATCTGGTCAGAAAAAGAAGCACTAACCAATTTTTATGAAATTGGCCTTGAGTTTGATTTCATAGGCCAGTACGATGCATTGTATTTAGTTCAGTATATGAAGGATATGTTTAAGAAATATGGTATGATATAAAAGAATTTACAATTTACGATTTAAGATTTTCGATTTACTTTTTAAAAATAAAAAATTGATTTCTGCTTAAGTTTATTTGATTTATTCAGTAGCAGTAATGACAAATTAAATCACTTGTTGTATGCAAGAAATGTTATGCCTGTCCCTGATTTATTGGGGATAAACTCAAACAGGCATCCATAAACCCAAAACAGAAGAAAGGTATTAACAAACAGTAACAAGCAAACGACAGATGAAAAGAGTGAGAACAAGAGAGCGAGAATAGAGCAAGAGAGCGAGAAATGAGATTATTGGTAGGGGCGACCCTATGTGGTCGCCCTTCTGTAAAAGTGAATATATGTATTTGGACGCATAATTTCTTATGCCTGTCCTTGATTTATCCTGTCCATTACCCATAAGTATCAAGAAGCAGGTATACCGCTGATTTTTTCGTAAAAAACGGTTGAGAAAAAGTCATGCAAAGAATTTACAGTCAAAAGTAGGCGAGGCTTACGCAACAACCCTTGG